>Ga0007800_10000722_pt1 | contig 12260 bp, 10 predicted proteins | sample CryBogmetaGMA14M_FD_60366 | JGI IMG/M metagenome (GOLD analysis project Ga0007800, IMG submission 60366) | Freshwater microbial communities from Crystal Bog, Wisconsin, USA - MA14M | ecosystem: Environmental > Aquatic > Freshwater > Lake | place: Crystal Bog, Wisconsin, USA | collected 2009-07-06 | reverse complement strand
GACCTGATTGGTCACCAGAATCAGGGCATTGTTCAGATCGCCAAAGCGCATCAGGTCGTGCAGATGCTTGTTCAGCTTCTGCTGGCGGTTGGCGAGAGTGCCGCGCCCTACGTACTCGGCGCGAAAATGGGCCGTCACCGAGTCCACGATGAGCAGGCGCACAGGCCGCTCCGAGTTCCTGATCTTCTCCGCCAGATCCATGGCGCTCTCCGCCAGGAGGATCTGATGATTGGAGTTGAAGGCTCTGGCCACGCTGATGTTTTTTAAAAAATCAGCCGGGTCGCGCTCCTGGCCGTCCGGCGCGGGGGGCAGGCCCTTCACCATCTGAGCGATGCGTTCCGGCCGGAAGGTGTTCTCTGTGTCGATAATGATAGCAGAACCGTTCAGGCCGCCCATTTCCTTTGGCAGTTGCACGTTTATGGCCAGCTGGTGGGCCACCTGCGTCTTGCCCGAGCCGAATTCACCGTATAGCTCCACTATGGACTGAGTCTCCATCCCCCCGCCCAAAAGCTCATTGAAGCTCTTGCTGCTGGTGGTGATCTTGCCCACCAGCTTTCTGCGCTCTAAGATTCGATCTCCCGTCTCAAAGCCGCCCACATCGGCCGCTTCCCGGGCCCCGGCAATGATCTTGGCCGCCGTGGCTTCGCCCACTTCTGCCGCGGCCACCAGCTCGCCTGGAGAAGCAACCGCTATAGCTTCCACGGAGCTAAAGCCCGCCTCGCGCAGCTTTTCCGCAGTGGCCGGACCCACACCCGGCAGATCTTCCAGTAATTTTGTCGGCATCGTCCCAGTTCCTCAGATATTCCTCAAGTAAGAGTTCCCATCTCTTCTTTAACAGCGTTATCCAGGCGGAGCGAAAGTAATCCTGGTGCGCCATCCGCAGGACAGCTCCAGCTCCTCGTTCCAGCCATTCTTGGCCAGGGCATCAATCAGCACCGCTTTGTAGCCCAGATCCATGGCCCGCAAGAGATCTACATGCTCTGCCCAAAGAGCCACTTTGATGCGGCCCGTCTCATCTGAGATGTAGATATTGGCCACCCTTCCGGCTTTTCCATCATCTCTTTGAAACTCCCGCACCTCTCCCAGACCCGTCACAAAGCCACAGACGCTGTAGAGCATGCCCGGCTTGAGGTCGGCTATGGGCGTCATCTTCTCGGAGAACAAAACTTTTTTATCGCTCTTTCGCACTGTGCTGTAGCTTCCCGTCTGAATCTCCAGCAATCCGTATCTCTCCCGGCATGAGCCGTTCATGACCTCTATTGTCTCGCCCTTCTCCAGCACCATTGCCGCCTGCTCATCCCAGAGGGTAAGCCTTATCTTGCCCGTCTCGTCTCCCAAAAGCACTGTGCGAACCTGTCCTTTGCCTCCGTCTTTGCGCTGGAACTCCCTGATCTCGCCCGAATCCACGACGACGCCCAGTAAGGAGACCTCGCCCATGTCGCTCTTGATCTCCGCAATTTTATAGGGCTTTGTCCTCGGCATTATGTCCAGGTCCACCTCCTCGATGCCCCCGCTTCTGCCTAAGGTAACCTCAGTTCCCGCGTAGCCCTCTTTGGCCAGACCCCTTATCTTGAGGCACTGGTCGATCTTCAGATCTCCGGAGCGAACCAGCTCTACCGTCTCATCCCAGAGAGCCACGCGCACAGATCCCGTCTCGTCGGCCAGCGTCAGGTTGGCGACCCTTCCCAGAGATCCGTCGGAACGGGGAAACTCGCGAATCTCGGAGACACTGAGCACCCGGCCCATGAAGGTGACATTTCCCGTCTCTGGGCGGATGCTGCCAATTTTAGTCAGCACTTCGGAAGCACCCAGGTCCCGGGCCACGAGCAATGCCGCCGTCCTGTCGTCGCATAGCCCCGCCATGAGGGCCACCTTCTCCTCTACCCTTGCCTGGAAATCCTCCGGTGTTATCTGATCTGCCAGCTGCCGGTAAATCTCCTCTACTTGCTCTTCCATCCAGAATCATCCAGGAACTGCATAACGCTCTTCCAGATACTTCAGATAGGGAGCATGGCAGGAGGCCAGGAAGGCGTTACAGACCGTTGCCGGGTCTCCATCCGCCGCAATGGCTCCGTTCTCAATGAGCATGGCCCGGTGGGAGATCTCCTTGACGAAATCAACATGGTGGCTGACCAGGATTATGGTGGTTCCGAGCTCAGCATTGATCTTCTTAATGGCGTTAGAGACCTCACGCATGGTGATGGGATCGATATCTCCGAAGGGCTCGTCCAGAATCAGGATCTTGGGCCGGGCCGCCAGGATAATGGCTAAAGATGCTCTTACCAGCTCTCCGCCGCTCAGTTGCTCGGGCAGCTTCCACATAACTTCTTGATCAAGTGAAATCAGATCAAAGATCGGCTCCGCATACTTGCGGGCCTCCGTCATCGGGAACCGCGGGAATAGATCTTTGAATATGTCTCTGGTCAGTCCCAGTGCCTCGAGAGCAGCTTTAGCGTCCTCTTCCGACATATCCGTCATGGCATAAATGATATCAAGCACCTTGTCGCTTATGCCCAGCTCCTCGGCCACATCCCTTGCATGGTCAATCACATCATTGCCCTTGATGCCCATTTTATAGGCAATCTGATCGAGAATGGTTTCACCAGCATAAAGAGCGAACTCCTGATACATGATGCCCAAAGTCCTGCGCACATTCATTCTATCGGGCGAGTAGTTCATCATGTCTACCCATTTGTCGCCGTACCGAAAAGACACGACTCCTTCGTCCGGCAATCGAACGCCCTGCATGATCTTGAGGAGTGTGGTCTTTCCCCCACCGCTGTTGCCGACGATTGATGTGATCTCACTCTCTAATATGTCGAAGTTGAGGTTCTCCATTTTCAGGACATTGAGGACCTCTCCGGTGCAAATCTGGCAGCCTCTCTTGGATAAACCTCTCACTTTAATAAGAGGCTTTGCATTGGGCCAGGATGCCAGAGGCTCCATTTTTCCGATCCCCTTCATGAACTGGTCCAAGACAGGCCTCGGCTTCCCATCGGCGACGATCTCTCCCTTCTCCAGCCAAATCAGTCTATCCGCCAGATACTCATGAATCTCGGGCAGATGAGATACTACTATTATGGTCAGATCCAGCTCTTTGTTCACGTTCTTGATGGCATCCAGAACCCCTTGCTTGGTGGCCGGACAGGCCATGGTGGCCGGCTCATCCAGCAGCAATATTTTGGGCTTCTTGGCCAGTTGTCTGGCAATAAGAAGCCTCTGTTTCTCGCCGCCGCTGAGGATGGTGGCCAGATGCTGTGCTTTGTCTCCCAGGCCCACCAGCCGCAGGTAGTACATGGCCTCCTGGTACATCTCATCGTAGTCCCCGTCCTCGGGGATCGGCAGAACCTCAAAGCCGGTTTTCCGGGAGTGAATCCTTCGCACCACGTTTTTAAGGGCAGTCTCCGTCCAGAGTGCGAAATCTCTTTGCAGATGTATGGCTGTGACGGCCAACTGCGCCCTTCTTACCTCGTCGCTGGATTGTGGTGTGATGGTCATGCCATCCAGGAGGATCGTGCCGGAATCAAAGCTCTCCATGCCTCGCAAGATCTTCATCATGGTGCTCTTTCCACCCCCGCTCTTTCCCACAATTCCTAAAATTTCACCCGGCCTGGTGGTGAAGCTGACATTTTCAAGAGCCACAACATCTCTGTCCTTCAACCTGTAGGTCTTGGACAGATTCTTAATCTGAAGCAGAATAATAACCTCCTATCTTACCTTAGTTCCCGTTTCCACGGATTCACGAGGCCGGAGCAGCACGGCCTTGCCGGCGGTGTCTGCGGCCAAGAGCATGGCTTGCGACTCGATGCCAAAGAGCTTGGCAGGCAGCAGGTTCGTCAGGACTACGACCTGCGTGCCCACAAGATCCTCAGGCGTGTAGCTTTGGGCAATTCCAGCTACCACCTGGCGAGTCTCAACCCCGATGTCCACCATGAGCTTGAGGAGCTTGTCCGAGCCCTTGATGCGGCTCGCCTCTTTTATTTCACCAATGCATAGGTCCAGGGACCCAAACTCCTCAAAGGAGATCTGTCCCTTCTTTACCACAATTTTTCCTTTTTCTTTTGCCTCAGCCTGCTCTATTCTTTCTTTGAAGACCCTGTCCAATTCTGTAACGGTGAATTCTTCCATACGCGAAAAGAGAATCTCCGGCCTTCCCAGAAGCCAGCCTGCCGGCAGGGGCGCTAGAGCTTCCAAGAAGGGCTTCTCGCAAATCTTGCCCTCCAGGCCCAACTGCTTCCAGGCGGCCTCCATCTTTGTGGGCATGACCGGCTCCATGAGGATGACCAGCGCCTTGGCAATCTGCAGACAGCTTCTCAGCACCGCTCCGGCTGCTGCTTTATCGCTCTTGACCAGCTTCCAGGGCTCATGGCTCTGGAAGTAGATATTGCCATAGTCCGCTAAAGTCATAACGCTGTCTGCAGCCTTCTTGAACTCGTACTCCTCCAAATCGGATACGACTTCATTTAAGGTCTGCTCTATCCTGGCCATGACCTCCCGGTCGATCTCGCCCTGGGGGACTCTGCCTTCGAAGTTCTTCACGCTGAAGGTCAGGGCGCGGTTAAGGAAGTTTCCAAAAGCTCCCACCAGCTCGGTGTTTACCTTATCGGCAAAGATCTTCCAGGCGAAGTTGACCTCCTTGTTGTGAGCAGTGTAGCTGGCCAGATAGTAGCGCAGCAGATCAGGATGAAGGCCCTTTTCCAGGTAATCGTCTTTGACCCAGATGACATTGCCCCGCGATTTGGAGAATTTCTTGTCATCGATCTTGAGCATGCCGCTGGCCACCACGGCAGAAGGCAATGCGTAGCCTGCTCCTTTGAGCATGGCCGGCCAGAAGATGCAGTGATGGTAGACGATGTCCCCGCCGATAAAGTGTATGATCTTTGCCCCGTCCTTCCAATAGGTCTGCCAGTCCCGGCCGTTCTTGGCACACCACTCTTCGGTGAAGGCGATGTAACCGATGGGCGCATCCACCCAGACATAGACCACCAGATCATCGTGTCCGGGAAACTTTACGCCCCAGGCCATATTGCGGGTTATGCACCAGTCCTTCAGCTCCTGGCGGACCCACTCCATAGCGTAATTGCGAGCGGATGCGGTCCCTCCCAACGTCTCAAGATACGAGAGGAGAAAATCCTTGAACTCGGAAAGCTTAAAGAAATAATGGATCTGCCTGCGATACTCGGCTTTTCCGCCGCAGACCTTGCAGACTGCGTTTTTGATCTCCCCCGGTTCCAGATGGCGACCGCAGCCCATGTCGCACTCGTCGCCGCGAGCTGGCTTTCCGCAGTAGGGACATTCCCCCTCCACATACCTGTCCGGCAAAAAGCGCTCGCATTTGGGGCAGTAGGCCAGCTCGATCTCCCTGGGATAAACGTGGCCGCCGTCCATGAGGGCACCCACCATTTCTTGCGTGCGATTGTGGCAGGCGGGATCATCGGTGTCTCCGAAGAAGTCGAAGTCGATGCCCATGCCTTTAAAGACCTCGTCAAAGTGCTGGTGATATCTGGCCACGAGCGCTTTGGGCGTCGTTCCCAAGCTTTCGGCATTGACAACGATTGGAGTTCCGTGCGCGTCCGAGCCGCAGACGAAGAGCACCTCTTTGCCCATCTTTTTCAATCCTCGAACGAAGATGTCCGCAGGTACATAGGTTCTTAAGTGGCCTAAATGACAGGGCCCATTGGCATAGGGCAGGCCGCAGGTTACAAGGATAGGCGATGACAATCTAGAACACCGCCTCTGCTTATGATGAAACAGGCAGATATAGGTTTCCCAGCCTGGGCGGTGGGCGCAGATGTCCTTGGATAAAATGTATATATCACATTAGAGAAAATAGAATTAGAGACAATAGATATAACGGGGGTATCAGATGAGATTAATTGTTCTAGCCCTTTTGCTGGCCCTGGCCTTCGCAACGGCCCAGGCTAAGCCGCTGCAGGGCAGCGATGCAAACGCGACAGCAGTGCTCTTCGGGGCGAGCAGGACGCCTCTAGAAGATGAGAATGCAACACAGGAGATATTAAAGGTCGATATCGGCCTCATAGGAGCGGAGAATGCCACATACCAATTGGTGGATGATGATAATAATATCTACCCGGCCGGCCTGTACAAGTCTCTCTCTTCCGGAAAGCAGCTTGTTTACTTCCTGGTTCCCAAGGACAGCCTTTTCACGCTCATCAATGTGACGCCCTTGGGAGATGCACCCATTTACATCAACTGGTGGGCGACACCCAAAGGCAGCAATGACAACCTTATCGTAAGGTACTACGGAATCGCCGACTGGGTTTTCAATCCCGATGAGCAGATGATAGTAGTTCAGGTCCGCGTGCAGAATAACGGCACCCAAAACCTCATCGTCAGCCCGGAGAACTTCACCCTGCTGGACCAGTGGCATTGGCCCTACCGTCCCACCTTAGGTTTTGATGCTGAGATCGTCGGGCCGCAAAATGCTACAAGCCGTGTCTTACTGGGCTTTACCGGCGTCTCGCTTATCAGCCGTCCAGCAGCCCTGGCATATGACTATGGGGCATCCAACCAGATCATCATAGATTTTGAGAGGGACTACGTGCCGCTCTCAGATGAGCTGGTCTACGGCGCCAATGCCACAAAGAACGCGGCTACAGTAGAACCGGCACCATCTGTAGCCCTGCCCACATCGGATCAAATCGCACAGACCCAGGTCGAGCAGGCTCCTGCTAGCGAGACGAAAGTGACCAAGGGACTCTCAATCAAGGATCAGTTAGCAGCCAGCAAGGCGCGGCTCGCGGCCACGAGAGGGGATCTGGATAAAAAGACACCGGATACGAATAGCACATCAAGCAGCGCCTCGAATAGTTCATCGAGCATTTCCGCCTAAGCCTTGAAGGGCGGCTCTTCGAGCCAGTGCTCGGGCCTGGGATCTCCCAGGCATTTCTTTATAATAGCATCGATCTATTCGAGGCAAGGACCAAAAAAATGCACCCAAAAGAATATATCATAACATCGGAGGTATGTTATAGATGAGATGGCTGGCTCTGGCATTATTCATGATCCTATTACCGGGAATCGCCCATGATTATCCTCTGCAAATGAGCAACGGTGTCGTCAACTGCACCATCTTCGGCTTCTTTAAGGACCCTGGGTTTTCCGGATCCACTTATTCCGACTCGTATTCCGTCCTGGTTGTAGACACTCGCCTGACCAGAATAAACGAAAGCAATAAAGAGCCAATTCGTGCCGCCTACAGCCTCACCGATGGAAACGACCGGGTTTTTCAGACCAGCGCTCAGAACATAAAAGAACTGCAGCTTGGCCGCCGGCTGATTGGTTTTGTTGTCCCCAAGGAGACTATTGCCAAGAGCCTGACTATAGATTTGTCCCAGGACAAAGCAGGAGGGGAGCAGTTCTCGCAACGCTTTCCCGAGCTTGTCAACTCCAGCAACGAAAACGTGACCTTGCTCTACTATGGAGTGCTTCGGTCCAGCATATACTCCAACAAGAAGACGATCGAATTGGATGTAGCGATAACCAATAACGGCACGAAGAAGCTTGCCGTTGCTGCCGAAAACTTCACATTGTTGGATCAGTGGGACTGGATGTACGAGAGCAAAGAGCATGACAACTACGGAAAGAAGGGCCTGTCTGCCATGATACTGGAGCCGAATGAGACCATTAGATCCGGCCTGACCTTCAACTCCATCTCGCCACTCAGCCGACCGGTGGAGCTGGTCTACAGGTATTCCAATAACAGCTCCCTGACAATGAATATAGATGCCGAGGCGGGCCTTGTCTTTGCCATTCCGGAAACGAAGGGCTGCATTGATTGTGAGAGCCCAAAGGACGCCGCCTCCAACCTGGCCGGCTCCATCAAGGCCACCAAAGCCCGTCTGGCCAAAGTCAAGAAGGTGAACAGCACAGAAGAGAGCGCTCCCAAAGGGCGGGATGAGATTTGATGCCAAATGGATAACCTGAGAGGTCAATAGCATTATGCCGTCAACAAGCCGTCGCCTGGAATATTTCTCAGAATCGGTCATCCGCAAAATGACCAGAATTGCCAACGCATATGGAGCCGTCAACCTCTCTCAAGGATTTCCGGATTTTCAGCCTCCTGAGCCGCTTTTGCGGGCTCTTGAAGATGTAGCCAGGAAGGGGCCGCATCAGTATGCAGTAACCTGGGGCGCTCAGAATTTCCGTGAAGCTCTGGCTAAGAAGCAGTCCAGGTTTATGGACATGCCTATCGACCCGGAGAGAGAGATCGTTGTCACCTGCGGAAGCACGGAGGCCATGATGGCCGCTATGATGACTGTCTGCAATCCGGGAGACAAGGTTGTTGTGTTTTCGCCCTTCTATGAGAATTATGGTGCAGATGCCATACTATCCGGCGCACAGCCGATCTTTGTGCCTTTGCATCCTCCGAACTTCTCATTTGATGAAGAAGAGCTAACAAAGGCATTTGAGTTGAGGCCAAAGGCATTGATTCTGTGCAATCCCTCCAATCCCACAGGAAAGGTTTTCACTTCAGAGGAGCTGCAGTTCATCGCAAAACTGGCAGATCGGTATGATGTATTCGTAATAACCGATGAGGTCTACGAGCATATTGTCTACAAACCGTACAAGCATATCTACTTCGCATCTCTGCCGGGCATGTTCGAGAGGACCATCTCCTGCAGCTCTCTATCCAAGACCTATTCCATCACAGGCTGGAGGCTGGGATATCTGATAGCTCCGCCGGCTATCATCGATGGCGCGAGAAAGGTGCATGACTTTCTGACGGTAGGCGCGCCCGCACCCTTGCAGGAGGCGGCCATCACTGCACTTGGCTTTCCTGATGAATATTATGCCAAGCTTTGCGAGATGTACACAGAGAAGAGAGACTTCTTCATCAAAGGACTGGATGAGGAAGGACTCACGTACACATTTCCCCAGGGAGCCTATTATGTAATGATGGATATATCCGAGTTCGGATGTCCGGATGATACCGCTTTCTGTGAATGGATGGCAAAGAAGGTGGGCGTGGCAGCCGTTCCAGGCTCCAGCTTTTTCCGGGAGGATGTAAGACATTTGATACGCTTCCACTTCGCCAAGAAAAAGGAAACTTTGGAGGACGCCCTGCAAAAACTCTCCACACTGCGGAGCAAAGCCAAAAGAGGAATTTCGTGATGGAGATACGCCGGCATGGAAGAAGTGGCCAGGGGGCTTTTACTGCCGTCCTGGCTTCTGGCAGCCCGACGAAATGAGGCACGCCTTCAGACAAGTGCTATTGATCCCGGCAAAGAGGTGGTGGACTGCAAGCAATTCACTTCAGGCTTTCCATGACAATCCCCCGGCATGCTATTCACGTGTGCGGTGCATTCATTCTGCAATTCTTGGAAATGATTTTGAGTAGCCATTAGTTATATATACATTGATGATCTAGACCATTTAGGATTAAAATGGATTAAGGATGGATGAAGAATGAATGCAATGAAAAGCGCGAATTTAATCATTGCTTTTATATTGATTTTGTCGTCCTTGATCTGTTTATCTACCGGGAAAATAGGCTATGATATTGATGTTTCAGTAGGAGGAACCTCCTGGTATATCAGCCGCTTTGCTCAAAACATGAGTTTTGATAATGAAGAGACTGTATATGGTAGTGGTAATTTATCTAGATATAATCATTTGAAAGCGACTTCGGATCAGGATTTCTCTGAGAAAACCTCTGTGGTTCGAGGAGGTAATTTTTCCCTCGAAGGAGATACCCGTTCTAAAACCAGAGAAGGCCCTGTCTCCATATCATATAATCTCAATAGCTTCATTAATGAAACAGATGCTAAATTGGATTCCAATGAAGCGGCGAATATTACGATAGACGAGGCATGGCCTTCTCGCTTCCTCAATTATAAAAGCATCCGATACGAAGGGCGCGCAATAAGAACATCTGAAAGATATGATAGTGAAGGTGAGACCATCTCCAGTTCCTCGGATTCATCACTGCTCGAGAAGGTAAGTGCTTATTCTACTATCAAGAATAGACTGCGGATATCCGCTCAAATAACACCTTATGGCGCATTTGTGGAAAGGAATTCAAATAGGTCGATGGCATATATACTAAGCTTGAAATCCAAGGGAAGCCTTTCGACCCTGGATGTAATTAAAACTCAGCCTGCAGACGAAAAAACATTAAAAGTACCTCCCAAGACATTGCAAATCTCTCAGGAATACAGGGGCCTTGTGAATATGGGCGTAAAGATTTCTTCAAATGATGTAATTCCAGTAACAAAAAATAACGATAGTTTACCATGCTACGAAAGTTGCGTAATTGACGCCTCCGATTATCTCCCCGCGTGCATAGGATATGAGTACAATCTCATTAATGCAGACAGCGTCTTTAATTGCTCCTGTGCATAATTATTGTCGATAAAAAAATGTGATCAATCTCGCGACGACTTAGGGTCATGGCCATTGAGGGAAGAATGATGACAAGAGGAAGAAATGCCATAGAAGTGCTTATTGCAATGCTCCTAGTTATGACGCCGGCTTTCGCAGGCGGATTCGTTGCATATAATCATACATTCGATCATTTCATAAAATTGGACGACGAGTATCTAAAGTCTAAATTTTATGATATGCGCATAGTATCAGGGACTGGGCCCGGTAGCGAGACGAATGAACGATTTGATGCGAATGTGATCACAGGACTCACGAATTTCAGGGCGAATTTGAGCGATAACAATGCTTATCTTGCCTATACAAAAGGGAAATATTTTATTCAAGCCGGACAAGAAGGAAAGATTCCCATCAATAAATCGGTAACAGTAAACTCGTACATCATCATGACCGGCAAATTTGACTCAATTCAAAATGTCGACATGCATTTCTCTGAGGAGAATCTCACTCAAGCAAATATGATAATTAATCTCACTTACAATGGCAAAACATACCAATTTGAAGCCCCAGAAACAAAGATAGACAACGAATCGATCTTCAATTTGTTTTTGCAGCCGTTTTGCAATGAATTCGAAGAAATAGGTCTGGACGCCACTAGAAGCGATTATAAAGAAACGGCAAGCTCAGACGGATTAGACTACAGCGGCAGCTTGACAATCGAGGCATTTAGAAATGAAGTTTAAGGTGGTTGAATTGAAATTAAGAGCAGATCTGAATATAGTGAGCCTCAGGGTCTTGGCTCCTCTGATGATCTATTTCTTGATCGTAATGATCGGAGCGGCCACTGTTAGCTTATCTGGGACTTTTTATAATTCAGATTATTCTACGGGCATTTCCCAGAGCGAGGAGAATGCAAATTCCGCAGGCTTCGTAGTAATTATGCCTTCCGGTGGCCTGGATGGATGTCCTTATTCCATTTGGGCAGACGGAAGCGCATGTGCTAACGGCGGAAATGCACCAACCAAGTTCTCATCCTTTATAACGGCATCCGGTAAGGGAAAAACCGTTGCTACCAGTGCGAATATCCGGGAAGATCCTGAACTAAAGTCGGTCTTATCTGAGAAATGGAACTATGAGACAATTCTGGGGAATACGGCTCAGGGAAATGGAGAGGTGCAATGCACCCTGTCCCAATCCATTGACGTAAAGTCGGCCCCAGGATACCTGACATACCCAACTTCAGCAAATATTCATCCAACCACCACTGTGGGCATGACCTTTCAAGCGTTCGGCAAGAATGGCACTCCGTTGTTTGATATGAAGTATGTCCCTCCCTGGAACGAATTTGGGGAACCCCTGCTAACTCTGGGTGTGTGGCCTACAGAATATAAAAATGTATATATGGATAACAAACTGGAGATGAATACGAAATGGTGATGGAGATGCAAATCAGATGATTGCAAAAATTGCGCTGCTAATAATTATGGTTGCCCTGCTCTCTTTTTGCCAGGCATCGGCAGAAATTGTTAAACTGCAGCGGTACGCGATAGATACGGGCTCTTATGTTGTCCCAACAAATTATAAGATCCAAGAACCTGAGTCTTTAGAAGGGATCTACTACGAGGGTCTTACCTGGGATATCGGCAGAACAAAGCGTACCATGGTCATAATAGCCGAGTGCAATGTTGCTACTGACCCCAGGGCGGTACAATATGCTTTGATGGCCAATTCCCTATGCAATAAATCGCAGGACCTGAAGAACAGCAGCAATTACTTCCCCATGGAAAAACCCTATCCGGGATGGGTAACAAGTTGCAAAGGAGTGGGAAATGGCCCGCAATTATTAGTATACGCCGGGTCTGTCGATAATAAGACCATACTGGTGCTCAGCACTACCGAAAATCCAGACGATGCAA
>Ga0007800_10000721_pt1 | contig 12262 bp, 40 predicted proteins | sample CryBogmetaGMA14M_FD_60366 | JGI IMG/M metagenome (GOLD analysis project Ga0007800, IMG submission 60366) | Freshwater microbial communities from Crystal Bog, Wisconsin, USA - MA14M | ecosystem: Environmental > Aquatic > Freshwater > Lake | place: Crystal Bog, Wisconsin, USA | collected 2009-07-06 | reverse complement strand
ATAAAAATACTAAACGACGTATTGGTTGAAACAGCGAGATTGCTGGACAAAGTGTTTAGTGCGGAAGATCCGTTCCTGTTTATAGAAGAAAACACAGCGGAAATACACATGACATTACAGGAAGCGTCAGAAACATTGGCCGGGGTCCCCGTAGACACCAGAGGTAATAACACCTGGGAATACGACGACGGAAGCGAGAAGTGTGTAGGTGATTCATGTCACAGATAAAAACATGCACGAAGATAGAAGACTTGGTTTGTGAGAATTGTATCTATTTCTGCAAGGATCTATGTAAATTACATCCCCCGTCAAATGATTACAACATAGTTAACAATCACGTTTTGTTTGACCATACCTGCGGGCAGGGTCAATGGTATTGCAAACTACAAAAGTCATGGGAAGACCCTGGACATTATCCAGAAACTTGGCATAGAGCCTGTAGCAAGGTAACGGCAGTCACCAGTTTCTTAGACCGTATCAGGGAAGCCAACGTAGAAAAAAAGCCCCAAAGGGATGACGATTACATAATAAACGCTTTGAGGCAAATCCCTGATTTGTTCCCTGAAGGTAAGTCTGTCCTGTTTTGGAATTCTCGCATACCCCCGAAATCAGTGTTCCTAACCGACAAGGTTATCGAATTTACCGTTAGAGCAGATGTGGAGTTTAAATAATGCAAGGAGATGAACTACAAGACAGAATTGACGCTTTAATAAGATCCGGCGATAAACTCACTTTCTGCGAGTTCCTGCAAAATCTCCTGTCAGATTGCAAGGGGACCATGCCAGAAAAACCTAAACAAACATTCAAGGTTGTCTCCGAAATCACCGATAACGGTAGCCCGTTAATCTGGGTAGAAAAGCCGGTAGACATAATTATGAGCCGAAAAGGAGTGAAGAAAACGGTTAGATACGAAGTTTATGTTGAAAAAGAAACGGCAAAGGACGCAATAGAATCAGGCTCAACCCTGATCTCTGCCAAGATAGCAACCGAAAAAGGGGAACAACACAATGCTCTGCTCTAGTATGATTGAAGAACAAATTAACAGAAAACAGCTTGTGTCGTTCCCTGTAAACAACCTTGACATAACGATAGAAAGCAGGTTGGAAGAAGGAATTGAAGGTTCAGTGTGGGATCTTACCGTTGACAAAATCCTTTACTTTGAGAGCCAGAATTCCTCTACCATTACCAGGACTAAACGCCGATTACCTGAATACTGTGAACAAGCACTAGACCACGACGGCTTCTGGACACTTACACCCGGTTATTACCTTGTCCAATCGCTTGAAACAATCAATATGCCGCTTGATATGTCGGGCCTTGTAATCCCCCGTTCATCGGTGTTCCGTGGTGGAGCATTACCTGTAGGCACCCGTATCGCCCCCGGTTATTGCGGCAACATCGTTACAGGACTAAACATCCTGCCACAGACAGGTATCTTCACCGTAGAGCGTGGCGCACGGCTAATGTCGGTATCATTCGACCTGTTAGATTTGCCTGTAATCCTGTTTGACAACCCTATTCAGTTTGCACAGGAAATGGCGCATCATGTCGGAAAATATACAGGGATATGGGCAGGGGACAAAGTTTCTACACAGGGGAAAACAGAAAGGGCTTTCTGATGGAAATAATCCTCGTTTCTGTCTCAATTATCGTAATGGCATGGTTGCTGTTTGAAAACTACGTGCTTAGGAAACGCCTGGAGATACTTGCGAGAAGGAACGAGGATCTTGAAATTGAGAGAATACAAAAAGAATTTAACGAATTACTGATTAACCTAGCCAAGAACGCTGAAACAAAGAGAGTCGTTGAACCATGCGAATAGAGACAAACCCATACGAACATGATCTTGACCGGGTTCATAAAAGGTTCAAACTTTATGATGAGACTGCGCCTGGAACAAGAGAAGCAGTGTTGAGGTTTATGAGGCGCTTTGCTGTTCAACCAATAGCATCTAAAGACTTGGATCTGTGTGCGTTAAGAGGGAGAAAATGTCGTTGTGACATCTTTAAGAGTTTTCCCCCTATGTATGAACATGGAGTATTTTTTAGGTTTGACCATAAGCCCAAAACAATAGTTTGCATGGTATATGAGCCTAGACATTGGGGTAAATATGAACTAGCTGATTTTAGAGACATGACTAACCAATATCTGCTCCCTTTTATGACCGAAACAAGACCATCGGAAATGTGGTGGCCTAACAACAAAACAAGTTTAAAAGAACCATTACAAATAAGTATTTGGGCAGGTAGACAGGGAATAACCAGGGCGTTTAACGTCCACTCAGTTCAATACGATCCATACGACAAATATTAGCTAACATCAACAACAGGAGGAGGATACAATGTTAGATCCCTGGCGAGAAATTAGGAGTCATTGCTTTGGGAATGAGGAACCTGCGGTCGAATTGGTGGCATATACCGTCCCTGCCGCAGACAGGCTAACCGAAGAATTACCCGCGATTTCAGCCGCAGTAAGTTACGGGTCTGAAATAAACACGTTGGAAGAAGCCCAGAAACTTAATCGTAAACTTATAGAACGCGGCCACCTAACTCCAATCGAATCTGTGACATTTAACTTCTACGTTACAGGTATAAGCAAGATAGCGGGATCTCAGCTTTCTAGGCATCGTATCGGCCAAGGTCATGTGAGTTCCAGCCGACGTTTTCGCCAACAGGAAATGTCTTTTGTTTATCCAATGCTCAACTACATGAAAGATGAACGAGAAGTTAAACAGGTATATGAACTTATGTCCCTGTCTAATCAACATGCGTTTGAACAATACCTCCTGTTAAAAGGTAGACACAAAGATGTTAAAAAGTCAGACGCCAGATACATCATCCCGGCATCGACAGCCACTATGCGGCACTGGTGGGTCAACGCACGGGCTTTACGAGATTTCCTCCGCCTACGACTTGCCCCTGACGCAGAAGCCGAGATCCGCAGACTAGCCGGGATGGTCCTGGTGATAGCCAAAGAAGTTACTCCCTCACTTTTTGAGGATTTCCCTTTACAGGAGGAACAATGGACACCCTGAGAAGTATCGTTAGCGACTTAGCTAAATGTGACAGACTTTGTAAAGTGGATACATTGTTTGAGAAAGGGATATCCGTAGCAACATCACATTTCATCTCATTAATAGCAACACATTCAGGCTTTGCCCGTATCAGTGGTGAGACAGTCCAGGAATATTGTAAGAGGTATTTGGAGGCACAACCATGACATTAATAGAGATATACACTCACATTTGCTGGAACGAGGCTAACTATAGCCTCATTGAGGACAAGCTAATCGACATCCAAAATGAATGTCCTATAGCATGGCGAGATGCAAACCTTGATGTTGTTTTACAGGCAGTAGCCATTGGTAAGCTAAATGCTAGAGAAATGCGTAGGTCCATGAAAAGACAAGCTACTGAGATACTGGAGGATTAATGCCGATATTTGACATAAGCTACAACGATTACGAAGAGACTTGGCAAGCATACCGTGTTGATTGGGAAGATGAGACTAGAGTGTTGGATGCTGTTGCTATGGAAACATACCATATTTCTATCAGCTATCCTAATGATTTACAAAATGATTACAGCGTGTTTGTAGAGCGGGATAATATCAGCGATGCTTTCAGTTCCGGAGTAAGAATGATTGAGGTGAAGATCAGTGAAATCAACGCACAAACTACCACCACCTAAAACACTGTGTGTAAACTGTAAGTGGCATAACGAAAATGGATGTTGGTTCCTTAACGATGACCAGCTAATCACCATAGCAGTAAAACCCAAACATGGCTGTAATCAAGGGAGTATCAAGTGAATAAGTTCTTTGAGATAACCTTATCCATAGCCACTACATTGTTACTACTAGCACTAGCTATAACCTATTCATCCCAGGCTATCACAGCTATCCAGTGGCAAGCTAAAGCGTTAGGCATACAGTCAGTCCTTGGCACAGATACGCAGGCATGGTGGACACAATCTCCACTACGCATAGCATGGGATGTAACCATTGGCGACCCTAAAAACATCATATCAGGGTTAATCGCAATATTTACTTGGGCAGTCAGAATGTTTGTGAGGGTAAGATGAAATACAAAACTAAACCCATCATCGTAGATGCTATTCAGTGGTTCAAGCTTGGCGACCATCCTGACGTAATTCCTTGTGGCACAAGCGGACTACCTGAGTGGGGATTTGCTAAAAACGAAAGGCTTAGAGAAGGCGGGAGTGTTGTTTGCCCTGGCGATTGGATTATAACCAAACCTAACGGTGAGATTATAGTAATGAATGACGCAGAGTTTAAGGAGAGGTATGAGGTGTTGAAATGAAAAAGCTACTACAATATGAATTTACTCGTAAAAACGGAGAGACTAAATTAACAGGCGTTTGCCCTATATCTGAGAAAGCCAAAGAATTATGGCCTGGAAACTTTTTTCCCAACTTTACCATGTATCAATATTACTGCGCTGCCCCTGCTAATGAGAAACAACCAGAACGGCCAGTAACAGAATATTGGTATAGCACGGCAGAAGCCGAGAATAGAATGGAAGGGTTAACTTTGGCTATAGATTTACTAATAAAACTTCCGTTCACCAGGTCTATAAACCAAAACATGGAAAACATCTCTCCAGTAATTCTGCCGCTGGCTCTGTCTAAGGCGGACCCAAACTTACTAATAGACAAGGAGTGAACATGATACCTTGGCCGCAAGATATTCCCGGTTCCATTACTCTAGTGTTTATCATTTGGTGGTTTAAAGGCTTTAAGATAGCTAAGGATGTTGCAGATGAATATAGAGAATCAAACTACGATTACAATACTAAGTTCGTCATATCTTTGTTAACGCAAACGGCGATACTCTTTTGTCTCCGAGTGATAATACTTTTGGTATGGTGCTGAGATGATGATATTTGTCGCAGGTCTGGCCCTATTTGCCTTTATTGCAGCAATGGTAGGGATGCTCCTATATCTATTGGTCGCTACTATGTGGGACTCATATACTGACTACAAACAAAACAGGCGAGAATATTACGAAGAACTATATCAAGATTGCCTGTTGAGATTACAGGAAATGGAAGAACCAAGGAATATAGACGGGCTTAGAGAGGCTGAAGGAAGGTTTATGATGAACAAGACAACAAATTTACTGAGAGAATATACCATTGAACATTAACACCCACATCTGCGCTGACGCTACCAAGATAGCCATCACGCAAACCTTGGCTGATGCTCACAGGCTGATTAACGACGATAACGTGGCTATAGAGGTAAAAGATGTGTTATTTGCGTTGTCACACGTAATAGTTGATTTGGTGGAGGAGAACAATGAAAGTATATCTAGTTAAACTATGCGATTATGAAGGTTGCACTTCTCTGGCAACTTTCTCTAGTAAAGAATCAGCAGAACAGATGGTGAAAGATATAGAGGATGGTTATACCTGGAGGGGCTTAGGAATAGAAGAACTAGAATTAGACATAGAAGAATATGTTAACAGGCAATACGTGTGGGAGGTCTATAAACATTGGTCATTTGAACAACTAGAGCCTGTTCCAGCAAAAGAAATAAAAGACCATAAAATAGATATTGTATATAAAGATTTGGTTTATGTGAAAGCCACTACAGCTAAAGAAGCCCACGCTAAAGCGAAAGTGCTGTTTAAAAGGGGGAAAAAATGAAACTAGACGTATGGTTTAACTTTTCCATAAGGCAATATTATATGGGTGACTTATTCATACCTGACCCACTAGAATTTTTTATACTTATTGGCCCTGAATATACACTAGAGATTGAGAATAATACTAAACAGCGCGGGTCACTAAAGGAAAGCCTCAACGAATCTGACAACGAAGTCATAGTTGAACTGACATCCCCATACACAACATATAAAATAGTAATTGACGGAATAATAACTGATTACGATGAAGAGGAAGACAACAAACTAAGTGTCCGGCTAAAAGTATCGGCTGTAAAGCTATGTAAGTGGTTCGAGGTGATATTTTGAAATTCAAATGTAAATGCGGTGGTGACAAATACAAACTTACAGAAACAGCATCGTATGCGTCTGTATCTGTAGAGCCTGAACAATGTAGTTGGGATATAAATATACCAGAAGAATATTGTGGATATGCTGAGTGCCTGTCCTGCAATGATTTTTGGGTATCACATAAAAGCATAGACCATTTACAAGAAGTAATGATTGATGCAGGGGGTGTTAAAGTGACTTTTAAATGCCCACGCTGCTCATGTGGACAATTTGTGTTGACTCATAGAATGTTTGAAGTCTTGCAAACAAACAAGTTGTTCGACTTTAACGCTGTAACGTGGCAATCAATCACTGAGCCTGACGAATATTCCTTACAATGCGCTGGATGTAAAATATATTGGTCAATCCAACCCACGATAGAGGAAATCAAAGCTGAGTGTATTAATATTGGGGTGCTGAAATGACCGTATTCCGCTGTCCAAAGTGTAAACACGACGTAATGTGGCTAAAAAATGACAAGGAAATAGCGGTTAAAACCTTTGACGACGTTACTCACTTACAAAACATATACAACTATGGAGAGAAAGACGCATGGTTGGGTCTATGCGACCTATGCGGCTACGGGTTCCAGGCTAAGACACTGGCGGAACTGATTGAGAATTTAGAAACAGTAGGGGCGGTGAAATAATGGCTAGAAAAGAAGTGTTCACCTGTGATGCCTGTGGGAAAAATATTCGCAGAGATGGGCCAGTGTTAATAATACAGGATATTAGCGCAGCCATTATAGAAACATCCTGGGACTTATGTGAAGAATGCGAAGATAAAATAGTTACATTTATTCATAGTTTAGGAGAAAAATAATGGATACTAAATCAATAGACATCACTCGTCTTTCGACATTGACGCTTGAAAGCCTTCTTAATGATTTGGAAAACACTGCCCAAGGCTTTCATGATAAAACTACAGACTATTGCTCTGAATACGGAAGTGGAATGTTTTATGTAATTGATGAAATTAAAGATTGGATGAAAGCTACTGGGTATAAAGAGGAGGCTGAACATGCAAATACATGACATGGGTGACGGTTTATTGGTGCAGTTAACTAGTGGTGACATCCGTAAACTTAAAGTAGGACACGACAAACTATCCGATATATGTGCAACAAATAAAGACCCATATCTTCACGAAGTATTGTTGTTCCTTGGTTATCTATTACATGAGACAGGGGAAATAAATGAAAATATTAGTTGATGAAAAAGACCTTAAAAATATTAAGTGGGATATAGATAAAATTAGAGGGTATGCTGAAAAATACTCTAAGGAACCGGGACTATCAACTGTGTTTAAATTTTTAGAGAGAACCCAGCAATCAATAAACGAAATACTTGAGGTGAAGAATGAAAATATTAGTTGATAGAAATATTATAGAAACTATACTTGTAGTGTTGAAAGCCTGTCAAGGCGATATCTACGCACCTCCCCAGACAATGAGACAAGTCAATGTAGCCGTAAAACAACTACAAGAATTACTCCAAGATAACTCTATGTCCACTTTTCCTGTTTATCACTCTTGTCCTATCTGCGGACAAACAATTTATTTAACAGATCCGCATAAGTGTAATGGAATTTATAAGAGGATTGATTTATGAAAATATTAGTTGATCAGGCTGAACTAATGAAAGCATTCGATATTATATCTGAATGTAGAAATAACCTACCCGGAGATGGTTGGGTTAAGGAACAGCTGCAACTTGCTTGTAATATTATAGGCCCAATGTGGGCCAATGGTGTGGATGAAAATAAAATATTAGTAAATAAAGAGATCATAGAAGAAGCATTCCACAAGGTTAGTTGGATGGCTAATCAGAAATTCCCCTATAAGCCCGGAGATGGATCAGATTTTGATGATGTATATCGGATACTACAAAAAATACTTCTTGATAATCATGATCCCACGAAAGGAAAATGTTTAGTATGTGGAAGAGAAACTAATAAAACAATGTCAGCTTTAGACCTTAATTACTGCGGCCCTTGTTGGAACAGCGGAAAAGCTGCAGAATATATAGAGAAAGAAAAGGAAAAACCCTTAACACCAATAACCCCTGAAGAACTAATGGAAATAGTGAAGATAAGGCAGAAAATGCACGAAGATGGAATCTTTAATAAACCAGACCCTCGTTGTGATGGTTGCGAATATCAACATCCATACCTAGAGAATATGAGGTTAGATGAACTAAGTAATAATGTCTATTGCACTAGAGGGTCACACCCACCTTATTATAAAGAAGGTAAGACTATTCAATATGACCCGGCACTAATGCTATGTCAGAAGTTAACCAACAACTCCTGGGTTAATCCTACAAATAAGCCTAGTGACATCACAGACGAGGATAGGAAATGGGCGGATAAAGAAATAGAAAAACATGATGACTCACAGATACCTACTAGATCTAAAGAGAAAAACATACAGGCTATTAAAGATGCTGTAGCTGAGGACCAGCGTCCAGTGGAATTTAATCCTCCTTGTGCAGAATACTGTATCCCCGAAGTAGAAAAGATAATGGAACGAGAAGTCAGTAATCATAGAGCTATCATAGAGATACTAGATATGTTGATCTACACCGAAGCTGATTGGATAGAAAGAAATGAATATGTTGGAGATACCACACTAGGCTCATTAGCTAGAATCCTTAAAGCTAAACTGGTAGGTGAGAAATGAGATATAAATGTGACACCTGTAAAGAAATGAAAGATGATTGCGAGATTACCTTGTTTCATGCCCACCATCTTAGGATGTGTAAAGAATGTAGAGATACACCAAACCTTAGAGTGAAGCATATTGATAGAAAAACAAAAGAAGCAGGTGAGAAATGAACTATAACCAAACAAGTAATCTCTACGACATTGACCAATATAAAGCCAGATACAGCACAGCGACTCCTACTATCTCTTTGATTATGGGTATAGTTAAAGAGGATATGATTAAAGAACACTTAATCAAACAAGCCCTAGAGGATAAACGTGGTGAGAAATGATAAACATAAAGTATAAATTAGAAAAGGGCCAGGATACCATTACAGAGGAAGCACGAGCCATATCCTGTGATTATTGTGGAGAACTCATTCCTCTGACAAACCCAGTGATCGCATGGGATAAATTTCACGAAACTAATTCTGTTACATTCCAAATGGATGCTATAGAGGCGGGCTGGAAATACTCAGGAAAGTATGCACATAACTACTGTGCTAAAAAAGCTGTCTGGAGACATGAAATACTCAACTTACTTGGAGATAATGACGAGCATATAAACCAAGTTATCTCCATTAAATGTAAGGATAATCTTTTTACAGACATAACGGAACTGTGGGAGGAATATACAGGAGAAGATTGTGTATTTTGGACTGAAGAAAATGTATATGCCTTATGGCATGATGGAGAATACCAACAGTCTCTATGCCTACAGCGGAATCCGAGGGAGGAGTAATGGACTACAAAGATTGTGAGCAGACAACATACACTTCAGTAGTAAAGCAAGTAGAAGTGGTTGTACAGTATAAAAACAATATACTAAATATATATGTTGCCTCTACAACTGATAAAAAAGATAACTATAACCACTATGACTACCACCTTAAACTAACGAGTAAAACTCGTAACTTGCCCGAGTTTAAAAGATTTAATAATGATGTAAGAGCTAGGATTGGAACTGGTATTTATATATGCTCGTACACTCCTGGTTTTAATTTACCAATTGACTTAGCGCAGGATTCGTACCCTAACCCCTGGTACCTACAAAGAGGAATGGTGAACCCAGTATGAACTGTCCCCATTGTAATAAGCCCTTAGAGTGGCACAACTTCGGTTGCGCTAATGCCCCTGTAATGAAAGAAACTGATTGGCTGATAGATGTGAATAATCACCTTAACCTTGCACAACACGAGCTATTACAACGGGACTTTAACGTAAACACTAGAGAGGCTTACAGGCTAATGTCGCTTGCAATGGAAAAGGTTAACTTGGTTATTGCTATGTTGAGGGAGAAGACATGACGCCGCATAATTGGATAGGTGGTTTTCCTACTTCTAAGCAACTAACCATAATAATACCTAACCTTACAATACAAGTTGGAGGAATGGTTCACTTTGAAAATGGGGAATTCTATGAAGTGATTGAAATAAAAGGTGATGAATACAGGCTAGAAAGGGTAGGGAAATGAACTATAACCAAACAAGCCCCCTCTATAGAATTAACCAATATGAAGCCAGATATAGCACAGCAACCCATGATGTCAGCCTATACATAGAGAAAAAGCTGGAAGACATGGTTAGTGAACACCTAATCAAACAAGCCCTTACAGAAAGAGCAAGGATAGAGAAACATGACAATAGAAGCAGTTATTAAATATTATTATGATAAAGCAATGAGTTACGATGACCATAGACATTCTATGGCTCTAGGTTTGAGCTTGGCGTTGAAATTAATCAGTCCCGAATGTGAGTTAATGGATGAGGATATGGAACGATTGGTTGCCGAAGAAATGACGGAGTTAAGAAAAGAGGGGATTATAGGATGAACACAAATGACCTTCTTAACGACATTCTACACTGGATGGACTACTCAGGTGACGAAGAAGACCTACTAACCGAACTAAAAGATACAGATCCTAGACTATGGCCTGATTATATGCTGTTTGCTAAGATGTTTAGTAGGTGTGTGGATAAACTTGAGGTGAGAGAATGAACAGAGTTGAACAAGCATACTACGACTATATCTCAGCTAAGATATTACCCATACTTAAAAGCTATAGTGGTAGAACAATTAGCACTGAACTCGCTAAAGAGATAAACGACAAGATAATCGCACAACTGAGAGATGATTACGTTCCCATAGAATACGAGGTGGTGGTTGATGAAAGATAACACAGTCTTATTAACCAACGGCCTGACGTTAGACGTTAAAGACCCAAACTGCCTGTATTGTGGGAAGGACATGCTGTTCGACACAGGTAAGATTTATCTCGTCTTTCCAATGGACCTGCTATACGACCCGAAAACCACGATAGAAAAAATAGGGAACCTAGCCCACTCATACTGCATGACCAAGAAAGCATCGTATTTCAAAGAGCAAATGATGGTGGCAATGGAACTTGGAACGGTAAAAGAAGTCCCTGCTCGTGTTCACATCGAGGAAGATACCGACAGACCAAGCGTGCCCTGTGGCACCAAACGTGGGGCAGTAAGCTTTACAGACGGGATAGAGGAGGCAGATAAATGCAACATAGCTTGAGTTTACAGGATATTATCGACGAACAGAGTAGGGACAAAGAAACGATAGAAGAACGTATTGACAACCTTTTAAGCAGCTTTCGTAACGAACCAATTGGAAAAACTGTCAGGCAACGCAAACAGATGTTGGGTATTATCGAAGACATAAAGAAGCAAGCGAAATGACTAGCAACACACCAACAATCTACACCATAGCATCACTGCACGCATCAGCCCCTACTTACAGGCTATACGACCATGATAAAGCACTAGACCTGCTTATGAAGGTTAGACAACAATGGCCGGAACACGAGTTTTGGTTAGGGAAGAAGGAGGTAAACAATGGACGTTACCGGGCTTCTATGTAGCGATGAATTTATGAAAGACCTATGGCGCAGGGAACACGAATCTAGTATGGCAGAGGCAGAATTGAGAAGATTGGTCATAATGGAAAAGATGGAAGTAAAAGATGCTCTACTAAAAATGTTAGAGGAGCTAACATGAATAACGACGAAAAACTAAGCAACCTGGCAGAAATACTAACCTTGGCCTCTAAACTATCAGAACCTAATCAAAAGGTTGTTACAGACATATTGGAACTGATAACGAAAGGACAACAAGCAATACAGGACAAAAACTACGAGGTGGCCCTAGAGAACTGTGTATGGCCCTTATTAACAATGTTATCCCTGGACTTTGTGCGACACTTTGTAGCTGAAAACTTACCAGGAGATGAATTGAATAAGATGTTGGTAGACAAGTTTGGCATATAGGAGAAAACATGAACAACGACCGACTTATTACACATCCAGACGCATATTATACAGGGCCAGACCTTAAAGACCAGACCATTAACGAGGACAGCGTACACCACTACCGCATACCAGTAGAAGACTTCCCTGATGAAGAAGCTAGACAACAATACGCCGAACAATGGCTACTCGTCCAGTTCAACTTCGTAAAAGGCAGAGATTACGTTTCAGCCACCATAGCAGATGATGGTAAAATACTTCTACAACCAC
>Ga0007800_10000720_pt1 | contig 12293 bp, 8 predicted proteins | sample CryBogmetaGMA14M_FD_60366 | JGI IMG/M metagenome (GOLD analysis project Ga0007800, IMG submission 60366) | Freshwater microbial communities from Crystal Bog, Wisconsin, USA - MA14M | ecosystem: Environmental > Aquatic > Freshwater > Lake | place: Crystal Bog, Wisconsin, USA | collected 2009-07-06 | reverse complement strand
TCTCCTCCTGTTTTGGAGTTGAATACGAGATTTGTTTGTCCATGTGAAGGATTAGGATATAATTTGTCTTCAAGGCTTGGTTTTTTAAGGTCTTGTTGTCCTACGTAAATGAATAGTGCGTCATAGTATCCGTTTGCGTCTGTGAATACTTCGTCTTGGAGGGTCATGGTTGTTTTGTTGTAGAAGTTTACATCTACTTGTTCTATTGGTATGCCGTTCGCGGTTTTTACGTGTCCGTTAATTTCTAGATTTAGATCGGATGCGCTTTTTAGAGAGTCGCACTGCCTCGTACCGGGGCCGTTTAAACCAGGTTTTTTTTCAGATGGGCCCGCTTCGGCGCAAAAGATCATAAAAAAAATCAGGGTTGTTGCTGTCAACAGAATAAGATTCCTCATACCGGGTCCTTTAAAAAAACGGAATTATGAACGGGTGGCATCTGCCTGCCGTAAAGTAACAAAAAATACCAATATCTTTAAGGGTCCATCACCGGGATTCATTAAACTCAGTCTAGGATACCTGGCTAAGCTGAAATCCCATTGATTTTATATCCTCCCAGAAACCCGGATATGATTTGGCAACCACATCGGGATCGGCTATCCTGATGCTTCCTGTTTTAAGGGAAAGCATCGCAAAGGTCATGGCCATTCGATGGTCCCTGTATGTATCGATAATAACATCGGGTTTGGCCGTCAGCTTCGAAGGCTGTATTTCGATTGCAGGGAAGTCTCCGGTTGTGATCGTAAGCCTGCATCCTAATTTTTTAAGTTCAGTAGTAAGTGAATGAACCCGGTCAGATTCCTTGATCGCAAGGCTTTTCAATCCCTCAAACCTTCCCCTGAGGCCAAGGGCTGCACAGGTAGCGATCACAGGCAGGGCCAGGTCGGGATGGTTGGTAAAATCATAAAAGAAACCTTCGAGGCGGGAAGGGTGCCTGGAGAGGTGAAGCGCGATCCGGGAGCCGTGACTGGGGACTGGGGACTGGGGACTGGGGGCTTTTCCCTTCCCGGAAATTGCATTTCCGCCTTTTCCTTTAAGAAATTCCGAAGTAACCCCGAACACCGAAAAGGCCGATGCCACAACAGAATCGCCCTGCAGGCTTTTTTCTTCAAGGCCGGGCAGCTGCAGATCCGTTTTATCGGATAGGGCGGCAGCCTGGTACCAGAATGAGGCTGCCGACCAGTCTGACTCAACTGTGAATTCACTCACGGAATATACGCCTGGTTCAACACTGATTTTATGTTTCCACTTCCTTGCCTTTATCCCGCATTCCTTCATCAGCGCAACCGTCATGTCGATATAGGGTTCTGAAACCACATCCCCCCTGAGATTCAGGGTAAGCCCTTCCGAGAGGTACGGACCTATCATCAGCAGGGCGCTCACAAACTGGCTGCTGACCCCCGCATTGACGTTCAGGTTATCCGATACAAGCTTGCGTCCTTTGATAAGAAGGGGCGGGAACCCCACATTCCCGAGGTATTTAATTGAAGCGCCAAGGAGTTTCAGGTCCTCAACAAGCTCTCCTACCGGCCTCTGCCTCATACGGTCGGTTCCGGTGAGTACCCAGCGCCCAGGCTTTACAGCAAGAAGTGCGGTAAGGAACCTCAGGTCGGTCCCGGCATCGGAACAATCCAGCTCCACCGCATCCTGTTTGCCTGAAGAGGCCTGGATCTTATTCAGCAGTTTCTGAAGTATCAGGGTATCAGTAGACTTTGAGAGGTTTTCTATTTCGAATTTCGTACCCGACAAGGCCTGCATGATCAGCATGCGGTTGCTGATGCTTTTTGAGGAAGGGAGTTGTATCTTTCCCTTCAGCGTCTTATCCGGTTTAATGATCCTGACTGTCTTCATAATCCATCCCGGAATTGCTAACGGGGATCATTCAAAAAGTTTATCAAGGGCAGAAACAATTTCTTCACGGCCTGCGCGCATACTGACCCTGGGCTTACCTGCTGCCTGAAGAAGAGTAAACAGTATTTGGCCATCCTTATTCTTCTTATCATGCAGGAGCAGGTCATAAATACTGTCGTATGAAGAACCTGTGATTTTGAAGGAATCTTTCACGACATCGGCCTGAGCCTGGTATCCTGCCCTGAGAAAGGATATGATCCCAATGGCCTCCGTTTCGCTTAATCCGGCTTTCATATGAGAAAGCCATGTTTCGGCAATCATGCCAAGAGCTACGGCATCTCCATGCAGGAGTGTGTTTTTATCCGTCGCCATCGATAGAGATTCGAGGGCATGGCCGATGGTATGGCCGAAATTCAGGATCTTCCTGAGTTTTTTTTCCCGGAAATCCTGGCAGCAGATGCGATTTTTAAAAACTACAGTCTTCAGTATCATATCCTGCCAGAATTTATCTGAAGTTTCCAGGGCCAGTATAGTCGAGGCTCCCTTTCCGAGTATTTTACGCCATAGCACGGGGTCTCCGACAAGAGCCGACTTGATCACTTCTGCAAAGCCGGAACGAAGGTGGACTTCAGGCAGGGTTTTCAGAAAACGGGGATCAATAAAGATTGCGGAGGGGGAATGGAAAAAACCCACCTGGTTTTTCAGGTTGTGAAGGTTAACTCCCGTTTTCCCCCCGATAGCGGCATCCACCATTCCCATCAGGCTGGTCGGTATGTTGATATAAGCGATGCCACGTTTGAGGCCTGCAGCAACAAATCCGCCCATATCGGTAACGACCCCGCCGCCCAGGTTGATCAGGAGGCTCTGCCGGTCGGCCTGCGCGGCAAGCAGTTCAATCCATATCTTTTGAGCAGTAACAAGGGATTTGGATGTCTCTTCTCCTTCGATCTCAAACACTGAGGCAGAATCCAGCCCGGGACATGCCTTCGCCAAAACAGGAAGGCAATGTTTTCCTGTATTGGGATCGACGAGGATGAAAATCCGGCTTTTTCTGTATTCCTGCGATAAGAGCATCTTATGCAGATTATCCAGCGCATTGAAGCCGACATCAATACGGGTTCTTGAAATATTGACCACCCTGCCGGAAAGGATCATGCTTCAAGTATTTTAGTGAAATGCTGCCATTAAAAGATCGAGGTCCTGGAACGGAAGGTCGAAAAGCCTGCTTATATGAAGGCTTGTGATAAGCCCGTTGTAGATATAAACGCCCTGGCGCACCCCGTAATCCCGTTTCAGCAGTTTTTCGACCCCGCCTGCATTACCTATATCAAGAATAATAGGTACCATGATGTTATTTAAGGCCTGGGAAGAGGTATGCGGAACTTTCGAAGGAATATTGGGGACACAATAATGGGTCACACCATGGATCTTATAAACCGGATTTTTCAGCGTGGTTGGCCTTGAAGTTTCAAAACATCCGCCCTGGTCAATGCTTACATCGATGATCACAGACCCTTCCCTCATTTCTTTGATCATTTCCTCTGAGATCAGGCAGGGTGACTTGCCCTCGGGGGAATGTACAGCTCCAATCACGACATCCGCAGTCCTCATAGCTTCAACAACTGCTTTCGGATGTAACAGGGAAGTAAATATCCTGCGGCCGAGGTTATCCTGTATACGGCGCAGACGGTAAACCGAATTGTCAAAAACTTTTACAAAAGCGCCGATGCCAATAGCTGAACGGGCAGCAAACTCGCCAACAGTACCCGCTCCGATGATGACCACTTCGGAGGGGGCTATCCCGGTAAACCCTCCAAACATTTTGCCCCTTCCAAATTCAGGGTCAGACAAATATTCCGCTGCAATAAAAACAGCCGTGTTGCCTGCAATTTCGCTCATCGTCCTCATGACAGCCATTTGGTTGGTTTTGTCCCGGATGAACTCAAAGGCAAGAGCGGTCACTTTTTTCTGGCTCAGCCCCCTGAAATAGTCTCCGCATTGCATTGCAATCTGAAGCGTGGATATAAGGGTCTGTTTTGCATGAAGCAGCTCTGTTTCCTCTTTTGTAACCGGTCCGACCTTAAGGATAATATCGGCCTTATAGACTTCATTCGGAGAGTAAACAACCTGGGCGCCCGCCTCGCTGTATTCATGATCGGGGAAATGGGCTGTGAGCCCCGCTCCTGCTTCCACCAAAACATGGTGGCCGTTGCGTTCAAGCAGCCCGACACCGTCGGGGATAAGTGAAACCCTGTTCTCCATGCTCGAAACTTCCTTGGGTACTCCAATAGTAAGCTCGCTTTTTTTACTGGCCACTTCCAGCATCTCTTCCTGTGGCATCATTCGCTCGGCAGGTGAGTGTTTGCTGAAATCAGGACGGGTTTCTTCCATGCAGCTAAATTTTATACGAAGTTACAAAAGAAAATAGGAATACCCATCGCAACGATCGAAAAAACAGCTGTCTTGTCATCGTTTTTCCCCACTTCATCCATCAGAACAGGAAAGACACCGAAAATCTTTTCAGATCAGGGAAAAAACCCGTAATCTTGTAGAAAATTCAAAAACCATCCGTTATGCAACTTAAAAAAATGACTCTGAAAAGGGTTTTATTCACGACGGTGAACCTTTTCTCACTTTGTTTATTAATGACATTGCTTATGAGCGCAACCCAGGATTCAAGTTACCCCGGCTACAAACTGATCGAAAAAAGATTTGTTAAGGAGCTGAACGCTAATGTGTTCTTTCTGGAACATATAAAAAGCGGAGCGAAAATAGTTAAGTTCGCCTGCGATGATGCCAATAAAACCTTCACAATTGCCTTCAAGACCTTCCCCGATAATGACTGCGGGGCTCCGCACATACTGGAACATTCTGTTCTTAACGGCAGCAAAAACTTCCCCGTAAAAAGTCCTTTCGACGTTCTCCAGAAAGGTTCGCTGAACACTTTCATGAATGCATTTACATCGAAAGATTTTACTGCATATCCTGTCGCCAGTATGAACGACAAGGATTATTTCAACCTCATGCATGTATACCTCGATGCCGTTCTCAATCCCCTGATCTATTCCGATCCCAGGATATTCAAACAGGAAGGATGGCATCATGAAATGCTTGACAAGGACAGCGCCGTATCTTACAAAGGGGTTGTTTACAATGAGATGAAAGGCGCATTCTCCGATCCAAAGGAAGAAATGAGCTACCAGGTTTTCAAGGTTTTATTTCCCGATAATGCATATGGAAAAGAATCGGGCGGGTATCCATATTCCATCCCCCAGCTGACTTATGAACAGTTCCTGAACTTCCACAAGAAGTTCTACCATCCTGAGAATTCTTATATTTTCCTGTATGGCAATGCGCCCCTTGCACAAGAACTGTCATTTATCGACAAGGAATATCTGTCAAAGTACGACAAAGCCAACAACAAAGCCAGTATAAACGACCAGAAGCCTTTTACAAAGATGAAAGACATCACAGCAAACTATGCTGTGCTGCCTGGAGACGAAATTAAAAATCAAGCCTATCTGTCGCTGAATTACGTGATCGGGCATAATACTGACCAGGCTTTGGTCATGGCGCTTGATGTTTTAAGCGAAGTTCTTGTTAACCAGGAATCAGCCCCCATCAGGCTTGCGCTGCAGGAAGCCGGGATCGGCCAGGATGTCAATGCCTCAACCAGCAATTACAAGCAGAATGTGTTTCAGATCACTGTCCAGAATGCCAATGCGGACGACAAGGACAAATTCAACACCATCGTCAGGAAATGCCTTCAGGATGCTATTGACAAGGGGCTCGACAAACAGGTGATCGAAGGTGTGATCAACAGGATGGAGTTCCAGCTGCGTGAAGGTAATGATGCGCAGAAAGGATTGTATTGCGTGTTCCGTTCACTTCCGACAAGTTTTTTTGCCGACAATCCTTTCATCGGCCTCGAGTATGAAAAACCCCTTGCAGAAGTAAAAAAGGCGCTCACCACGAAATATCTCGAGGATATAATTAAAAAGGATTTCCTCAACAACCCGCATACTCTTCTCTTTACGATGGCTCCTAAAGTTGGTGCAGATGATGAGAAGAATGCCAAAGTTGCTGCAGAACTCAAAGCATTCAAGGCCGGTCTGACACCTGAAAAGGCCCTGGCGCTTGTAAAAGACACGAAAGCGCTCATGGATTACCAGAAATCGGAAGACAGCCCCGAAGCCCTCGCAAAGATCCCGTTGCTGGAGATCAAGGACATTAACCCGAAAGCAGTTTTTTATTCGGTCGAACCGGGAAAAGTGGCTGAGATCCCTTTGCTTTACCATAATGAATTCACAAACGGAGTGGTTTACATGAACCTTTTCTTTGACTTGAGGGTACTTCCGCAGGACCTCATGCCCTATGCATCCCTGCTTTCGAATGTGCTGGCTATGATGAATACTGATAAGTACACTTTCGGGGATCTGAACAAGGCCCTGAACATCAGCACCGGCGGGTTCTATACCTCGCTTAAGACGTTCCAGGAGAATCTCAGCGACAACGCGATGATCCCCAAATTTGCTGTTACTTCAAAGGCCATGGCAGAAAAGGTTGATAAGATGACCGACCTCACCACGGAGATCCTGTTAAAAACTAAATATGATGACCCTGAAAGGCTGAAGACCATTATGACCAGGCTTTTATCACAACTGGAAGCCAATACGAAGCAGGATGGCTATTCGGTTGCAAGCAGCCGGTTTTCCTCATATTTCAGCAAAACAGGCTTATTCGGTGAAATGACGAACGGCCTTGACTTTTACTGGTTTATTGCAGACCTCGTGAAGAATTATGATCAAAAATCAGCCGAGATCATCAAAAACCTGATAACAGTTTCAGGTACCCTTTTTAACAGGAATAACCTGGTTGTCGGGGTGACCACGAATAAAGAGTCCCTGGCCAAATTCACTCCGGGAATCGAAAAACTTGTCAGGTCGCTGCCGGCTTCAGAGATCGTTTTCAAGGCCTGGGATCTCAACCCCCAGCCTAAAAATGAAGGATTCCTTACTCCCTCAAAAGTTCAGTATGTTGTTGCAGGTTATGATTACAAACTGCTGGGATATAAATGGGATGGCAGGATGAGGGTTCTGAGCCAGATTCTTTCAACGGACTACCTGCAGACGAGGATCCGTGTAATGGGCGGGGCCTATGGCGGATGGAGCTCCATTTCGCCGATTGGGAACATTACTTTTAATTCTTACCGGGATCCCAACCTTAAACAGACACTTGAAAACTTCAAAGGCATTCCTGAATACCTTAAAACCTTTGAAGCTGACGATAAAGCCATGACCCGTTATGTGATCGGAACAGTCTCCGGGCTCGACCGCCCTTTGACGGCTTCCCAGAAGGGTGACCAGGCATTTAATATGTATTTCAACAAGAGGACCGAACAAGCCATCCAGGCCGATCGCACCGCTGTTATCAATACGAAAGCTGCCGATATTAAAACGTTTTCGAAGATGATACAGGATGTGCTCGACAAGAACGAGTTCTGCGTTTACGGCAATGCCGATAAGGTCAATGCCGAAAAGGGCCTGTTCAAGGAAGTGTTGAACATACAGAAATAATTCTGAGTTTCCCGGGTAACCCGGGGAAAACGAAAGGGTGGTCAGAATCTGATCACCCTTTCGTTTTCCCCGGATATGTCAAGCCTTACAGTGCCCTCAGGAAGAAGATCTTCGGCCAGTTCCGGCCACTCGATAAAGCAATAGGAGCCGGAATATATATAATCTTCATAGCCTATATCGAAAACTTCATCGATTTTTTTTATACGGTAAAAATCGAAGTGGTAAACCGGGGTATTTTCAGGGGTCTTATATTCGTTTATAATTGAAAATGTGGGGCTCTGGACCTCGTCGGCTACGCCCAGCTGACTGCAAAACTCCCTGATAAGTGTTGTCTTCCCCGCCCCCATCCTTCCATAAAGGGCGAATACCCGGGAATCAGGAAATGCATCCAGTACCTGCTTTGCAACTGACGGAAGGGATTCGAGGGTAGAAATCAGAATCATAATAACTGAATATCGAATAACGAATATTGAACATTGAATGTTGAACGGAATAAAAAATTCGAAATTCGTTGTTCAATATTCGATATTCATTTTCTTTTAAGATATACAAACGGTATAAGCATCTCTTCCATCGATATGCCGCCATGCTGGAAAGTGTCGCGGTAATAGTTCACGTAATAGTTGTAGTTATTCGGATAAGCAAAGAAATCGTAGTTTCTGCAAAAAACAAAAGAAGAGCTCACATTACCCCTGGGCAGGAAGGCGTCGGAGGGATTCCTGATTTCAAAGGCCTCATTTTTTTCAAATTTCAACGCCCTGCCGGTCTTATAACGAAGATTGGTATTGGTGTTACGGTCGCCCAGCACTTTCACCGGGTTGTTCACCCTTATAGAACCATGATCTGTTGTGATGATCAGGTTCACATCTTTTTCACCAAGCCATCTGATAATTTCATACAGAGGTGAATGCTGGAACCAGCTGAGTGTGATCGAACGATAGGCTTTCTCGTCGTCGGCAAGCTCTCTGATGATCTCCATTTCGGTGCGTGCATGTGAAAGCATGTCAACAAAATTGTAGACGATAAAGTTCAGCTTATTCACCATCAGGTTCGGGAGCAATTCAACAAGTTTCCTTCCGTATTGCTGGTTCAACACCTTGTAGTAGGAGTATTTTACTTCTTTCCCGTAACGCTTCAGCAACTCACCCAGAAGTTCCGATTCGAAGTTGTTCTTCGTCCCTTCTTCATCCTCATTCACCCAGTATTTGGGATACTTTCGCTCGATATCTGTAGGTAAGAGGCCGGCAAACAAAGCATTCCTCGCATACTGAGTCACTGTCGGCAAAATACTGTAGTAGATCTCCTCCTGCTCAACTCTGAAATACTCTTCAAAGAATGGCTGCAATATCTTCCACTGGTCATAGCGCAGGTTATCAACAAGAATTACAAACACAGGCTTATTATCATCCATCACCGGAAAGACCTTTTCCTTGATCACATTATGGGACTGAACAGGCCTGGAACTGACTTTTCCCTGCACCCAGTCAATGTAATTCCTTTCGACAAACCGGCTGAAAACCTGGTTGGCTTCATTCTTCTGAAGCTGCAATATCTGCTGCATGCTTTCATCCATCGACTTTTCAAGCTTAAGTTCCCAGAAGATGATCTTCTTATAAACCTCCACCCATTCCTCGTAGTTCAGGCGGTTGCTGATCTCCATTCCGATGTTCCTGAATTCCTGCTGGTACTGGAAGTTGGTCTTTTCGCTGACGATCTTTTTGTTTTCGAGGTTCTTCTTCAGGCAAAGCAGGATCTGGTTTGGCTTAACGGGTTTGATAAGGTAATCGGCTATATTTGATCCAATGGCATCTTCCATAATAGCTTCTTCTTCGCTTTTTGTGATCATGACCACCGGTATGCCCGGCTGCAGGGCCTTGATCTTCATCAAAGTCTCAATGCCCGATAATCCGGGCATCTGTTCATCCAGGAAAACAATATTAAACTGTTTGGCTTTAATCATGTCCAGGGCGTCGTAACCACTGTTCACTGTTTCCACAGTGTAACCCTTGTCCCTGAGGAAAATTATATGCGGCTTTAAAAGGTCTATTTCATCATCGACCCACAAAATACTTACTTTATCCATTTTTCGTGTTATTTCCGAATCTCATTATCCGAAGCGGAAGCGCCCCGGAATTTGATCTTCCCTGTTAAGTATAAATGTCGTAAGTTTGCTTTTATTGTGGCCCTGCCATATTTTAGCATTCTTTTAACAAATTTAATGACTTTCCGGGCAATCAATAAGATAAAAACGATAAATGATCCTGTTTACGGGTTCATTACCATCCCCTCGGAGCTGGTATATGATATCATGGAACATCCCTGGTTCCAGCGCCTTCGCAGGATCAAACAGCTGGGCCTGACCAATTACGTCTACCCCTCGGCCCACCATACCCGTTTCCAGCATGCTCTTGGCGCCATGCACCTGATGAGGCAGGCTGTCGGGGTATTAAGGTCGAAGGGGATACATATCAGCCATGAAGAAGCCGAAGGTCTCAGCATTGCCATACTGCTGCATGATATAGGCCACGGACCGTTCTCACATACCCTTGAACAGTCGATCGTGAAAGGGCTTTCACACGAAGATATTTCAGATATGTTCATTGCGGAGCTGGACCGGCTCTTTGACGGCAGGCTCGAACTGTCGAGAAAAATCTTCAGGGGAGCCCATGAAAAGAAATTCCTGCACCAGCTGGTTTCCAGCCAGCTTGACATGGACCGGCTTGACTACCTTTCGCGTGACAGTTTTTTCACCGGGGTGGCCGAAGGGACTATCAATACCGACCGGATCATCAATATGCTTACGGTATGTGAGGATGAGCTTGTGGTTGAATCGAAAGGCATCTATTCCATCGAAAAATTCATTATAGCACGAAGGTTGATGTACTGGCAGGTATACCTGCACAAGGCTGTGCTTTCAGCCGACCAGATGCTTGTGAGCATATTGAAAAGGGCAAAACAACTGGGGGAAACCGAAAAAGACATCCCCGCCACTCCGGCCTTCAGGTATTTCCTTACCCATGATATCGGGAAGCAGGATTTTCTTACAGACCCGCACTGCCTGGAACGCTTTGCCCTGCTTGATGATTTTGATGTGGTCACATCGATCAAGCTATGGATGGATCACCCCGACAAGGTACTGTCCACGCTCTGCCGGAACCTGATCCACAGGAAGCTGTTCCGTATGGAGATCCGGAATGAAGCCTTTGAAAATGACTATATCTCGAGGATAAGGGAAGCAACAGCCCTCAAATACGGACTTGATTCCGAAGAAACCTCTTATTTCGTATGTACCGATGTGGTCACGAACCATGCATACAACCCCAGGCACGACAAGATACTGATCCGCACCGGCGATGGTAAACTTACCGATGTGGCCGCCGCTTCGGAACAACTCGACATTGCTGTCCTTTCGACAACCGTAAGCAAACACCTTTTAAGCTATCCGAAGGATATAAAGATTTGAACTGCTGCATTTTAGAAAAATCAGCAAGGCTGTTTCAAAAAAAATGATAAATTTGCACCCCATTAATGCGATCCAATGGAGTTCACCGCTCAGCAGATAGCCGGATTCCTCAACGGTATAGTTGAGGGGAAGCCCGAAACCAGGGTCTCCAACCTTTCGAAGATTGAAGATGGCCAACCGGGAACGATGACCTTCCTGGCTAATCCCAAGTACACACCCTTCATTTATCATACCCAGGCCTCGATCGTCGTTGTGAGTAAAGATTTTATTCCTTCCCAGCCTGTGGCGGCCACTTTGATCCGGGTCGAAGATCCATACTCGAGCTTTGCGAAACTCCTGGAGATGTTCGATAGTATGACTGCTGTTGCAAAGGAGATCTCCCCCCAGGCTTTTATTTCGGCTTCCGCAAAAACCGGCAAAGACATTTCAATTGGCGCTTTCAGCTATATTTGCGATAATGCTGTATTGGGCGACAATGTGAATGTTTATCCTCAGGTTTACATCGGCCGGAATGTGCAGATAGGGAATAATTGCATCTTTTACCCGGGAGTCAAGATTTACCACGACTGTATCATAGGCAACAATTGCACCCTCCACTCAGGAGTGATCATTGGCAGTGATGGCTTCGGCTTCGCTCCACAGAGTGACAGCAACTACCAGAAAATTCCGCAGTTAGGGAATGTTATCCTGGAAGATCTTGTTGAGATAGGCTCAAACACTACTGTTGACCGGGCAACGCTCGGCTCAACCATTATCCGCAGGGGAGTCAAGCTTGATAACCTGATCCAGGTCGCCCATAATGTGGAAATCGGCGAGAATACGGTAATCGCTGCACAAAGCGGCATTTCCGGTTCCACGAAGATCGGGAAGAATTGCATGATCGCGGGCCAGGTCGGCATCATCGGCCATATTACCATTGCCGATAACGTAAAGATCGGAGCCCAGTCGGGTATTGGCGGATCAATCAAAGAGGAAGGCGCCATCGTCATGGGATCTCCTGCCATCGACGCAAAAAAAACAAGAAGAAATTATATCCATCTTTCAAACCTTGACGAGATCGTGAAAAGAGTCAATCATATTGAAAAAATGTTGAAAGAGAGCACAAAGAGTAAAACCGAATAAGAATTCATGAGCGATAAGCAGAAAACAATCAAATCATCAACCAGCGTTTCAGGGGTTGGCTTACATACAGGCCTGGATGTGACCCTTACCTTTAAACCGGCCCCGCCAAACCATGGTATTAAATTCAAGCGCACCGACCTTAATAATAATGTCATTGTAGATGCGGATTGTGATCTGGTTGTCGACACTTCACGCGGAACCAGCATAGAATATGATGGGTCGAGGTTCGATACCATCGAGCATGTTATGGCAGCCCTTACAGGACTGGAGATTGATAATGTGCT
>Ga0007800_10000719_pt1 | contig 12318 bp, 9 predicted proteins | sample CryBogmetaGMA14M_FD_60366 | JGI IMG/M metagenome (GOLD analysis project Ga0007800, IMG submission 60366) | Freshwater microbial communities from Crystal Bog, Wisconsin, USA - MA14M | ecosystem: Environmental > Aquatic > Freshwater > Lake | place: Crystal Bog, Wisconsin, USA | collected 2009-07-06 | reverse complement strand
ATTTGAACATTTCCGAAAACAAAAAGAATGGGATAAACAAGTACATAATGCTTTCCTCCTCGGATTAGACTGGGAAGATGCTGCTGGTATTCAGATACTTAAAGATCGCAAGAAGGGATTAACAGAATTCAAGAAAGCTGCAAAGTCGGGGGTTATTAAAGGGTTTACGGGATCGTTAGGTGACCTAGAGGCTCAGAAAGTCAGATTGAAGACGCATTCGGATCAGGAAAATGCTGAACTTCAGTCATTTAAGGTTCATCCTCAGTACACTCAGATGCAGGTTGAAGCAAATGCTTTAACACAAGAGATTCATGATTTCGTAAACTCTGGAACAATAAACAAGAGATTGATGGAACTTTATGCAAAGAACCTTACCGAAGAACATCCCCCATTCGAGGGATTGATTGATCAAGTTTACAGAGAGGCTGGAGTTGCCCTACCTGGGTTCACTTTACGCCGCATTGATGACGTACAGAAGTTTCATAAGACCATTATAGAGAATCGCCGGACATTTCTTTCATCTGAGATAGATCGAATATGTCGAGAAATTTCCGAATCTGACAGTATCATTAGAAGTAAGACAGAGAGACGCGCATCTATTATGGAGGTGCTGCGAACTCACGGGGCATTTGAAGAATACACACTCCTACAAACTCGACATATGGATACAATCAACAGCTTGAATTCAATATCTACCATAATTGAGAATCTGAAAAAACTTAAGACTGGTCTCAGTGATGTCAAAATTGCCCAAGAAGAACTACAAAAAAAGGCACGAAGAGATTATGAAGAACGATCTGAAATCCGAGAATATGCCATAGAGTTTTTCAATTATTATTCAGAGCGTCTCTATAATGTGCCAGGTAAACTTATTATTGATGTGGGACCAAAAGGCTTTCAGTTTGACGTAGAAATTGAACGATCTGGAAGTTCAGGCATAAACAATATGAAGGTATTTTGTTATGATCTAACGTTGGCTCGCTTATGGGCAAACCGAAAGCCCTCTCCTAAAATATGTGTTCATGACAGTCTCATCTTTGACGGGGTGGATGAACGTCAACGAGCCTTAGCCCTGGAAACAGCTGCTGCGGAATCAAATAAGCACTTATTTCAGTACATTTGCACTCTCAACAGCGATTATATTCCTTGGGATGAATTTTCGGATGATTTTGATCTAAAAAAGCATATCAGGTTGACTCTAACTGACGAGAACCCGGAGGGCTGCCTTCTTGGGATGCGATTCTAAAACAATAGGCAGGGTTATAAGGGGTTATTAATTGGTAATTACATCAACAATGGGTTGGTCAAGTATACTGTTCCGATATTTTCTAGGCAAATCGTTCAAAGGAGTTTTTTAATGACAGACATGAAAGATCTTGGGGTCTTTAATATCTTGGATTCAGGGTCCTATGTTAAAATCAGATACAAGGTCAAGATAGTCGGAGGTCCTATTCTAAAGGGCGCTGAAGAGCTTGAAATAATGGATTTTGTGACCGGGTACAAGCAAGTGATTCCGGGCTTGGAAAACAGGCTTCTAGGGCATGTTAAGGGTGACAAGCTATCTTTTGAAGTACCCGCTGAGGAGGCTTTTGGTTTGCGGAATGAGGATTTGGTCTTCGTCAAAAAGAAAGAGGCATTTCATTTTCCTCCAGGTTTTGTTCCGTATCCAGGTATGGAAATTTCGGTCATATGTGATGCCGACTCGGGTCCAGACACAGTTACAATCAAGGATGTCCGTGATGATGGAATTGTCATAGATTTCAATCATGCGCTCGCGGGACATGCGCTGGCTTATGAAATTGAGATTGTGGAGGCCCGGCCGTCGCGCTCGACCGATGTGTGCGCTGAATGGGACAAGGATCCAGCAAGTCAAACATCCTGCGGTTCTGTTCCTCACGAGATTATTCTTGGTAGAGAAGACTAGGTTGGTCCCCGTTTGTTTTCAGGAACATTCCGACGGAACGTTAATCACAGCAGGCGCTTGGAGTTCATAGAATCAGGCCTACGCTAATCCAGATTTCAGCGGAGACAAAGAGGTGAAGGTTTTCATTACCGGTGGCAATGGATTCGCTGGAACCGCTCTGACCCGGTTCCCTCTGTGTGAGAAACATGAAGCTGTTAGGGAAGTCATCACCAGATTTGGAGTGGTTTTGGGGCGCCCTTCATTTCTTCGCGCCCCAAGATTCATGATTAAGTTGGTTCTGGGAGAATTGGGATCAGTTATTCTTGAGTGGCAAAAGGTTGTCCCAGGAAAATTACTTGAGACAGGGTTTTCGTTCAGATTTCCAAATCTCAGGCCAGCTCTAGAGAGTCTCGTGAAATAAATCCGGAAGTCGATTTCAGATCCTTTAACCCTCGTTTTTGGGGGAAAATCATGAAGACTCGTCAAATGGCGCCAAAGGCGACTGAAAAAGACAAAAGTCTTTGCGTATCCTGGAGGTTTCCTTTATAGGAAGCCATATCGTAAAAGTGGTGCCTTCCTCGTCCGACTTGACTGAAATTGATCCTTGATGGTCTTCTACTATCTTCTTGCTGACAGCTAAACCAAGGCCTGTGCCGTGTTCTTTAGTTGTAAAAAAGGGATTGAAGACATTTTGTATGACTTCTGGAGGAATGATGGAACCATTATTACGAATTTTCATCTCAAAAAAAGTTTCTGAAGCGAGGGACCCTGTTTTTAGGGCCTTGTCGCTAGGAATTGAAGCCCCTGTCTCCAAATCTATGGCTCCTCCATTTGGGGTCGCATCGATAGCGTTTGACAGCAAATTCAAAACGAGTTGTTGAAAGCGTCCTGGATCAAGGGGAATCTCTCCAATCTCCGGCCCAAGATTGATGTTCAAAAGAATTTTCTTTTCCAGGACTCTGCCTTCAGTTATGGCGACAATATATTCTATTAAGTCGTTGGGATTAATTTTCTGGACTTTTATACTGTCTCTTTTGGTAAACTCTATCAGCCTGTCGAGTATTTTTTCCAACCGCTTAATTTCAGATATGATTATGCTTATGTATTGCCTTTGCTTATCCAGATCAATGCAGTCCTTTAAATCCAGGGCTTTGGACAATCTGCGTGCAAATCCACCTATAATTGCTAAGGGTTGCCTGAGTTCGTGGGCTACCTCAGCCGTATGATCCTCTATGGCCTTGCATTTACCAGACTCTACTATGTGCTCGTAAAGTTCGTCGATGATTTTGATTTTTTCAACCAGAGCGGCTTTCGAGGCTCTTAATTCCTCTTCCAGCTGTCGGCGAACGGTCCTGTCTCTCATCACGCCGTCTAAGCCTAATGTTTTTTCAGCCTCATTGTATGAAGCTTTCATCCTAATTCTCGCGTATTTTCGTCCCCCGTTGGCGTCTACGACAGCGACTTCTTCATCCCAAATAGATTCAGGATCGAGCTTGGAAATATTTTCGAGCCTCCATCTGTCTTCTGGAGCGACATAATCTTCCAGGGGGGTTTCCAGGACCTTGAGAACGGGGAACCCCAAGAATTTCTCCACTTGAGTATTGACAAAAATGAACTTCCCCATAGCGTCTAGAGAGAAGATAACGTCCGGCGACTGTTCGACGAGATTTCTGTATAACCTCTCCGAGTCTCTCAGCCAGGCCAGGTCCTTTTTCTTCTGCGTGATGTCGATGGAGAGCTGACGTGCCCCTATTATTTGTCCGTCCTCGCCTATTATAGGCGTGACCGTGTCTTCTACCCATATGGCAATATCGTCCTTGTCGAGCCTTAAGTGCTCCCCAATGGCCCTATTCTCTCCCTTTAGGACTTTATCAACTTCGCATTCCCCGCATTGTTCCGATCCCTTACATATACATTCTTTGCATTTCCTGCCCGTAGGGTCTCCAAAGACCTCTTTCATCAACGAGTTGGCATAAACCACTGTAAATTGCCTGTCGATTTCCCAGTACATCTGACCGGCGCTACCCAGCAAAGCTCCGATCCCTTCTTTAATGGAACTATTCGACACGCCCGCCTCCGTGTCCATCACCTTTGATTTATTTTCAACTAATGAATTAGTTCTGCACATTGTATAGTTGTCTAGATTTAAGTTTTATCAGGGAGTAGCGACCATCGAAATGGAATCCTTCTCCCTTTTTCCTGATCCGAAACGGTTTAGCATCTTTTGTACTCTCTTGTCACCCTGTAGAGTGTAAAAGAGGTTTTCCTCGTTTCGCATGTCCTTACTAAGTTTTGCGACAAACCTTACCGGGTCTGCCTTTAGAGCCTTCTCAATATTCTCGTAAATTTTGTTTTCTTCATTCAGTCCTGTAAAAATCTCGGCCAGCAAATAGTAGTCAAGTCCAACGTCCTCTTTCACTTTGTGTTCCCGAACTGATCCGGCAGATTTCTCCTCCACTTTTGAGACAACTTTCCTGGCCCTTTCGTAGTCCCCCAACATAACGAAAGTCCTAGCTATGAAAATCAGGTACAGAGGATTCTGGTCGAACTCCGCGACCGCTTCCTTGTAGAATCCGAGCGCAGCCTGATATTTACCCGAAGCATAGTATAGGTTTCCAATATTGGATAGTATTTTGGAACGTTCTTCCGGTTGTTTTGCCAGATTCAAGGCTTTTTCGAAACTATTCATAGCCGGAAAAAAATCTCCAACGCTCTTGTAACTGATCCCCAGCGCATTATGTGCGGTAGAATCGGATGAATTTTTTTGCGTATGCTCTCTAAGAGCTTCGATGGCTTTCTCAAAATTTTTTTCTCGCGCCAGTCCAATCCCTTTTTCCTTCAAGTTTTCGTTTGATTCCGCAGATTTCTCAAGAGATAGAGTATCAAGGCCAAACACAGTCCCATTTCGGACCACTTTTTTTGAACAACCGAAAGCAAGCGGCAGAACGCAGCACAAGACGCAGACCCCCAGCAATGTCCCGAGCCCGTTTGACCTGGATCCTCTGGTCATCATTAATTGCAGAGCCTCGCCTTTCATGCCTACCGATAGAAACTATAACTCAGGTCGCTACGATACCTGATGATTTAGATGGTTTCAATATACTGAAATCGATAATAAAAATAAGATAATTCATTGTTCATCGTTTATGATGAATGAGAAGATATGCTAATCATTTCAATTTACAATCTATATATCCTATTTCCGCTTTTTTTTTGTATAGCGTCTATATGTTGTGGTAATTTGCTGAGCACGTAGTTCATGGGAGTTCTAAATGACTCGACCTCTAACTCTTTATCTGATCATCGATTATTTTGTCTACCTACTTGTTAAAGCGATAGAAACCATCCTAAATATTACTCCTGAATCCTGGGCTCGAGCTTTTGGAAGGTTTTTGGGAAGGCTTGCATGGATCATTTCAAAGGATCGTCGCCAAGCAGTGATAGAAAACCTGACAATCGCTTTTGGCAAGGAAAAATCTCCCCAATGGATCCGACTAACCGCATTGAGAAGTTTCGAACATGTTGGTTTACTGATAGTGGAGTTCTTCCTCATAAGACGTTGGAGTCACAAAGAAATAGCTGAAAGGATCATAATTCAGGGAAAATCTGATTATGATCTTGCAATGATGCCGGGAAATCACGGCATTTGTCTGCTAACGTCTCATTTTGGGTGCTTTGAAGTCAGCGCGGCCACGACCAAGTTCTTGGGTTTTCGAACAAACCTATTCGCCACAGGACTAAAGAACCCTTTTCTTAACACGTATGTTTTTAGTAGAGCGGGTAAAGAGGCTGAGATCAGAACGTTCCCACACAAAGGTGTGGTCAAGGACCTTATACAACTCCTCCAAAACGGAGAGTTGCTTGCGATCTTGGCCGATCAGAGAGGAGACCCCGAAAGAGGCGTAATAGTGGATTTTTTCGGAACTCAAGCACCGGCGAATGAAGTTTTCGCGAAACTCACAATCGAAGGAAGAGCTAGGATACTTCCTATTTGTACTTATCGTCTGGACAACGGGAAATATCTTTCCACATTAGGGCCTGACATTGAATTTGAACCAACAGGGGATCGAAAGGCTGATTTAACAGCCTTGAGCCAGAAATTCCATGATCTGTTTGAGACCTGGCTCAGGACAAATCCTGAGCAAGGTTTCTGGTTGCAGCGGAAATGGCGCCGAAAACCATCTTCCAAGCGAAGAAAAAAGCAAAAGAAACTTGAATAGGCCATCCAAGAGATGAATATTACAGTGCTTTCAGGGGGGCTTTTATTCTTTTCTTGGGTTTGGTGTTTTTCGTATCCGTCGGTTTACTCTTCTTCAGGTTAGCTTTAGCGCTCTTGGGCAAAGGTTTCTTCAGTTTTTTATCAGGTTTTTTGGATTTTTCCTTGACTAGAGGTAGAGGCTCGTCTTTGAGTTCCTTTATATCATCAGCCTTGGTAGAAGAAACACTGGCAATGTCGGTTGACGGTGGCTGCCCAAATTGGCCGATAAATGCCTTTGCTTCAATAGTAAGCTTATCAATAGCCCATGAAATCTGAGGTATTAATAGAGCTTCGGTAAGTTTGTTCCAAGTATCTGGAATGATTCCGCGTTGAACAAGAGGCGAACAATCATATTTTTCCTGTCCCGGAGTGTAAACTCCTACGGCCCAACTACTTGAACAAAATGCGAACAATGCTGCTACGGCTAGTAGCGACATCAATAAATATCGCATCATAATTCTCCTGATTACATGGATTTGATCATATTATATCAAAATAGTATAAAAAAATCAACGGCTTCTTTGGACCGTTGAACGACGGGACTATTGCCCATAGGGGCCCTTCGTGGTATTCTGATGAATTATTGAATTAAAATGCCAACTTCTATCTTTCAGGAGTCCTATATGTCCCAGGATTTGCTGCCTAAAACTTATGATCCTGTTGAAATTGAATCCAAGTGGTATGACATCTGGATCAAAACCAATTGCTTCAAAGCTGACGAGAATAAAAAAAACCGTGAATACTCCATAGTGATCCCGCCTCCTAATGTGACAGGCTCATTGCATATGGGTCACGCTCTCAACAATACTCTCCAGGATATACTGATCCGATACCACAGAATGAGAGGATATAACACTCTCTGGATGCCGGGAATGGATCATGCAGGTATTGCCACTCAAAACGTTGTTGAAAGACAGCTTGCGGCTGAAGGGTTGACCCGCCAGGACCTGGGTAGAGAAAAATTTATTGAGCGGGTTTGGGAATGGAAACAACATTCCGGTGGAGTAATTATAAACCAGTTGAAGAGGCTTGGATGTTCCTGTGACTGGGATAGGGAACGCTTTACTATGGATGAAGGGCTCTCTAACGCTGTTCGAGAGGTTTTTGTAAAACTCTTTGAGGAAGGGCTAATTTATAAAGGCGATTACATAGTAAATTGGTGCCCCAGATGCCACACAGCCCTATCTGACCTTGAAGTGGAGCACGAGGAAACCCAGGGCTCACTCTGGCACATTAGATATCCTATTGAGAATTCAGATGAATATCTCGTAGTTGCTACCACTAGACCTGAAACCATGTTAGGGGATACAGCTCTGGCCGTCAACCCAGCGGACCCGAGATACGCCTCCTTCGTAGGGAAACATGCCATACTGCCTTTAGTCGGGAGAAGACTCAAAATCATAGCTGATCCAATAGTTGCGATGGATTTTGGCACGGGAGCCCTGAAAGTTACGCCATCCCATGACCTTACAGACTTCGAGCTTTCAATCAGGCATGACCTGGACCGTGTAACCATAATGGATTCGAACGCAAAGATTAACGATAGGGGCATTCACTTTTCCGGACTCGGCCGTTACGAATGCAGGGAAAGGATCGTATCAGAACTTCAGGACAAAGGCTTTCTTGAGAAGGTAACACCTTACGTCGTGGGTCTGGGGAAATGCTATCGCTGCAAGGACATCGTGGAACCCCTCATATCCAAACAGTGGTTCGTTCGGGTAGCCCCGTTGGCGCAGGAAGCGCTAAAGGCCGTCCAGGAAGGACAGACTCGCATTATTCCAGAGCACTGGGTGAAGACGTATTACGATTGGATGAACAATATTCGAGACTGGTGCATATCAAGGCAAATATGGTGGGGCCACAGGATTCCCGCTTGGACCTGCCAGGAATGTGGACGGCTTGTTGTCGCCGCAAGCGCTCCCAGCGAGTGTCCGTACTGCGAAAGTTCCAGCTTGCTTCAGGAGACGGACGTACTTGATACCTGGTTTTCGTCTGCGCTCTGGCCTTTCTCGACCATGGGCTGGCCCGAGAAAACTCCTCTTCTGGAAACATTTTATCCAACATCATGTCTGGTCACAGGTTTTGACATTTTATTCTTCTGGGTTGCCAGAATGATGATGATGGGAATCAAGTTCATGGGAAATGTCCCATTTAGGGATGTCTATATCCATGCGCTGGTTAGGGATGAGCATGGGAAAAAGATGAGCAAATCTTTAGGAAATGTGATTGATCCTCTCATGGTTATGGACAAATATGGCACTGACGCGTTCAGATTTACTTTGGCCGCATTGGCAGCCCAGGGAAGAGATATTCGACTTTCGGAGAACCGGATTGAGGGCTATCGTAACTTCATGAACAAGCTATGGAACGCGGCCAGATTCACCTTACCTTATTGTGAAAAGATCGATTCAAATCTTGATTTCAGAAGTATTTCCAATTTTTCCTTGCCGGAAAGATGGATACTTTCCAGACTCAACAGAACAATTTACACCGTTCGCAAAGCACTGGAGAATTATTCGTTCAATGACGCGGCTCAATCATTGTACGAATTCTCTTGGCATGAATTCTGTGATTGGTGTCTGGAGATTTCTAAAATTCAACTTGCTGATGAGGACCCGGTTGTGTCATCACGAGCCGCCGCGGTTCTGAATCACACATTAGATTCCTTGTTGAGGCTACTACATCCTTTCATCCCTTTCATAACCGAGGAAATATCCTCAAAACTTAATTCTGGTTCCGCCCCAATCCTGAGAGGCGAATACCCTACGCAGAATGACTCACTTATTGATGAGAAAGCTGAAAGAGACATGAATTTCCTCATGTCGGTAATCTCCGCTGTTCGTAATTTGCGCGCCGAGATGAATGTCGCTCCGGGCAAAACTCTCGCTGTAACGCTTGCTTGTGTCTCTGAGGACCAGGCCGATCTTGTTCGAACAAATGCGGAGATGGTCACAAATCTGGCAAAAATTTCAAATCTGGATTTGTGTCAGCTTACACCGCTTTTTTCACCTCCTCAGGACAGCGTCACGGCAGTAGTTTCGGGAGCCAGGATTTACATATCTCTGCGAGGAATTGTAGATCCATCCGTAGAAATAACGAGACTCGAGAAAGAAATAGCTAAGGTTTCTGCAGATTATGAATCAGTGGAAAAGAAGCTTACCAATCAGAGCTTTATTTCCAAAGCCAAGCCAGAGGCAATTCAAAAGCAGAGAGATCGGAAGCAGGAGCTTACCACAAAAATGGAAGGACTTCGTGACGCCCTCAATAAGATGCTCAGCATGCAATCCGGTTAATTTTATACTGAAAAACGTTTGAACCAACTGCGCGTATTATTCGGAGTAACATGTTCGATCCCATCCTTAAGATTATTGAAATTGCTGAATCAACTCAGGATGAAGCGAGAAAGTTGGCGTTATCAGGGTCCCCGGCTGGGACATCCATCGTGGCTATTGTTCAGACTGAAGGAAGAGGAAGGTGTGGATCAAAATGGTTTTCGCCGCCGGGTAAAAATCTCGCGATGTCTGTGATTCTGAGGCCCAAACTGGAACCTCGGGACGCTCCAATGTTGGGAATGTTATTTTCAATTGCTGTTGCAGACATCTTGGACAAATTATGTCACCCTTTTCGGACCTCTGTGAAATGGCCGAATGATGTTCTGGTTCAAGACAAAAAGATTGCGGGTATTTTATCTGAAGGACAGATAACCAACGGATGTGTGGATTTCGTGGTCCTGGGCCTAGGGCTGAACCTTAATTCATTGGAGGAGGATTTTCCGTCGAATCTGACTGAATCCCTAACTTCTTGTTCGATCTTGACTGGACTAACATTCAACCTAAGGGAAGTCGGCATGTCTATATTGATTAGATTGAGAGAGTTAACAGGAAGATTCGAAATCGAGGGCGCTGGTTTTGTGCCTCGCCTGTGGCAGAGGAGATGGCTACATAAGGATCAAAGGATTTGTCGTGACGGGGTCGAAGGAACCGCTATCGGTGTTGATGACGATGGAGCGCTTCTTGTGGAAACCCCTGATGGTAGTTGGGTTAAAATAAGTTCTGGAGAAGTATGCTTACAAAGACCCTGCCCAGCGAAAAAGGTATTTAACAAAGATCTCCCGTGCATCGAAAAATCTTAATGTGAGGAATAGATGAGTTTGAACCGAGACATGGCATCGGGGTTAAATGGTTGGTTGTGGCAACTAGCTTGCTCTTTTTCTTACAGAACCACCGCATTTATTCTGTTGTTCTGCTCTATTTCAACAGCGGCCGTCTTTTTGCTTACAACAGGACTAGAAATTGTGGATCTGCTCGAAAAATCAGCTTTAAAGTTTGATTTGTATAGCCCGGAAATTACGATACTTGATGGAAAAGCTTCGATAAAAGAAAAACAACCCTACTTGATTGAAATTCCAGACGATCCCAATATGTTAATAGTCATTGACACACGAGAAACACCCGACCCAAAGCCATTTTCTCATCTAAAAGACAAATCTGCAGGGATTGTTTTGTCTCGAGATTCATTGCTCATCAAGAATAATGATCAGTTAACATCCATGAAGCTCACCAACTTTCCTGACTTCGTTCTCAATTCGCAATCGCTGATTGAGAATCTGACATATTACAGAAATACCATCTTCATGATTTTGATTGGAGCCGTTCTAATATACTATTTTCTCAGCAAAAGCATACAAACCCTAATTTCAGCTCTTGCCATCTTTGTTGTAATCCGCCGTTTTTCGTTTCCTTTGAGCTTTGGTCAGGGGTTCAAGATGGCGACATTGATCATCGTACCTCCTACTCTGGTGGACTTGGTATTTAAGATACTGGGCATTTTCCCGGAATCGCAATCAATCATCTATTTGAGCTTTTACGCTGGTACAATCTTCTGGGTCGTAAAAGATCTGCTCAGAGGTAATTCACAAAATATCATGGCGCAGCGTGACTGACCGTCTATGGAAAGGCTTCTCATGGATTTTCTATTGTGCATAATCGGAATGGTAATGGTCATAGAAGGCATTCCATACTTTGCCTTTCCCGAAAAGATGAAGGCCGTATTCCGAATAGCCATAGCGCAACCTGACAAAGCTCTCAGAATATTTGGGGCTATCCTAATGGTAACGGGTCTCACGATAGTGTTTCTTGTTAAAAGAATACCGACTTTCTAATAATTTTATTTATGAAAGCCAACCCACTGTGAACAAAGGCAGGCAATTTGACCGCGCCGACATCAAGTTTTATGGCGACATGGAAATTCCCGAAGAATTTCGTCTGTCAACCTATTCATATTCTCTACCCCCTGAACTGATTGCCCATCAGCCAGTCTCCTGTCGGGATCATTCGAGACTTCTCATCATTGACAGAAACACAGGAAAATTGCGACATGACAATTTTTTTGAACTACCTAATATTTTGCATGAATCAGATGTTTTAGTCATCAACGACACTCAGGTAATTCCCGCCGCACTACACGGCAATAAACCAACAGGGGGGAAAGTTCAACTGTTGGTGCTGAATCCTGCCACCAAAGAAACAGGAATAGGAGAATCGATCTACACGCAGAAGATTTGCCTTTTTAGGTGCAGCGGCAGAATCAAAACAGGAAGCCTGATCCTCTTGCCGGACGGAGTCGAGTTGCTGGTTTTGGAACTGATATCGCCTGGCAGGGCTCTTATCCGGTTCCCTGTCGCAAGCTTTGAATTTACGGAATTTCTCAAGAGGGTTGGATCAACTCCACTCCCTCCCTACATAAGGCAAGACAAGGATGACCGGTTCAAGAATAGCGAACGATATCAAACTATTTATTCTGAAGTCCCTGGTTCGATAGCTGCCCCCACCGCCGGCTTGCACTTTTCATCCCAGATATTAGAAAAACTCAAAAGAAAAGGAATCGACGTAGTCAAAATAACACTTCACGTGGGCCCTGGGACTTTCATGCCAATTAGAAGCGCTGACATCCGCTTACACAAGATGGAACCTGAGTCATATTCCGTACCCGAACCTGTGGGGATATTCCTTCAAGAATGCATGAGATCTAGAAGGAAGATTATAGCCGTTGGATCAACATCCGTAAGAACTCTTGAGGCGTCTTACACTGAAAGTGGTTTCAAAAAAGCAACTGGCTATTCCGATCTGTTTATAATCCCTGGTTATCAATTCAAGGT
>Ga0007800_10000711_pt1 | contig 12406 bp, 8 predicted proteins | sample CryBogmetaGMA14M_FD_60366 | JGI IMG/M metagenome (GOLD analysis project Ga0007800, IMG submission 60366) | Freshwater microbial communities from Crystal Bog, Wisconsin, USA - MA14M | ecosystem: Environmental > Aquatic > Freshwater > Lake | place: Crystal Bog, Wisconsin, USA | collected 2009-07-06 | reverse complement strand
GAGTTGTCCCCCCACAAAATTATTAGAAGAGTAATCTAACTCTTCTAATAATTTTGTGGGGGGACAACTCCGCTCAGAAAAGACAGTCATGGACAATTTTTGGATTCCTGAATAGCAGTTGAAAGAAAAGGTAAGAAGTCTTTTATGCCCCATGCGGGGGTGGGTTTGGCAAGGAGTCCCATAAAACGGTTGATCTTGCAGGCGCTGATGGCCGCAGTCTGAATATCTTCTCCGGCGGTAATTAGTGCTGACACAATGCCGGTAAGGCTGTCACCGGTTCCTCCAATCGGCTCCATGTTTTCGATCGAGGGTTCGGAAATTTCGGCAACGATTCCATCTCTGGAAGCTACATAATCCACTTTGCCCTTCACTAAAAGATACCTTGCGGCGTTCTCATTTTGATAGGCCATATTTATCAATTCGGGTATGCGCAGGCTCTCGTTAAGCAGGAAACCCCGTGTGTAAAATGGATGCGGAGCGGAATCATCGGCAAGAAAAGCCATCTCTCCTACATCGGGCGTAAAAAGATCGAACTCCTGAGCCATCCCGCCCATTTTGGCCACATACATGAAGCCGGCGTCAGCAATCATTACGGGTCGCTTAGGCAGATCCTGTATCCTGATCATAATTCGCCCCAACCAGTGCACATCGGGCATAAGATAATGAAACACGATGAATTTCTGTTCTCTGTTCGAAACCGTGTCACACAGTCTGCTGTAAACTCTCTCGCTGCCGTCGCCTTTCCCAATGTCACCAGCCAATAAAGCTTGCGGAGGATCGATACCAAGCAGCCGTGCCACCTCACACGCAAATGCTATAAGCGCAGGAGTGCCACGATTTACAGGAAATTCATGAAGGCCTATTTTTATGTGTCCATCCTTGAATGTACACTTCCCATCGAGCAATGGAATGTCCTCAGAAGGAACTGTGCCCACTATTAACAATGACATGCTCGTTTCAATTCCTCGTAAGCCAGATGCAGCGCATAGCCGCAGAGGGTCCGTCCCATCGAGATTGGCGGTGGACAATCTCCAAGCGTTTTGCCCACGAGCTGATCAGCGAGATACGGAACGTCAGGACAACCTCCTCCCGAGATATTAACTATCCTGGCGTCCTCCTTTCGGATCGTTATCTTCATGTTGGCGGCTCTAACCATTAGAAATTCGCCATAATCCTTTGTCTGAAAGAGGCTGACTGGTTCCAGGAGCACATCTTTTATAGGAATGATATTTAATGGCTCAATTCGGTGTTCTGCCAGAATGTGCGCCACCTTCAACGCCACGTTTAAATCAAACTCTATTGCAAGATCACAACCGGTACGAACAGTAGGTGGTGGCCCTTTTACAGAAATTTCCAGGTTTTCCTTTTTCAGCGCTCTCTCTGCCTTGATAACATCACTCGTGTTCGTGAACAGGAGGAGACCCCGATCGGGATCTCCATTATCACTGGATCCAATTGCCCTAAGTTGTTTGGCTACCTTGTCGAGAAAGCGCGGTTTTTTTATCATACTTTTCTGATATGTATTTTGTATTGATCTGTTTCCTCCAACACGTTGTCGACCATCCAACCCTGACTGGTCGCTGCCCTACAGACATTCTCCTTGCTTACGTCATTGTCCACAATGACTTCGATCTCCTTGGAGTTTGTTTTTTTCAATTTTGAAATAGTAAGTAAAACTGGTTGAGGGCATGATAGGCCTCGTGCGTCCACTGTATCCTTCATTTCCATATACCCCTCTGTCATGATTTTATTCTATCCATATGCGTAAAACCTATCAATAGGCATCCAAGCAATCCGAAGGCAACGGCATAAGCTCCGTATGGCCCGATACCGGCCGGTGAGCTTGCAAGTCCGAAATTGTGCGAAACAGCCGCTCCGGCAATCATACCGAGCACAAACACTCCGGCGTCTCCGTCCCCTTCCCCTGACATGAAGATCTGCCTGCCCGGGCAACCTCCGGCGAGCGCAAAAGCAAGTCCAGCGACTACCATACCTGAGAAATTCCAGAAACTCTGGGTATGTGCGACTGGTTGCCCTACAAAACCAGGATGAAACTGACCCACAATCAGGTTAACGACAAAGGCCCCCAATAATAACGCCACAAAACCTGAGAAAAGGTGTAGATGCCTAAAAAGAATGAGATCCCTGAGCGCTCCCATGGTACAGAATCTGCTTCTCTGCGCCAGGATTCCAACAACAGCTCCTATGACCAGGGAAATAAGCAAAGCAGCGTGCTGGGAACCAGGACCTTTAACGCTGTAAAAGAGTATTCCACTTTTAGGATTTCCTTCAACCTGAGGAAAAACCAATCTGAGGGCCAGAAAACCCAGCAGTACAATGGGAATAATGATTCCCGCTCCTATTCGCTGCTTTTCTGATCTCCCAAGTGTGTATCCTGCTCTGAAAAACAGGGTCCCGATTCCTACTCCGACTGCAAGACCGGCGACTCCAAAAAGTGCGTTGCCATCTCCCCCGGCCAGCCGTAGTATTGCTCTCCAAGGACACCCAAGAAAAACAAGCGCTCCGATCATGGCAATCATCCCAAGTATAAACCTTGCCAACGGAGTAGACCCTCCGCGCGGTTTAAATTCCCTAAAGAGAAGAGCTGAAATAAATGCGCCGAGACCAAAACCAATTATCTCCGGTCTCAAGTATTGAACTACATCAGCCCTATGCATACCAATCGCTCCGGCGATGTCCCGTTCAAAACAGGCTACGCAAATTCCCATGTTGCCGGGATTTCCAAATTTCTGAAGAAGGGCCGCCAGGATTCCTATCGCAACTCCTACGATGACTATGCCGCGGGACGACGCTAGAAAGTTGTCACGTTTGAGCATTCTTGTCTCCTTGTACGACTTCTAACCATTTGTGACAGACATGGCTGAAGACCTTGTTAGAAGTTATCATTGGGTCCTGAATCAGATTTCCGGATCCCACTCTCTCATCTATATTACCAATGGCTATCATAGGTTATTACGATATGTCAACAAGATTGCCTTTCACAATTTTTTGTGGATTTCGTCCCGTTGTTGTTTCAAGATGCATGTCGAGGAATTCAGTCATGAGGCCAAGGAAATTTCGTCTTTTTCAGATCGAACCAACCACGCGGTGTAACCTTCATTGTGTAATGTGCCCGTGGAAGGATTCGCATCATCACGGGCGTGACATTGGTCTCGATTTATACAGGACCTTATCCAGAGATTTTCGACATGTGGAAGAAGTCGATCTGACCGGATCGGGAGAACCCCTTATGCATGCGAATCTTGATCAAATCGTTAGAATAACTAAGGACGAAGGCTGTCGAGTAGGCTTTAGCACCAATGGTCTGCTGTGCGATGCTTCCAGAATCGAACAGCTTTTAGCCGCTGGCCTTGACTGGGTTGCCTTTTCTGTTGACGCAGCCACTGCACAGACCTATGAAAAAATAAGGATTGGATCTTCGTTTGATAAGGTAATCGACAACCTGGAACACATCCGAAAGGCTAGAGAAAAAAGCACTGACCGTAGACCGACTTTGATGATTTTTTTTGTAATGATGAAAGAAAATTATTTTGAACTTCCGGAGATGGTGGATTTAGCTGTAGGGGTCGGCGCCGATTTTCTGGTAGCAAAAAATCTCGACGTCATTGTAAGCTCGGCCAACGACAACAGTCGCGTATTTGGACTAACCGGCGGAGATGAATTAGCGAATGACGTTTCACTCGCAATACAGAAAGCAAAACAAAAGGCTGCAAAATGTGGCCTCAATTTTAGAGTTTATGAGTTAACATCCAAGGAAAATGCCATATGCGAACAAAATCCGTTAAAAACCCTGTTCGTGACTGTTGATGGTTTTGTTTCGCCGTGTATCAGTTTGGCCTACATGAATCATCGATATTTCGATGGCAGAAAAATTGAAACACCAATATGTCGTTTTGGCAATCTAAGTAGTCATTCTCTTCAGGAGATACTGGATTCGACTGACTATGTTGAATTTCGCAGATTGTTCGAACGTCGACTAAAGACTGATTCTTTTGGATCCATTCAGTCTCTGTTGCTTGGATCAACGGGGTTTTCTGGACTTAGAGGTTTACCGGAACCTCCTATTGGTTGCAGGACATGCTATTATCTTTATGGGATTTGATGACTGGCTCATGTGTTGTTACGATTATAGGTTTTCCCGGCTAGTTAGGTAACAACTTCACTTCATCGGTTTTTTTGAGGACAGGTTTCTGTATTTTAATTTTATCATGGATTAAGAGGAGGTCACGAAATGTCTGAGAAGCAATCGCAGTGGTCGGCGCTAATCAGATCCGAAGACTGGCTGGCAGTGTGGTTGGGCTTTTTGATCATTATTCTGGTCATTGCAGGTCTGACAATCAAAACACCCCAATTCAAGTGGACAACGGAGGGCGAATTTAAAACCCTTATAGGCGAGGCCATCCCCAATTTGGCTGTAATCGCCAAGACCGCAGGGGAAAAAGGAGAATCGGCTTTTCAAGCTCAAGCCGTAACTCTCAAAACCGCCATGGAAAAAGGAGACAGAAACGGCGTTGCGGATGCGGCCAAAAAATTTCAGGCAGAGGCTAAACAAATCAAAGACGCTTCCTTAAAGAAAAAGGCCTCACAATTTGGAAAGGAAATAGGTGATGGCGCATCCAACCTCACGGAGAAGGTATTTGAGTCCGAGAACCTTTCAAAATCCTTGTACATCGGCGTTGGGATACTTATACTTAGTGCGATCGCCTTGGCGTTTATGTCGGTCAACGTCGCGCGGTTCGCTATTGGTTTCCCGGTAGTGTTCATCCTGGCGTGGCTATCTCTGTTCATAGCCGGCAATTCTACGGTTAATTATTATGGACTCGAATATGTCCTTTGGTGTCTGGCCTTGGGACTGTTAATAAGTAACGTGATCGGTGTTCCAAATTGGTTGCTTCCGGCTGTCAGAACAGAGTTCTACATTAAAACCGGCCTTGTAATACTGGGAGCCAACATACTTTTTGGAGAGATCCTTGAGGCAGGCGCTCTAGGGATGATCCAGGGCGTTTTGGTCGTTGCGGTCATCTGGTACGCATGCTACTGGATCTGCATGAAATTAAAAATAGATGAGGAATTTGCCGCAATCCTCTCAAGCGCTGTTTCCATTTGCGGGGTATCAGCGGCAATCGCAACATCAGGCGCCATAAAGGGCGACCCCAAGAAACTTAGCTACACGACATCCCTGGTGCTTATCTGCGCTGTACCCATGCTGGTACTGCAGCCTATGATTTCGAAGTGGTTTGGGATACCTGACGAAGTGGCCGGCGCCTGGCTAGGCGGGACACTAGACACAAGTGGTTCAGTGGTGGCGGCCGGGGCTCTCATAAGCGACACCGCAATGAAAGTGGGAGTCATTGTAAAGATGTCCCAAAACGTTCTCATCGGAGTCGCCGCCTTCATACTTGCAGTTGTCTGGACTTTCAAGACAGCCGAAAAGAACCCTGGCGCTCAAAAACCTGGACTGATAGAAATCTGGGTAAGATTCCCGAAGTTCGTTTTAGGGTTTATGGCGGCCTCAATTCTCTTTTCGTTCATTCTGAGCCCCCAAACAGTCGGCGCAGCCAAGAGTTCCCTTGGTGGGATTCGTACAATTTGGTTTGCGCTGGCTTTTACGTCGATTGGGCTGGAAACAAATTTCCGTGAAATATCCACTATGGGAGGCGGAAGACCTGCAGCGGCTTTCTTGATGGCTCAAGGGCTTAATATCATTTGGACATTGATTCTAGCCTACCTAATTTTTGGTGGTTACCTGTTCCCAGTGCCCAAGTTCTAGAAAGGGGAGCAAAAGCGCAAATTTGATCGTCCTAAATATATGGCCCTCTTGCGAATCCTTTTCCTGCAAGGGGGCCATACAATGTGATCGCTAATTTTTCTTATCGTAGAAAAACTGCTCGGGATGTATAGGTCCGGGGTTGGGATAAATCCAACTCTGAAAATCGGACTGGGGGATATTTTTCATGTTTGGGGCCACTACGTAGTAATCCGGTGGCTGGTATACCATTCCGATCACGTAGAGGTTTTCCTCGTTGATAGCCAGGATCTTATTGAAAAGCTCAATTTTCTTCTGGTCGTCGGGAGTGTGAACTATCTTGTCAAAAGTTTCCATCATAGTCTTGATTTCAGCGGGGGGTTCCTCGCCACTTTTTCCTCTACTCTGATACCACTGCGCATATAATGGGGCATAGAGGCTTTCCTGGCTGTAAGGAAGATACCATCTGGGTTCAAGGAGGCACTCAAGACCCCCGTCCCCGGGCCAAAGCGCTATATCGTGTGCGAGGGACTGAGTTCTCTGTCGGAACAGTTCCCTGGTTTCCGATTTTACAGCGGTTTCGATCTTAATTTGTTTGAAATCTGATCCTAATATCTCCGCAGCGTCCACCCAAGCCTGAATGGATGCCATAACATCGAGGGACAACTGCAATCTCTGACCGTCGTGTCTCAATCTCCATCCATCCGGGCCAACCTTGAGTCCGATTTCATCCAGCATTTTATTGGCCAGATCGGGATCATAGCTCAAATGAGCATTCTCATAGGATTCGCTGTAAAATGGGGATTCCTTTAAGGGAGCCGCTTGACGAGGCTTGCCCTTGCCTCTGAAAAGAATATTGTTGATTTCCGATCTTCGGATGGCATGAGAAAGGGCGATCCTGAATCTTTTGTCGCCTAAAATTTTCTTCATCTCAGCATCCTGGTGATTGAGATTCGGAGCCAGAAGCAATCCCACAGAGGCGGTCGAGATCTTAGGGACAAGCCTGAAGTTCCCCGAACCAAGTTGGGCGAGAAGGAGAATGGAATTGGACATGCCACCCAAGTGGTTGGCTTGCATGTCAATCTCTCCCGCCACAGCTTTCAACAAAACCATGTTTGCCTCATTGACGAATTCGGTTGATACTAAGTCGATGTATGGAAGCTGGTTACCTTTCTGATCAACCTTCCAGTAATAAGGATTTCTTTCCATGACAAACCTCTTGCCTGGGGCTGGGTCTTTTGTAATCCAGGCTAGTATGGAAGGAATCTCCGGGTAGACAAACAAGCCTTGACGAATGTTGATCAGTTCTCCAAACAATTTGTTCCAGGAGGAGGAGTTTTTCTCCTTTAACAGGGCTTCGATCTTTTCCGGCTTGGCGTATTTTTTGTGAAAATTCATCAGATAATGTTTGGGTCTTGTAACAAGAGCCATTCCGTTGGGACAGGCCAGATTTTCCAGAAAGAGTCCATACGGATTCTTGTATTCGAACTTTATTGTGAAGTCGTCTATCTTAGTCACCGTCGGTTCATCGCCACCAGGCGCAAGCCAACTTGGGGCCGATGGAGCCACCTCCTTGTCCAGCAGCGTGTCATTTACAGCGAAGAGGACATCATCCGCAGTGAAAGGAACTCCATCCGACCATTTTACACCCGGTATTAACTTGAGAATATAAACTCTGCCCTCATTCTGGATATCCCAACTTACACATAGATTTGGTTGGATTTTGAATTCCGGGCTCCATCGAACCAAGGGATCGTAGACTATTTTTCGGGTTTCATTGAGGTCAGAGACGCCGGTATACGCTCTTCTCCATGTCCCTCCATAACGACCGGTAGTCTCAACAGGCTTTACTACCGCCGGATTTTGCGGAAGTCTCTTCTCCACACTAGGCAGAGTGCCCTTTTTCACCAATTCTGCAAGAGCAGGAGATTCCTGGAATGACCAGGCTGAGGATAGATAAATTTCGTCAGCCCCTGGAAAGAACTGAACAATCAACCATAATGCCAAGCCAAGTTTACATAATCTAGCCAAAGTATTTCCTCCGTCATCCTTAAATAGACATTTCACATTTTAAGAGACGTAGTAGTGTATACATTGTCTGGACGGGCGCTATCCGGAAGCGCACGATTACCCGAAATTTCCCGTCAAACCGAGGTTGACGTAACCTACAAGGCTATGCGGCGCTATAAGCGAGGCGAGTCTGAATGTTTGTTACCAATCAACCCTCGTTGATACATTACATGTGCGCCGCAATCCCGTCAACAATCAACCCTATGAACATATTACTTTTCAGGAAAGTGTCCGAGATGGGTCATTACCCTTGAGTTAACGGAAAATTCATCCGGCTTGGCATTCCTAATAGCCCAACGTCCATAGAGGAACGGTTTATGCATGACAATGAATTAGAAATTATTGCATCGGAGAATTTTTATGTGCGTAAAAAAACACGAACTTGATTGTCAGTTCATACTGGGCCAGAATGAGCAATTGAAGCCATACGGATGGACTATTCATGAAAATGCCCCCTGGATTCTTGCTACCCACCCTAGACTGCCTGTAGTCAATATTTTTGACAACTGTAAAGTTTTCATTGGATGGCTGATAGGTTATCCGATAACGCCCCAGGGGAAACTCCTCTCGAAAACTGTCATTCTAGGGAAAGACGAAACGGAGAACATGGATTCATTTGAAAAATGGATTCACGATCTGAGCGGCCGATTCGCATGCATGGCTTCTTTGGGTTCATTTTGCCGTTTTTACCTGGATTCTGGAGGATCTCTAGCTACGGTGTATTCTGTCGAAAATCCTGTGATCGCGTCGACGATCTCTCTGATAGACAAACCTGAAAACGACTGGGATCATGATCTCCAGAAAATCCTCGGCATGCCAGAAAGAGACTCCTGGTACCCTTCCGGGCTTACGCCACGCAAATCAATCAAACGGCTTCTTCCGAATCATTACCTGGACATGAACACTTGGACCATTCTAAGACATTGGCCAAATCCAGAAGATCTTGAGCCACAGAACAGTTTCAATCAGACTGTAGGCGCGACAATCTCGCTTTTGAAAAAAAACATCAACGCTGTTGCGGAGCGCTACCCGCTTCAAATGTCTCTTACAGCGGGACGTGACAGCCGTATGCTTTTGGCCTGTTGCAAAGACATTCTCGATAAAATTAAGTTCACTACAGGCGTGTGGATTCCATCAGCCGTCGATTGTCAGATCGCCAAATTGCTTTCTGAAAAGCTTAAGCTTAAACACGTGACTTTAAAAGTCCGATTGGCTTCTGATGACCAGTTGGAAGATTGGCAATTCAGGACCGGTTCATGTGTGAGCGGAGAGATATGGCGCATTCACCCAACTTCCCGATTAATTGACGCATACAGGGCTTTCTTGCCCGGCTGCGCAGGAGAGGTAGGTCGCGCTTATTACTGGCAAGAAGGAGATGCGAAGAGAAGGGCCTTTGATGCTCAAGAGATTCTGAAAAGGGCCAAGCTTCCACCTGTTGGACCAATTTTGGAATCTACGAGAACCTGGTTGGATGAAATTGCTCACCTCGAATGGCACACTATCCTCGATCTTATGTACATCGAACAGCGTCTCGGTTGCTGGGCTGGGCCTCTGCAGTACGGTCAGGATGGGATGCATGCTCTCAGGCTCTTTCCACTAAACGACAGGGCTATTTTCAGGGAAATACTCAGATCACCGACTAAGCCGCGCATGAAACAGATGCTCGCGCATGATATCTGCCTGCGTGAATGGCCGGAATTGCTGGACGCCCCGTTTAACCAACTCACGGGAGCGGCGAGGATAGTTCAAACAGGGAGGGAATTCATGTACTTGAAAGCTCCTGAAAACGTGAGGCGTCTGTTCAATCAAATATTCGCTTGGAGATTTCAAGCCTGCTAGAAATCGTTCTTATAGGAATCGTGAGCGGCTTGTAAACTTCAACAAAACCGGAGGTCAGTTATACAGCAAGAATTCCCTAAATTTAAGAGCGCAGAATCGGCACAGGTTTATAGCTATTTGAGGGTAGATTCTCATAATCTCCTGGAATTCGTTTTGGGGCAATACCAGGGTTTCGGTCGGATCAATGACCTCGCATGTGACGTTTGGTGGAAGATTGGTAAACATTCCGACAAATCCTATGAAACCGCCCGTTTCCAACTCCAGCTTTCCCAGTCTTTCATTGCTCCTTGCCTCACGCGGCTGAAAAACTTTGACTCTTCCGGATATAATTAAATAAATTGAAGAGTTTTCCCTGCCTTCACTCACGATCTCATCACCAGACTGAAAACTCTTTAGATGGGCCACCGTAGCTATCGCGTGAAGTTCCCGGACTCCCATACCCTCAAAAATGCTGAAGTGCCTCAACTTGTTAGTAATATGCAGTATATTAGGTATCATAGCATCCTCGTTGTTCATTTTGGCCAGAGCGTAATGCGCTGTTTCCCGAACGTACTCATCGTCATCCGCCTCAGATATCTGTAAAATTGGGATATAGGCCGGATCCGGAGGTAGATCTGAGATGAGGGCCGCAGCCAGAATCTTCATCAATGGGTCTTTCGCTAACGCAACGAGAGTAATCACACGCTGAGTGGAATCGGAATTTATCAAGAGAAGAAGTTCTCTACCCCTTGCGATTTTTTCGTCTAGAGGAATATCCTCAATCAATGGAATTATATATTGTGAAAGTTCCGGTCTTATGGAATTTTCAATCAACTCAATAGCCACGGCCGATTTGTCAATTTTAATCTTTTGATACAATAGCCTCATGTCCGAGTGATACACCCACAGGCCGAAAAATATCAGCCTGAGAGTATCCTCATTGCTTTCTTCCAGGAATCGGGCCAATTTCACGGCGGAAGGCAACGGCTCCAGTGTACGCAATCGGCGAATGAATATGAGATTTGTGTATATTTCTGTAAGGGCCTTTTCCAGTAAGTGAGCTGTCTCAAACTCCGATATAGTGTAGGATAACCTTATCACCTCTAGAATTCCCTGCCTTACCCTAAGATTGGAATCGAGCAGGGAAGCTTCCAAAAACGGTAGAATAAATCTCGGATACCTCGTAAGAGCTTCAATCGCAGCGCCTCTCAGTCTGTCTTCATCACACCCCAGGAACCCTACGAGCTTTCTGACCGCCATCGGATCATGTGAATGGCCAAAATAGTGGATTGCAGACACACAAAGGTCCGGATCATTTGAATCCAGACGGCTCAGCGCTACTTCAGAAGATGTTCCGGGGCCTTCCGTAGAGGATCGTAGACCAGGACGAACCCACAGTGTCTCCATGTCTTGTGCGGAGGCCTGACCAATCACTGACGAATGAAATGTCCGGTCTGGAACAATCGATGGAATTGTTGTGACATCCTCGAGAATCACCTGTTTGAGAATCCTCTTGTATTTGGATCTGAACAGAAATGTTTCTAAGAGCCATATAAGCGAAATTCCAATCCCCAGTAAAGCCAGTTCTCTGACAGTCAAAAAGGGTCTCAACCCTATCATAAGAAGCGATCCGATGACCGTGCCGATTCGGGGTACGGAGCCTCTCAGAAATGTCTTACTCCAAGTCTGGATGTTTCGTGGAATGATCCCGAAGAGGATTTTGTTCACAGGACCAGCAACAGCCCTCTGAATGAGTATTGCGAAAAATTGTCCGGCAGAAGCCACAAATACGTTAAAAAGCGGGAGAAGCATGGAAAATAAAAATGTGAAATGCAGTGGATAAACGATTGAAGCATCAGGAATCTTTATCCTGGAATAAACTCCGCTGAACGAAAGAAGAACGACAAGGCTGGCGAAAGATGTGATTCCCCTCAGAAGACTCAGAAAATTGATCAAGGCTTGTTCAGAATTAAATGAATGGTTGACTATAACGCTAAACTGATAAAGAAATATGGGCAATACTATGTTTGGAGCAAGTCCAGTAACCAATAGGTACCGTGCAATAGGGTAACGTCTGAGTAGTGATCTTAATTCATCGAATCCGAATACTCTTGATGTGGCGGACTCGACTTTGGATCCATTCCTATTGACCCACGGAACGAAGCGTGAACCGCTTGAGAAGATGTAAAAACCTGCCAACAGGTAACAACCGGAAAACAATAGCAGGGCAGGATCTTCGCCAAATATTGAGGTGAAAGGCCGAGTTACGAAGTTGCCAAGCATCGCTCCCAACAACTGAGCGGCGGTTACCATCGGAAATATGCGTTTCCCCTGCCTTGGGTCGAACAGTTCTCCGGCTATGTTCCAGGTGTGAACAAAGAGTATCGAGTCCAATACGAGGCACAATTGGTAAAGAATCGGATAAACAATCGAAATGTCGGCTTTAGTGACAATAAAACAGGCTCCTCCCGCAACAGAGAAGAATGCCACAAAGATTCCAATTACCAGTATGTCCGAATACTTGGAAAGAATCCTGTCCATCGCCCCAAAAATAAAGATCGTAAATACCGCATTAATTATCAACATGGTGGGTATGGCGTCTGTTCCATACCTTTTCAGAAATGCTGTGTCCACATAGTTTCGAAAGATCGCCGATCCGAAAAAGAGAATGAATGACAAGCCGACTATCCAAAGGAATTTCGGGGTCTCGAGAGGGAAGATCTTTATTCTCTTTTCAAGAATGTTTTTTAC
>Ga0007800_10000710_pt1 | contig 12421 bp, 7 predicted proteins | sample CryBogmetaGMA14M_FD_60366 | JGI IMG/M metagenome (GOLD analysis project Ga0007800, IMG submission 60366) | Freshwater microbial communities from Crystal Bog, Wisconsin, USA - MA14M | ecosystem: Environmental > Aquatic > Freshwater > Lake | place: Crystal Bog, Wisconsin, USA | collected 2009-07-06 | reverse complement strand
TTCTCCAGCCTTGCGAAACTCAAGAGCAGCTTTTTGACGCCCACGCCCTTAAAGGCCACAATGGCTTCCATGTCGCCGCGCACCGGGTGGGCGCTGATGATGACGCCCTCGCCGAACTGCGCGTGCCGCACGGCGTCTCCGGCCTGGAGCTCCGGCAGCGACTGGTCTTCACAGAGGGCGTGTTCGGTTGCCCACTCGTAGGCCTTCTGGGAGACTCTGGTCTCGGCGGTTTTCCAGGGCCGCGAACCCGTGGTCAGGGAGGAGGGTATATCCTTAAGAAAGCGTGAAGGCGCGTTGATGTTTGAACCGCCCATCATGTTACGCCGGAAGGCGCGTACCAGATACACGCGGTTCTTGGCGCGCGTGATGCCTACGTAGCACAATCTTCGCTCCTCTTCCATCTGGGCCGGGTCATCAAAGGAGCGTATGTGCGGCAGTATGCCTTCTTCCATGCCTATGATGAACACGACGGGGAACTCCAGCCCCTTGGCCTGATGCAGCGTGATTAGGGTGACGGTGTCCGTTGCTTCTTTCAGCCCGTCCACGTCGGACACGAGCGTCACGCCCTCCAACAGGGCGGAGAGCGCCTCACCGGGAGGCAGCTCGTTATAATCCTGTGCCACGCCTCTGAGCTCCATGACGTTGTCCCATCGGTCTTCACCTTCGGGCGCGGCCATTATATATTCCCTGAAAGCCGTGCGTTCGATGACCTTATCGAAAAACTCCACCAGCTTGAGCGTCTGGCTTTGTGCTTTTAGATCTTCGGTCATTTTGAAAAAATCGGTCAGCAGTTTAGTCGTCCTGGGACTGAATAGAGCCTTCTGCTCCTCCCCGCGCATTTGCAGAGCCAGTTCGCATATTCCGCCGTAAAGCGATAATCCCATCGGCTTGGCCCAAGTGGCAAGCTCGGCCACGGTACGCTCGCCGATGCCCCTCTGCGGCACGTTGACGACGCGCATCAAACTGATGTCGTCGGCGGAGTTCTGGATGAGGCGCAGGTAGGCGATAAAGTCCTTGACCTCTTTGCGCTCGTAGAAGCGCGTGCCGGCTACCAGCTTATAGGGAGTACCGTAGCGGATGAAGGCCTCTTCCAGCGCGCGGCTCTGCGCATTGGTGCGGTACATCACGGCTATATCTCTAAGTTTGGCTTCGCCCATCGCGGTGAGCTTCTCTATCTCATTGACCACGAACTGGGCCTCTTCCTGCTCGTTGTAAGTCTCGGCCAGCGTCACCGGCGTACCCTGCTCGTTCTCCGTAAATAGATCATTGGGCTTGCGTTGCTTGTTGGTGGAGATGATGGCGGAGGCCGTTTCCAGAATGATCTTGGTCGAGCGGTAGTTCTGCGCCAGCAGTATGGTTTTGGCTTCAGGGTAATCCTTCTCGAAGTTGAGTATGTTGCGCAGGTCCGCAGAGCGCCACGAGTAAATAGACTGGTCGGGATCGCCCACCACGCAAAGGTTGCGAAACTTGCCCGCCAGCATCTTGACCAGCTCGTACTGTACCAGGTTAGTATCCTGGAACTCGTCCACCATGACGTGCATGTAACGCGACTGGTAGCGCTCCAGCACGTCTTTATGTGTGCGGAAAAGCTCCACCGTGCGCATCAGCAGGTCATCGAAGTCCAGCGCGTTAGAGGCCTTAAGCATCTCCTGATAGCGCTCGAAAACGCGCCCGGCCACCTCCTCGAAGTAACTACGACTGCGCTTTATGTAGTCTTTGGGACCGAAGGTCTGGCTCTTGGCGCTGGAAATCTGGTTGAGTATGGCGGAGGGTGAGTGCTGCTTGGGGTCGAGATTAAGCTCGCCCATGGCGCGTTTCACCAGGCTGAGTTGGTCGTCCTGGTCGTAGATGACGAAGCCGTGCTCAACACCGATAGCCTTGCCCTCCACCCGCAATAGTCGTGCGCAGATGGAGTGAAAAGTGCCCATGGTGATGTCTTTGGCGGCAGTGCTGGCGAGCACGTTCAGGCGCTCCTGCATCTCGCGGGCGGCCTTGTTGGTGAAGGTGACGGCCATGATATGGCGCGGGCTGATGCGGCAGACTTTTATGAGATAGGCGATGCGGTGGGTGATGACGCGCGTCTTGCCGGAGCCCGGTCCGGCCAGTATCAACACGGGGCCTGCTATGGTTTCTACTGCTTCTTTTTGGGCTGGATTGAGGACAGCGAGTATGTCGATCATAAGTTATAAATTATAGCATTTATGAACCCCTCTTTTCTCATTGAGATTTCATCTAAATTCGTTTTGCAATGAAGGGACCGCATCGTATAAACAAAACGACTCGGGAATCGTAATGGGACATTTGGTGGAGAGTAGGTTTCCTTTCCCATTGCGGGAAAGGAGTTATACAGTTGACGGTCAAGTTGATTATACCATCACCAACCAGAATTCATTCAGAGGCTAAAGTGGAAGCCCTCTCATAACCAAAGAACCGCACACGCCCATCAGAATGAATTGATGATCTCAATTGCATTGTTCATACTTTTTAAGGACGTTTGCGTCCAATCTGCACAGGAAAGGTGTGGATGTTGAGCGCATCATGAGATTGGGCGATTGGGAAACGTTGGATATAGTGTTGAGGTACACGAGCAGTGTGAAGTTTGATGACAGCTTTAGGGTGAATCAGATGGAGATAATACATTGTTAAAACAATAGGAGTGTTGTGTTAATAATTGCAATGGTGATACTTTTACCATACGCAGAGTATTCAAGAGTTAGAGTGGATGCTGTCTTATAGCACAAACTTCATTGCTGAATGTAAAATAATGGTCTGCCACATTTTACGAATATATTGCTTTCATGCAGTAAGACTGCAATTAAGGAAACAAACATTCTGTCCCGAACTGATGTGGGTTTGTTAATATATGAATCTGGATAGTGTTAAACAGCTACTCCTGAATAATGCAGGATGATGCCAAATTCCCCCACGCTAAAGACATCACTGGCGGAGCTACCCCATATGGAATCAAGTTCATCATAGGTGCCACTGGGCATAATGCTCCATGTCCTGCCGTCATAATGGATGATGTTGCCCGAGTACCCCACGGCGAAGACATCGCTGGCAGAGCTGCCCCAGACAGCATAAAGATCGTCGGTGGCGACGCTGTCCATGATGTGCCATGAGGTGCCATCATAATGCAAAACGGTGTTGTAAATCCCCACGGCGAAGACATCAATGGCGGAGCTTCCCCAGATCCCCCAGATATCATCGGTGTCACTGTTGCTCATCGAACTCCAGGCCTTGCCGTTGTAGTGCAGGATGACACCATTCTCCCCCGCGGCAAAGATATTGCTGGTGGAATTGCCCCATACAGCATAAATATCATTTGAGGTGCTGGTGTTCATGGTGCTCCAGGAGCTACCATCGTAATGGAGTATCACACCCGAGGCTCCCGTGGCGAAGACATCATTGCCAGAGCTGCCCCAGACACACGCCAGGTCATATGTGGTGCTACTTTTCAAGGCGCTCCATGTTTTGCCGTTGTAGTTGAGGATTGTGCCGGAGTTCCCTACGGCGAACACGTTGCTGGACGAGCTGCCCCAGACACCCCATAGATCAACGGTGGTACCGCTGCTCATAGCGCTCCAGGAGCTGCCATCATAGTGCATGATAGTACCATCCTGCCCAATGGTAAAAATATCGCTGGCAGAGCCGCCCCAGATGAAGTGAAAGTCACTGGAGGAGGCTGTGTTCACGAGGTTCCAATCGGAAGTGGTGCTGGACTGGTCCTCCTCCACCGTTAGGGTTACCGTCGGGCTGGTAATGCTATCCAGGGAAGCACTGATATTTGTACTCCCGGCTGCCAGGCCTAAAGCTACACCGTCAGAACCGATATCAGAGAAATCTATCTCTGCGACAGAAGTATCAGAACTGTCCCAGTTTACGTCATAAGTAATGTCATTGGTTGAGCCGTCAGAATATTTACCGATAGCGCTAAACTGCAGGATGTCACCCACCGCTAAATTATCCGGGTGGGCTGGCGTTACCGAAATGGAAGATAATGTTGGGGTAGCCTTTATTAATGAACAGGATGTCATGACTAGGTTTAAGGCGGCTATCAACACAATACCCAGGCAATAGCCAATAAATAGTAGTTGTTTTTGTTTCATATTAATTGTCCCTCTATCTTTTGGTTAATATTTCTCAAGGCAACTCTGCTACACTTCTACTTTAGGCAGGGCTTTATAATCACCTATTGCAATGTAAATGCAAATCTTTTTGACTCGTCCTCCAAGGTACCATTGGTACTACCTGTTTAAGCCTCACAAAGGAGAGTACGGGCTCTGTCGCTGGTGGTCTGTTGCCCTCGGCACTATACGGACGGACCCCATTATATAACTCCACGATTGATCAATCAATACCTCATCTGAAGTGTGGATTTATTGCCTCAATCAAATAGTGTATAGTTTCGGATGCGCGTTACCCCCTAAAACAGTAGCTCCCTGAATTAGAGTCCTCCGCTACAATATAGCTTTAGAGGAGGGCTAATGGTTGGCAATAAATACACGGAAGAACAGATCATCGCGGTGCTCAAAGAATCCGAGGCGGGAGCTAAAACAGGGGAACTCTGCCACAAGTACGGCATGAGCGATGCCACGGCCACCATAGTCACTACCGCTGCCGCCGAGGAAGGTGAGCCAGGGATCAATAACCACCGGTATCCCCGGCAGGTAATCTCCCAGGGAGAAACCAACCTCATTACCCCCATACAGCACCCAGGATACCGATACAGGGTTCCGGCTAGAACCAGTCTCCTGCCATGCAATGGGGGCTGATTCCATCACATTTCCATCACTGTAGGCGATGACAAGGTTGCCCTGCCCGTCTATGCTTACCGGGCGGTTGTAGCGCAGCCTTATGCTGCCCACATTGACACCTTCTTTTGCCGGGTCAAGGTAGTAAGTGCTTAATACCACAGCCACTTCGCTGGCTTGATATACCAGTGTTACATTATCACAGAGGTTGTTATAGGTTACCTTGGTGATAGGAGCAGCCATGCCGTTACCCGTGCCCCCTGAGCCATTGTTGTCCGCCTGAGGAGCGGTTGGGTTGGAATTCACGAACTCCATCTTCAGCATCTGGCTGGCAGAGGCTATGATGACGCTGTCCTCAGAAAAAGCCAGAACATGACCATAAGATGTGAACTGGAGGGGTGTACTCCCGTCCGGTGCCGCAGTACTCGCGGGTCCATCGGCTAACGCCGGATGTATGCCTGTAAGGAAAGTCATAGCCAAGGTAAGAATGACCGGTATCCCGATGAACCTGGTGAGCGATCGATGTTTAGCCATAATCCCTCCTTTATCTGAAAAGACTCGTCTGGTTCAAGGGTTTACACTGCTCTCCTTTGTCTATCCCACAAACAAACGATAAACCGACCTCGCTGAAGGTCGGTTTCACTATTGGCTCCCTGTCACCCAAGTGCCCATCTACAGGTGACAGATCTCCGCCCCTCTAATATGAGCACCCACACATCAATGGGCGACCCTATGAATTACCTATGTTTCCAAGACTTATGCTCAAATCCTTCAATAAGAGGGTCGAATACGAAAACCTACGCCAATAATTGTATCACCGATGTCAATAGAAGCACCTGACAATGGTTCCTTATTCTGATTTGGCTGCAGGCGTCATGTCAGGGTTTAGCCTTGGCAATGAAGGGGCCTTTTTTCTGGAAGTCCCAAAGACCTATATTGACACTTCCCTAAGTCCCACCTATACTACCGCTAATAATCCAAGCCCACAAATATATTATCGGTAAGTAAAGATACCCTCCTATTATAGTATAAGAGGAGGTTCGTAAAGTTGTTTGCTAAGCTGATCAGCCTTGCGATGACGGCGCTTTTTGTTATCTCCACCCTCGCGCTGATACTCACCTACCGCCGTCCCAAGAAGTTCTCCCCCCGGTCCCAGGCCATTACCATCCTTTTAAGCCTGCTTTCCCTGCTCGTCTTCTCGTATTTCACCAAGTACACGCCCTCCGGACTGCTCTGGTTCACCATGCTCACGGTTGGCTTCATCATTGGCCTCATCCAAGCGCGTACCACCAGGGTCTTTATGAAGGATAACCGGGTCATGAGCCAGAACTCAGTCTGGTACCTCGGCTTGTGGGCAGGTATATTTGCCATAAACCAACTTGTGACCACACTGACCGGCCGCCCGCCCGGCGTGGCCATGGCCCTGCTCATCCTGAGTACGGCCACGACATGGGGCACCGGCGGTGATATCCTGCGGCGCGCCGGGAAGCTCAAGGCGCAGGCGGTTCCATCTCCCAGCTCTCCAACGGCTCCAATAGCGAAAGGGCGACACTGTGGCAACTGTGGTGCGGTGCTTGGCCAGCGCGACACCTTCTGCGGAGGATGCGGTGCTGCGACAACGTCTTAGCAGGGGTGTCATTATCAAGGTCGCACGCGGGCTGGCGGCAATCATGTTGGCAACCGGCCTGTTGCTCGTTGCTTTCACACCTTTCACTATCGAGGCGGCCAGCGAGAGCCAGATTGTCAGCCAGCTAAAGGGGGCTCTCCTGAAACAGAGCGACCTGCTGGCCGGCTTCCCCTGGAAGGCCGAGCCCGTCGAGGTTGATACCCGCAGCCAAAGCAACGCTATATGGGGCGGCGACATCACCGTCAGCACTGGATGGAACGGGGAGAAGGACCCGGGGCTAACCAGCGGCCAGTCCCGCAGTATCGGGTGCCGCTTCTACTATGCGAGCGGCCAGAATACCCTCGATGCTTTCTGTAAAACGGTAGATACCTTCCGCGCCTACATGGTAACCAGGAGCGATGTCGGTGGCACAAACAGCTTTTACGACGGCCTGCCGGGCGGTGTGGCCAACGATTACCTCTCGGCGAGCAGCGGCGGCCTGCGTGTCTATGACTACGAGGTTATTATTTTCTTCTGGGTCAGCCCGAACTACTGGGGACAGGTTTCCAGCCGGATATCGCTCTACACAAACGCCGAGGCGGCCAAAACGGCCGCCTACCCGGAGTGCGAGCGCCTGGCCCAAATCGCCTACACGCGCCTGGCATTAGTTGCGGGTGCAGGTGGGGGCGGCCCCAGCACCGGCGGCGTAGCACCCCCGCCTATTTCCTCCAGTGCGCTGCCCGATGGGACCCTGCCGCTCGCCACCGGTGCCACCTCCCTTACTACAATCCTGCTGACCTTGGCGGCGCTGCGGGCGCAGGGCTATAGTCCGGCCGAGGCATTGGAGATGCTGCGCGGCTTATTCAGACGCCCCACTATCGTCGTGCCGCAGGTCCATGACGGCGACACAGATGCCAGCGGCAATATTTGGAGCGACTACGCGGGTGGCTGGGTTGACACCCGGTCATACGACTACTGGCGCAACGCCCAGCGACAGGCAGCCCAGGCGCAGGAAGTGAACCGGGATCTGGCACAGGGGCAGTCGGCCTACGTCAAAGAAGTCTACGACGGCATGCTTCAAGCCAAAGGGCAACTGGAGGCCGCCGAACAGCAGATACGCGACACGGATTCATTCTGGGCGAAGGAAGATGCCGCGACCGCCCGATACCGGCAACTCTTGCGGGAATCACAGGAGCAGGGCTCATGGCAGCGCTACATACAGGAGGTCTATCAGGGCTTCGGGGAGGGATTGGGGCGCGACCTGTACGACGTAGCCGATGCTATCCGCGGCACCGGCGAGGCCTTTGCCCGTACCGCCGACGCTTTCGGACGCGGCGTCCAGTCGGCCTACGATACGGTCACCAACCCGGAGAGCTACCAGCGGGTGTACGAAACCGTCACCGACCCCGATACCTACCTGACGGTGGTGGAGAAAGGCATGGAAGCAGCCAAGGGAGCGGCTCACACGGCCGCCGATGTTGCCCTCCATCCTTTCGAAACCGCGCGGGAAATAAATGACTTTGTCATGGCACCGGTGAAGAGCGCAGCGAGCTTCACTCTCCAGGCTGGCGGACAGATGGTTATGCACCCCATGGATACAGCCAAGGCCGTGCTCGGCGTGGACAACTGGGAGAAGGTGATGGATCCGGATGTGCCCATTGTCGAGCGGCTCGGGCGCGCCCTCTACGGGGCGGTCGATACCAGCCTCACTATCACCACCTTCGGCGGGTCTAAGCTGGGCCTAAAGGGAGCCGAGGCCGCCGTAGAAACCTTGAAGGTCGTGGACGGGGTGAGCGATGCAGGTAAGGCGACCGGGGCGGCACACGAGGTCGCGCAGGCAGGGCGGGTCGTCAAGGAAGCCGAAGCTGCCACCTCCGTCACCAAACAAGCCAATCGGGTAGAGGATTTCCGGCTGGCCCGTGAAGCTGGCCAGACAGAGACAAAGAATTTCGTCAAGAGCTATGGCCAGGCGCTCGAAACCCAGCAGCAGTATCACAAGCAGTATGATGACGCCCGGGCTGCCCTGAATAACCCGCGCTTAAACCCGGCACAAAAGGCCGCCGCCCGGGATGTGATGTATGATGCCGGGAGCAAACTCGCCAAGGCTGATAATGACCTCAAGGAAGCGACGATCCGAGTAAATGGCAGCGAGCAGGCCAAATTCGAGGCCAAGCGGGCCTTCGACGAAAAGACCGGCACCGGTTTTAAGACTGAGCACACCCAGGCCTACAATGACCAGCTCAAAAAGGTTTATGACGAGACTGACCGCAGGGTCGTCAAGGACCTGTCCGGGAATAGCAAGTACGGCGAGGTGGTGGAGGACACTTCCAAACCGGGGTGCTTCGTGGACAAGGAAGGGCAACCCCGCTTAGAGGTTGCCAAACCTACGAATCCCTCTGCCAAACCGAAGGTCAGCCTGGACCAAGATGTCACCTACCGGCGGCGGGCCGAGGTAGGGCAGGTCATCCCCGACCCCAAAAACCCCAACCAGTTCATCGTCAAGGTGGGCGAGCAGCCGCGTAAAATCCCCGACCCGGCGAACCCGGGCAAACCCATCATCGAGTATAAAGACCAGGTGCGGGTGCCAGACCCCCAGAAACCAGGCTCATTCATCATTGAGGAGCGCGACCCTATCATGGTGGATGTCAAGCCCAAAGAGATTGCTGATATTCACGCCGCACACTATTACGAGGTGGCAAAGGGGGAGAAGGCGCCAGATATCGATGCGGCTCGCCGCTTTGCCAAAGAACAGGGCCAGGTGGTCACCGACCGCCTCCACAGCGAGTCCTACGGGCGTGGTGCGCGCGATCTGGAGGTAGCCACTGGTAAGCCAAGCGTGAATTTCAGTGACCCGCAGCAGGTAGGCAAGGCTATCGGTTACAAGTCGCACGACCTTTATTTTGAGGCGCAAAAGATACGGGCCACTGAACCGCTCAGGGCGGAAAGCCTTGTAGCCGACGGCATCCGCCAGAGCACCAAGCAGTGGGACAATCAGCTTCTTCCGCGCCTGACCGAAATCAGCCAGAAGTTTGCGGGGAAGAACATCACGCCGCCCCCCGTGCCACCCAGGTTGAGCCGGGCGATCGAGATTATGAGAGACGTCGAAACGAAGGGCACGGCCCCAGCAACAATAGAGGGTCTTGTACGCAAAGAAACAGACTTGAGCCTGGACGACGTCGCCGCGCAGCTCGGCGAGTTTGTCGAAGCGTTGCAAAGGATAAAGCCGTGGGTACCCAGGTAAAGTCTGAGTTTGTCTTCTACCGCCTGAATCCCACCGCCCTGGCGACGCTCCAGGTGCCGGATATGCCGCTGCCGGTGCGCAAAGAAAGGGAAGAGCAGGTATTCGGCAAGGAAGGAGTACAATATGACCTTCTGCTCGATGACCTGGATGCCTTTTTGTCTGACCATCCGCAACAACAGCCATATTACGCCGAGATTGCTGGGACACTGGCATATTTGATTGCGGTTAAGAATGGCCGAGAGGGATTCCATGAAATAGCTCTACACTACTTGGAACTGGGCATTCAGTACAATCCGGAAAGCATGGCCTTACAAACAAATTGTATTGTCTCATTGCATAATCTGGGGAAAGATGATGAGGCGCTCACTAAGTTTGAAGTGTTAAGTCAATCCGTTGACAGGACAAATCTGCCGCTATGGCTGCTGGTAGCAAAAATATATTCGGAGAAGGGCAAATACTGGGAAGCCTACAACACCCTCAAAACTTGTACGGGCTATTTGCCGGCTGAAGACAATTTCTGGGAATTCCTGGCTGAGATGCAGGCAAAGGCTTTTAGAACCTATCTGCAAGAGCTGCAGCCGCCTACGCCACCTAAAAATAGCGCTGCACAGGTTAAAACCGCTTTTAACACTCAGGGAGTTCAAATACCTACAAATAACATGCTGGTTTGCCAAAAATGTAGAGCAGAATACCAGGCCGGAGACCTTTTCTGTAGTGGCTGCGGGGAAAACCTTGATTCCCTCAAAGTTTGTGAACAATGTGGCACCCCAAGGAAATCAGGTGATGTCTTCTGCAGTAACTGCGGAGCAAATATCAGAGCACAATAATATTTTAAGGCAACATTGACGTATGGGGAATAACTTCTGGCTTGGTGCCCTCGGGGTTGTCGCAGGCGTTATAGGCCTGCTGGCAGGCTTAATAGCCGTCGTTTGGGGAGCGGGTATAGGTGAGTATCTCGGAGGTAAAAAAAAACAGGGGGCAAGTCCTGTCAGTAAGGATGAACTTAAACATCGACTATTGGGCCTCAATTCTTCGGATTTGCCGTATTCGGTTAAAACCGCTGAGGATACTGACCTACTGGTGGAATGGAAAATTGTAGATGCCAGATGGTACTCGTTGTTCTCCAAAGCTGGTCTCAGACAAACCTACCGCGCCTTTATTGTTCTGGATTCGCAGCGAGGAGCAGCGAGATACTGCGAGGAAATGGTGGGAGTCGAGTGGGTAGCCGGTACTAATGGACTCAATCAACCGAGATACCACTATCAGAGCGCATTCTTCCGAGGGAGAATCCTTTTTAAAAAATCGATGGGTGTTCAATATGCTATCGGGGAAGACATGGCTTTTGGCAAGGTTTACCAGTACGACTTTGATATCCGCAGCGTGCGTGATCCGATAAAGCAAATCATAGAAGAAAGCGGCTGGGAGTATGTCTCCGTGGTAAGAAAAAGCCACGCAACCTATAAGAGCTTGATAAATGGGTGAACATGGAATATTGCCTATTTAGAATTTTTATATTTATACTAAATTCCTATCATCGCAATCACCGCTGAAGCTACGATATCACAGTCCGTGGCAGCGATAAACGCTGGTTGCTACGCGTATCTATCCAAACCATTTCACATTGATGAACTACTAAATATAGTGCGTAAGAATATCGCGCCTGATGTCTAAGAATAAAGATTCGTTTATTGATTTGAGCCTCTAGGCACGATGCTCTAGGCCTGAAGACAGGCGGACCATTTTATAACAGTGAGATTACCGCTGAACAAACCTAGGAACGTCTGCCCGTCTATTAGTAAATCAAAATATGGACTAGAGGTCCTCGTCCAATAGTGATAAAGTGTTTGAACTTATGCGTAGATATTAGTGTTTTCTGTACTGGAAGTTGATAAAGGGTTATATTGTGGGTGATGTCTAATATCAATCTTATCATCAGGAACGAAAAAGAAAAAGATAACAGAGATGTTGAGCAACTGATACGCGAAGCATTTTGGAATCTCTATGTTCCGGGATGTAACGAACATTTTGTTCTGCACAATCTCAGAAACAGTAACGATTTTATTCCGGTACTTGACTTTGTTGCTGAATTAGAAGGCCAGATTGTAGGGCAGATTGCTTACAGCCGGGGGATTATTCAATACAAACAGGGAGAGAAAGAAATTATCAGCTTTGGGCCTGTAAGCGTACTGCCTGCGTTTCAAAAACGGGGCATAGGCAGGGCACTGATTATTCATACAATTAATCTTGCACGGGATATGGGGTATCCAGCGATTTGCATCTATGGAGACCCAAGATATTATGGCCGTTTCGGTTTTAGATGTGCTGAAAGATACGCCATCAAGACCGCCGACGATAAATTTGCGATAGCCTTGCTGGCACTGGAGTTGAAGCAGAGTGTGTTAAACAATATACAGGGAAGATTTATTGAGAGTACTGCTTTCTCGGTCGATGAAAATGAATCTACACAATATGACGCCGAGTTTCCTTTTAAGGAAAAAACCGAAATGGAATCACAGCTGGAATTCAAGCTTTTAGCAAGCCTTAGATACTGAGAACCATCTAACCCTGGTTACTATCAAGGTCAGCTACTCGCCTTCTCCTAGTCCACTTGTTGTAATAGGCAGGGCAAGATTACGTGAGCGTAAATATCACTTCAAAAGTTCCACCTCGATACCTCAGCTCCACCAAAGGGAGCTCGAACCAATGACATTCTCCCCGACGCAAGCGTCGGGGTATCACAATAACCTTAGTTGATCTTTGTGAATCTGGATATATTCAATGCCACAACCTTGCTCTTTAATATATTTCCCAATGACCGTT
>Ga0007800_10000707_pt1 | contig 12438 bp, 11 predicted proteins | sample CryBogmetaGMA14M_FD_60366 | JGI IMG/M metagenome (GOLD analysis project Ga0007800, IMG submission 60366) | Freshwater microbial communities from Crystal Bog, Wisconsin, USA - MA14M | ecosystem: Environmental > Aquatic > Freshwater > Lake | place: Crystal Bog, Wisconsin, USA | collected 2009-07-06 | reverse complement strand
GTATTGCAATGCCGGCAAAGCCTGCAAGCAGTATCAGGCCTGCGCCCAGCGACCCTATGAACGCGGATACTATGTCGCCCAGCTGCACAAAGAGCGAACCCTGCACGACCGGCGCCTGCTCCTTAATGGTTATCATGACTGTTGACATCCGAACCTGCCCTTCCATCCTCATCTTGGCGGCGGTCTGGTATTCTAGCTCGGTCTGCACGCGCGTGAGCTCGCTTTCCACTGCAAGTACTTCTTTCACATTGCCGGACTTGTTGTAAAGCTCAAGCAGCCTGCCCTCCTCTGCCTTCAGGTTGCTTATCCTGGTTTCAAGGTCTGTCCATTCAAGCGTGACATCATCGGTGCTGGTGCTCATGCTCTTGAGTTTTCCAAGCGGCTTGAGCGTTTCTGCAAGCGACTCAAACGCAGAGGGTGGAATTTTCACTGTAACATAATATTCCTTTGAGTAATCGCTCTCATAATACGAAACAGAATCAACATCCCCCTTCTGCGCAAAGATAATGTTTTTCAGCTGTGCAAGCTTTTCATCCAGCGTCCCCTGCGCAACTTCTATTTCCGCGCTCCCGGATTTTATCACCACTTTGCCATCCGTGCCAATGCCCTGCGTCCCGCTTGGGGCCGGTGCGTAAGGCGCCGAAAGCTCGCCTGCCCTCGCAGGGGCAACGCCCGTGCCGCTGTACGCGCTTGAAGAGTCCGAAGAATTGCCGCCCAAAATTCCCGTGCATCCGAAAAGCGCGAAAAAAGCCAGCACCGCAATAATTGCAAATTTATTTTTCATATTCTCACCACCCAAATATCTCAAAGGTATTCCTTCTTGAACATCTTTACCGAGAGGAGTGCATAGCTCACAAGTATCGGGCCAATGAATACCCCGAGCAGCCCAAAATACGGTATCCCCACAACAACCCCCAGCAGCGAAGCCATAGGGTGCATCTGCCCTAGCTTTCCCTGCAGCATCGGGCGGAAATTCTCCAGAACCGCAATCACTATCCCCACGATTGTTATCCCTATTGCAGCCGGATAATTCCCTGAAAGCGCCTCAAAGACCGCAACCGGAATCCACACAAACGGAATGCCCGTAAACGGTATGCACGTGAGCACTGCAGCAATAAGCCCAAGCAGCACCGCGCCAGGCACATTGAAAAATATGAACACAAGCGTCATTGGAAACGCCTGCAATATCGCCATCAGGAACGTGCTCACCAGTCCCGAATAAGTGACAGTCTGGAATTCATGCGAAAACGCATCAATGTTCCCCCTTGAGAACGGCAGGTATTCCCTTACCTTGTAAATCGACCCTTCCGCAACAAGCAGGTAGTAAAATGCGAAAACCGCTATGAGCGTATCAAGTGCAACCTCTCCCGTGCTTTGCAGCCCGCCCAGCACAAGGTTTTTCACGAACCCCGCGCCCTGCATTGCAAAGTCGCTGAACTCAGGCGTGAGCTTCCCGTTCTCATCCACCCACGGTATGTTCACCCCGAGTTTTGAGAGCTGCGCTCCCATGTTGTTTATGCCGGCTGAAACTGTTTCAGGAGTGAGCAGCTGGATTGCCTCGCCCACAAGAAGCTGCAGCATGAGCAGGCACGGTATTCCTATAAGAATTGCAGCAATCGCAAGCGTTATGCAACCCGAGGTAGTTTTCCCAAATCCTTTTTTCCTAAACCTGTTGTAAAGCGGCTTTAGGAAAACATATCCAGCAACCGCAATGAAAAGCGCGCCCGCAAACTTCCAAAGTGCAGACCCTACCGCAACAATGAGAAAAAGAGTAAGAAGCCCGGCAACAATTCCCTTTGCCCCGAAATTCTTTACGGATTCCGCCGCCATGGCTTATGTTATGCTGCGCGATTTAAAAACCCTCGCGAAATTCGGATTTTCCCAACCCCAACCCATCGCGATTTGAGCGCTGCGCATTTGCCCAAACCCGACTTCGCGCGGGAATCTTTTCCTAATCCCCAATTCCAAGCTTCTTGTATGCCCAGTGCTTTGGGAAGTCCGTAAGCATTATCGCACCCGCGCAGAGCGCAAGCGTTATCCCGATTTCTTTTACTGGAAGCGCCGTCATCCCCATTCCGTATACTGCAAGCACCGTAACAGCCGCAATCGCAAACCAGAGCGTAATTGCAACATACTTGTGCGGCCAGGACTGCCAGAAGTGCCCCCTCTCCCTTACAATGTAAATGCCCATCTGCCCCGTGTACACGAGCGAAATGAGCATGAGCGTCTGTATCCCATCAAGCGCATGCCCGAAATAATTCACGCCCATCATGAGCACCACAAATTCAATGAGGAAGAAAATAATCCCCACAAAAACAGATGCATACGTGATGCTCTTCAGCTCCCACATGTTCGGGGTTTTTGTTGCCCTTGAATTGTCAATCGCAAGCGTCATTGTAAGGAAGTCGTTTATTACCATAAGGAAAACAAGCCCCGTAATCGACACAACAACATCGTGGAACATGAAAAATCCCACAAGCAGTATGAGCATAAACTGTATTGAGCGTGAAATTTTCTTCAAAGTCCACGTGAGCATCCTCTGGAATGCCTCGCGGCTTACTCGCACGGATTCCAGTATGAGCTTTGTCCCCGGCTCCGTAAGCACCATGCTCGCTGCAGCCTTTGCAACGTCCGTTGAGTTGCTCACAGCAATACCAAGCTCTGCCTGCTTGAGAGCGGGCGCATCATTCACCCCGTCTCCCGTCATCCCCACTATTTTTCCCTTGGACTGCAAAAGTTTCACAACCCAGAATTTGTCTTCAGGATAAATTTCCGCAATCCCATCGCACGCAAGGACCGCGTCCGCCTGCTTTTTCTCTTGCATTGCCTTTATTTCCGCAATCCTTACAATTTTCTCCCCTATCCCAGCCTGCATTGCGATTTCCCGCGCAACCGCAATATTGTCCCCCGTAAGCATGATGGGTTTTATCCCAGCTTCCCTAAGCGCCGCAATAGTCTGCGCAGAGTCCGGCCTCAGCGGGTCCCCCAGCCCTATTACTCCCACAAGGGAGAGCTTTTCAAATTTCCCATACTCCGACTTCGCAATTGCAAGCGAGCGGCATCCTTTTTTTGAAAATTCCTCAACAATTTCCTCAAGCTTTTTTTTCTGCTCCGTTGTAGCATTCTTGCAAAGCGTTACAACAGTTTGCGGCGCGCCTTTCACAACAAGGAATTTTCCTTGCTTGCATTTCACAACCCCCTCTGCCCTTTTTGTTGCAGGCTCAAAAGGCTTGTAAGATGCTTGCACGCACCCCGCAATTTTTGCATTTTTACCCTTTGCATAGTTTATTATGGAGCAGTCTATCGCATCCTTGCTTCCCTCGCTTGATGCAAGCGCAGCAAGCGCAAGCACTTCCTTCCCATCCGCTTTCCCAATCGGAATCGCTTCCCTTACCTCAAGCTCATTCATCGTAATTGTGCCCGTCTTATCCAGGCAAAGCACTTCCACAGATGCCGCGCTCTCAAGGGAGTCCAGCTTTGTTACAAGTATATTCTTCTTTGTCAGCTCAGTTGCCCCTTTTGCCTGCGAAATCGTGAACATCATCGGAAGCGCAGCAGGCACGCCTCCCCCAATAAACAAGACTGCAAACGTAAGTATTACAACAGGCTTTACGTCTATGTAAAGCGAATATGCGAGTATAATGAAAAAAAGAACCGCTCCAATGTACGATACATTCCTTGAAATCGTGAACATTATCTCCTCTGTTTTTGATTTTGGCTTTGCGATGTTCACAAGCTCCACAGTCTTCCCAAAATACGTGCGCATTCCAGTGTTCACAACAACGCACTTCACTTCCCCCCTCTTCACAATGGAGCCCGTGTACACAATGTCCCCCTCATGCACTTCCACGGGAAGGGATTCGCCCGTGAGCGCTGCCTGGTCCGCAGATATCCCGCCCTCAAATATTTTCGCATCCGCAGGCACAACGTCCCCCAGCCCCACTATTATGATGTCCCCGGGCACAAGCTCCCGCGCATCAAGGGTTTTCCATTCCCCGTTCCTCAACACCCTTGTCTTTATTGTGAGCTTGTGCTTGAGAAGCTGCAATGCCTTTTTAGAGTCGTGCTCATTGTAGAACGCAACCGCGCCGTTCATCACAACAAGGAAGCCCAGCACGAACGCATCAATCCTGTTCCCGATAAGATAGCAAAGCACAGTTGCAATTTCCAAAAGCCACGGGATAGGGCCCCAAAAGTGCAGCAGGAATTCCAGCAATACAGATTCCTTCTTTTCCGCAACCTCATTATACCCAAACTGCTTTACCCTTGCCGCAACTTGCGCTCCGCTAAGCCCTTTTTGAGAAGCCTCAAGAGAAGAAAGAACTTCCGGTATTTTCATTTCCTTGAACTGAGAAGTGGACTTGGTTTCCATGCAACCCCCTCTAAAAGGGATTCCAGTATAATATAGATAAACCTTCTGGCTTGCGCGTTTTTGCAATCCTAAATGTTATAATTTATTAATTTAAGTAGCGATAATGCTGCGGTGGGAAAATGAGTGTCAACGCAACTGCGCCTAAAATAATTGTTTTCAAGCCAACAGGAGAAAGGGCGCTTGCGTTCTCAAGCCGCGCCTGGGAAAATCCCCTTGCAGAAGGCAAACGCGCACGCATCAAAACAATTGCAGCGCATGCAGGAATGCATGCGGCGCGAGAGCTCAATGCAGCTTCAATGCCAATTTTCACAACCTCAACTTCCCCCGCACCTTCGGCAGAAGAGCTGGGCGCAAGGTTCCAGGATTACCCTGCAGCCCGAAGCGGCCTGATATACTCAAGGCTTGGCAATCCCACTACCTATGCGCTTGAAACTGCGCTTGCAGAAATGTCCGGATGCGAGAATGCAATGGTTTTCGGCAGCGGCATGGCTGCAATAAGCCATGCAGTGCTCCTGCTTGCAGAAGCAGGCAGCAACATAGTTTCGCACAAGACAGTGTACGGCTGCACAGACGACCTTTTAACCCACCAGCTCCCAGGGCTTGGAATAGAAACAAGGTTTGCTGATTTGCGCGACCCGCAAATGCTTAAGCAGGCAATTGACTCCGGCACAAGGCTGGTTTTCCTTGAAACCCCATCCAACCCTTCCCTTGACCTCATAAATATCCGCAGGGTTGCAGAAATTGCAAATGGCAGGTGCCCCATAATAGTGGACAACACGTTTGCCTCCCCAATGGGTCAGAACCCATTTGACTTTGGCGCGGATGTTGTAATTTACTCCATGACAAAATCAATAGGCGGGCACACAAACGCAATTGGCGGCGCGGTGCTCGGCTCAAATGCGCTGCTCCAATACCTTTTCTCAACGCGGAACGATTTTGGGGGCATGCTCTCGCCCCGCGAGGCAGACGCGTTCCTAAACGGCATGAAAACCCTCCCTGTGCGCTATGCGCAAATGGAAGAAAATGCAAAAGTTCTCGCACAGCTTCTCACATGGAGCCCTCAAATCCAAAGCGTGCACTATCCGCTGCTTGACCCGTCCTATCCGCTTGGCGGGCAAATGAAAGGGCCCGGCTACATGATTGCGTTCATCCTGAAGAAAGGGCTGGAAGGGGGCAAGACCCTGATAAACAGCCTGCAGCTCATCACAAACGCAGTAAGCCTTGGCAGCGTGGAGTCCCTGATATGCCACCCTGCAAGCACAACGCACGGCAGGATTCCTCCCGAAGAAAGGCAGGCAAAAGGAATAGACGACGGCTTAATACGCCTTTCAGTAGGGACAGAAGATGTGCACGATTTGTCCGAAGACCTAAAACAGGCTCTTGCAAAAGTCGGGCAACTCTAAAACAAGAGCGCATTTTCCAGCCCGCGCATCCTATGCAAGCGCCAGCATGCACTCCTTAAACTCCGCCGCACACGGTTTCCATTATGGTGCCGTCAATTCCGACAGTGAGCGTCTGCTCGCCCTTCCCCTCCTCATTGAAAAAGACGTTGTAGAACATATTGTTGAGCGCAACCGCCCTCACTTTTGTGTATTTCACTCCCTTTCCATCAAGGTATGCCTGCGTGTATGCGGCAACCTCATTTATCCCAACAAGCCTTGTGTTCCCGCCCTCAAATACTATCCCATTGCTTGCAGTCGGCTTGCACAGGCACGTGCTTGTCATGCACGAGAAAAGAGCGCAGTCGGTTTTCCCCCCGCATGCCGCAGGGATGTAATTCGCAGGCACGTCCGTGCCCTTGTACTTGTAAGAGCCAACACCGTTTCCTGTGCATCCAAACAGGAGCACAAACGCAATTGCAAGGGAGAATACTATATTTTTCATGGCTTTTTTTCTTTGAAAAGGTTTATAACGCTCTTCCCCAGCGCGCAAAAACGCAGGTAGCAATTAAAGATTTTCTTTCCAATCCCCTGCGTGGAACCTGCACTTTCCGTATACGCACAGCTTGACAAATGCTGGAAGTCCACATGCAGGGTTCTTTTTGGGAAAGAGATTGGAGAACTAAAAGATTTTCAGGAATGGCTCTCCCTGAACACTCCTCCCCTTGCGCATGCCTCCTCATCCCTTACGGGAAAGGAAATTACATATTCCATTACCGACTACTGCAAAGGCTCAAAGCGCGCTTCCCTTGATGAGATTTGGAAGCTCAAGAAGTTCCCGCCACTCTCCCTAAACGAAATAAAGGACATTGATTCACTTTTGCAGGCAGTGCAGGAGCGCGCATACTACACGGGCAACATAATACTGGGAAACTCGAATTTCATAGAGCGAAGCTCAAATTGCAATGATTCCTACTACGTGCTGGACTCCGGAGTGATAAGCGACTCAAAATACGTGTGCAACTCCAGCCGCGCAAAGCAAAGCGAATTCCTTTTCGGCTCCGATGCAATAGGCGAATGCAAGTTCCTTGTGAAATGCTACGAGGCGTACAAAAACGTGCGCTGCCTTGAGGCTTGGAAGTCCCAGTCCTGCGCAGACTGCTTTTACATAAATGGCGTGATGAACTCCTCAGACTGCCTTTTTTGCTTCAACGTGCAAAATAAACGCAATGCGATAGGAAATTTGGAGCTTTCGCGTGAAAAATACCTTTCCCTGAAGGAAAAGCTCATACCCGAAATTGCGCAGGAGCTTTCAAGCACGCATTCTCTTCCCTCCCTTGCCCAAATAGTTGGGGAGTGCAAAGGGCAGTCCTATTTCCCAATGCTAAAAGAACTCAAGGCTCTTGAAAAAATAGAAAAGCCGAATCTTTCAAAGATAAATTCCGTTTTTGAAAATACGACCCAAATTCTCTTTGCGAAAAAGCTCACAGGAATAGACGCTTACTCAAAATGGCTGCGCTCGCACGTGCTCAAAATGGAAGTTGGCAAGTCCATCATAAGCGCAAAGCCCATGCTCCTGGCAGACTATTCCAACTACCTTCTTTACCCGCGCAGCAGGCTTGTCACTTTGCTTGAGGCAGAGTTTCTTGGAAACAACCTGCACCTTGATGAAAAGGAAATAAGCAAACTATCTTTCCAAAATCTGCCGCAAATCCTTTCAAAAATCGCATACCTCTCACCGGAATATTTTGTGGGGCACAATGAAAACGTTGTTGAATGCTCCACCCAATACGAATCCCTGAACGCATACCGCTCCCCAGGCACTTCTTTCTCAAAAAACACTGCCTACTCTTTCTGGCCAAGGAATGCGGAGTGTATTTTCGGCTCTTCAATGGCATTTGAGTCTTTCTATTGCATAAACTGCTATTATTCCGAGAACCTCAACCGCTGCTTTGAGGCAGACAGCTCAAAATCCTGCTCGGATTCCTATTACCTGCACAACTGCGAAAATGTGCGCAACTCAATGTTCTGCTTCAATGCAAAAAACCTTTCCTATGCAATAGGGAATACAGTTGTAGGGGAAGAACAATTCAAAAGACAAAAGAAATGCTCCTTAAATGGGCAAACGAAAACCTTGAAAAGAAAAAAGAAGTACCTCTAAGCATTTTTGAGGTAGGGTGCAAAAACTAAGAATTTACTCAGTGCTCTTCCCATCATACTCTTCAGGCTGCGCAAGCGCATCCGCTTTTGTGCGCCTCACAACCTTGTCCATGTGCTCAGGGGGCGAGTATATAGTGTAAAGCTTAAGGTCTTCTTTTTTCGAAGTGTTCACGACATTGTGCAGCGCCCCAGCAGGCACTATTATTCCGCTCCCATCCTTCACGCGGTGCTCTTTCTTGTCTATGTACACTTTTCCCTCTCCTTCCTCAAACCTAAAGAACTGGTCCCTGTCCGGATGCGTTTCGCTGCCAATTTCCTCTCCAGCTTTCAGGCACATCAATACAAGCTGGCTGTATTTCCCCGTATAAAGAACCCTCCTAAAATCCGTGTTCTTTTTCGTCTCTTTCTCAAGTTCAATTTGAAATCCTTTCATAATATCCCCTCCAACAAAATCAAGAAAAGAAAATAAGAAAAGAAAAAATAAAAAAAAGAAAAAAGGAGGCTGCTTATTCCTTTACTACTGACGATAGCATAAGGAACGAGATGCCGCTGAAGAACAGGCTTATCCCAAAGAGAAGGCCCATTACCCAGACTGCATCAAGCGGCCATGCCATTATTATCAGTATCCCAAGCAGCACCGTAATCGCCCCGTCAAAGAGCAGCCATTTCCAGTGGTGTGATGGCTTGAACTTGAAAGCCATTGCAATCCTTATTATGCCCTGCACAAGCAGGTACGCACCAAGCAGCAATGTAAGCGCAATAACCGCCTTTACCGGATACGTGAGGAGCGCAAGCCCAAGAATTGCAGAGAGTGCGCCTGCCACAAGCGTGAAGAGGAACCCTGTCCACTTTTTCGCCGTGAATGCGAGCACAACTTCAACAATTCCCAGTATAAGAAGGAACAGCCCCATAAGCACTTCAAGCGAGAACGTGCCGGCAACAGGGAATACCATCATCACAAACCCGAAAAGGATGAATAATATCCCAAGCGCAAGCAGCCAGCCGCTTAGCACTTTCAATTCATTGGCATTTTTTGCAGCCATATTAACATCACCGACGAAAATTCAAGGACAAACCTTTTAAACGTTATACAGCTCCAATACACTCATGGCTCCAACCGTTGAACTGCTTCCAATGGTAATCGCGCTCGGAATCGCCTCCACGCTCTCCCCCGGCATACTCGCAATAGTGCTCGCGCTTCTCTCAGGAAAGCACTACCCCATGAAGCGCTCGCTCGCCTTTCTCGCAGGCATGCTCCCAACAGTTCTCATAATAGCAGCCGCGGGCGCAGGGATTTTTGCGTTCGCATCCGCAGGCAAGGACTCTTCAGAATCCGCATACGTTGACCTTGCGCTTGGCGCTCTCTTCTTGCTCTTTGCAATCCTGCCCTGGATATGGAAAGGCAAAGACCCGACTGCCTCCCAGCTAAAAGATGCAAGCGCGCCTGCCCCGCACCTTGGCAGGTGGTTTTTGCTCGGCTTTGTTGCAACAATTACGAATTTTGACGCAGTGCTCATCTACTTTACCGAAATAAAGGAAATCGCAGGCAGCAGCGCGATTTTGCTTTCCAAACTCCTGCTCGGCACTTTGGGTGCGCTCTTTTTCCTTCTCCCCGCGTTGCTTCCCATCTTCGTTGCAATCGCATACCCGAAAAAGGCGGAAAAAATGCTAACCCCAATACGCGCCCTCATGCAAAAATACGGCAACTACCTTGTAACCCTCATAATGCTCGCATTCGGCGCATTTTTCCTCTACCGCGCATACGCTGCGTTCGGCTAAAACTCACTGCCCTTCTTTATTTTCTCAAGAAGCATTTAGCGCTCATAACTCTTTCTTTATTTTTTCAAGAAGCAATTTGAATTCCAAATACCCTGCCTTTGCATTAAAATGCCCCGCATCCTTCACCAAAATAAGTTTTGCGCCCAGCTTTTGCGCAACCTCCTCTCCCTTCTCAAGCTTTATGTACGGGTCGTTGTCCGAATGAAAAACATAGAATTTCCTGCAATTCTTCCGTATCCTCTCCCAGTTGAAATCCCGCTGCGCAAAACTCCTCATTCCCTCATCAAAGTCGTTCCCCGCCTTTCCAACAAAGCTTGCAACAAGGAAAGCGGCATGCGCAGGATATTTCTCAAGCACATTAAGCACAAAGGGCGCCCCAAGGGAATGCCCCACGAGCACAGTATTCCCATCCACCCCGTACTTCTCAATTACTTTCATCCATCTCTCAAGCGTCTGCTTTTGCGGCGTGGGGAACTGCGGCACATGTACTTCGCACCCCACCTTCCCAAGCTCGCGTTTCATCCACGGGAACCAGTTTTCTTCCGGATACCCTCCCACTCCGTGCACAATGATAACTTTTCTCATGTTCAAATAAAAGTTTGGCAACTTATTTCAACCTTTGCTTCCAATCCCAACTGGTGTTTCCCATGAAAGGAGCAATAAAAGAAATTTTCTCTATTTTTTATGACCGCAGGCAAATGATGCTCGCGGTTTTCACCGCGCTCATGTACGCCGCGTTCCTAATCCCGCTCAAGCCCTTTCCCCTCATCCCAGGCATTACTGAAATACGCGTAGCGAATTTCGTCCCTGTTGTGTTCGCAATTTTCTTCGGTCCCGCAGCAGCATGGGGCGCTGCATTTGGAAACCTCATAGGCGACTTGTTCGGAACGCTCAGTGAAGGAAGCATATTCGGCTTCATAGGGAATTTCATGTTCGCATACGTCGCATACAAAATATGGCACCACTACACAATGGGAGAAAAAATAACGCTCACGCAAAGGCAACTCGGGGTTTTCTGGCTTGCTGCTTTCCTTGCAAGCGTAGTGTGTGCGCTCATAATCGCGCCCGCAGTCTCAAGGCTTGACTATGCCCCAACAACCCCTGCTCTCCTGCTCTTTGCCTTCATTACACTGAACAATTTCCTGCCCTCGCTCGTTATTGGGCCGATACTGATAAAGCTCTTCTACGCGCGGCTGGCAAAGGCAAAGCTCATTTATGATGGCTGATTCCTCGCAGCAACCTGCAAAAGCAGCGGAGAGACAATCGTTGTAAGGAACGCCATTGACGCTATTATTGAATATTCCGCAGCGCTAAGAACGGTTCTCCCATCCACCCCGATTGCGCTCAGCCCATACAGCCCTATTATGAGTGCAATTTCCCCCCTCGGCACCATCCCCGCCCCAATCGCAATGCTCTCTTTCACTTTGCTTCCGCTCACAAGCGCGCCTGCGCCGCATCCAAATATTTTTGTCAATATTGCAATCGCAGTTATCAAAAGAACCGGCACAATGTTTTGCATAAGCGCATTCACGTCCACAAGCAATCCCAGCGAAATGAAAAACACCGGCACAAAAAGCGCTTCAAGCGGATAGAACATGTCAAGCAGCCTTCCGGTTTTCGTGCTATAGCTCATCGTAATGCCCGCAACAAACGCACCCACAATCGCAGACAATCCAATGAACTCCGCAACATACGCATAGAAAAGCAGGTACATGAGCATTGCAAGGAATCCCTTTTTCGGCATTTTCTCATCCGTGACAAGCGCATCAAAATAATTAGTTACAACAAACCTTCCAAGCACTATCCCGCCCACTATAAATACAAGCGTACTCGCAAGAAGCGAGAATACGCTTCCCAGCATCCCTGCACCTCCCGCAGGCGCACCCTGCACAAAGGAGAGCACAAGAAGCGCAAGCACATCGTCTATTACTGCAGCCCCCAGAATCGCCTGCGCCATTTGCGTGTGCAGCAGTTTCATTTCCTCAAGAACCGCAACGCTTACGCCCACGCTTGTCGCGGTGAGCGCAGCCCCAAGAAATAGCGCATAGAAAAAGGAGTGCCCGCCCCAAACCGCAAACAAATACCCCGCCGCAAAAGGCACAGCAACTCCCAGAAGCGCAATCACGAAATTCTTCACATTGAAAATGCCCTTTACCTCGCAGTGCAACCCTATCTTAAAGAGAAGAAATATCGCGCCCAGTTTCGCAAATATTTCTATAATCCCTCCGGACTGCACAAGGCTTGGCGCCCCAGCCGGCATAGAAAGCGCAATTCCCAAAAATGCAAAAAGCGAATTCAGAATTCCTGAAAGCGCCGCATACACAATCCCGCTCGCAGAAGGCGATATCACAACCCCTACAAGAAGCAGCACCATCACAAACGGCTGCTTAAGGTAGTGCATGAGCATTTCCGCAATTATCGCGGCAAGAAGAAGGAACGAAAGCTCAAACCAGATTTTCTTTTCCTTGCTTATTTCCCCGAAAACGCTTGAGCGCAGCACTGAGAGGAAAAGCAAAAGCGCAAGCGCAAAAAACAGGAGAGCGGCATAGGTGCGCGCATTCTTTCCCATCTCCCATTTCCTTGCCTGGCTTATTTTCGGAACTTCCATGCAAAGCACTCTGCGTTCAAACTTATATTTCTAGCACACCTGCTGCTCAATGCAGTTGTTCCCAAACAAGAGCAGGTTGCACTGCGCGCTTATGTAATCGGGCGAAACAAGAGGGCACTGTGCCACCATGCTCCCGTTAG
>Ga0007800_10000704_pt1 | contig 12473 bp, 10 predicted proteins | sample CryBogmetaGMA14M_FD_60366 | JGI IMG/M metagenome (GOLD analysis project Ga0007800, IMG submission 60366) | Freshwater microbial communities from Crystal Bog, Wisconsin, USA - MA14M | ecosystem: Environmental > Aquatic > Freshwater > Lake | place: Crystal Bog, Wisconsin, USA | collected 2009-07-06 | reverse complement strand
CCCCTGGGAGTTCATTCTTGGATACACGCTGTGCATGACACTGGTGGCCATCGCGCAGATAGTCTTCTTCATGGTTTTCGCCCAGTTATTCGGCGTGCACATCACGGGCAATATCGGTCTGGCCTTCCTGGTATTTCTGTTGACGGCCATCGCCAGCATCGGCATCGGGATGGTAGTGGCGTCGCTCTCGAAGAGCGAGAACCAGGCCGAGCCGCTCACATGGCTTTTCACCATGCCTCTGGCAGTGCTATCAGGCGTATGGTTCTCCATCTCATTCATGCCTAAATACATCCAGATTTTCGCCAATATCTTCCCTTATGCTCATGCCGTTTCTTCGGCACGGGAGATACTGATACGAGGCGCGGGTATGGCCGCCGTGCAGAACGACGTGCTGTTCCTGGCGGCCTGGGCGGTGGGGGCCACCGTATTGGGGATAATCTTCTTTGCCAGGACAATGAGGAGCTAAAGCTTATAATCTTCTCTCCCCCTTGAGGGAGAGATTGAGTAAGGGGTAGAGTTATTGTCGACAGCGCTCACTTGCGGTATGCTTAATTCGAGGTACAGAAGAAAATGACATTGATCGCCCCCCTCGAATGGCAAGGTGACAAGCTCAGGCTGCTAGACCAGACACGCCTGCCCAAGGCCGAGGTCTGGCTGGAGCTGCGCGGCTATCAGGAGATCGCTCATGCCATCAAAACCATGCAGGTGCGCGGAGCCCCGGCCATCGGTGTGGCGGCAGCTTACGGCATTGCCCTCGGCGCGCTCGGCATAAAGTCCAGCGACCCGACTAAGTTCAAAGCGGAGCTTGAGACCATCCTCCAAACGCTCGGCTCGACCCGTCCCACTGCTCGCAATCTTTTCAGCACTCTCGAGCGCATGAAGCAGGCTGTCTCAGGCATCAAGGACATGCCAGAAGCCAAACGGATTCTCGTCTCGGAAGCCATCGCTATCCACGAGGAGCAGATAGAAGTCGACCGCACCCTCTCTGTGCTCGGCGCCAGCCTCATACAGCCCGGCTCGACCATTCTCACCCACTGCAACACCGGGCCGCTGGCGACGGCGGGCTACGGCACGGCGCTGGGAGTCATTATCTGCGCATACCAGCAGTGCAAGGTAAAGCAGGTTTTCAACACCGAAACGCGGCCGCTATGCCAGGGCGCGCGCCTCACCACCTGGGAGCTCAAGCAGGCGAGCATACCATTCAAGCTGATTACCGATTCTATGGCGGGTTATGTCATGCAGAACCACAGGGTTGACGCCGTCATCGTGGGGGCTGACAGGATTGCCCGCAACGGCGATACCGCCAATAAAATCGGCACCTACACGCTGGCCGTGCTGGCGAAGGAGAACTGCATCCCCTTCTACGTGGCCGCGCCGACCACCACCATCGATAAATCCATCGCCACGGGAGCGGAAATCGTAATCGAGGAACGCTCGCCGGACGAAGTGACCTGCATCGGCGGTGTGCGAGTAGCGCCGGAGGGTGTGGAGGTGCTGAACCCCGCTTTCGATGTGACTCCGGCGAGGTACATTACGGTGATTATTACGGAAGAGGGAATTTGGAGGCCCGAATAAAGGAGGGTATTACGATGATCACATTTGATGAGATTGTTTCCGACATCACTGAATCACTTGTAGCCCTCGACGAATCCAAAATACCTTGGGATAAGTATCAGCCGGGAATAGGCCCATATTCTGAGACAGCTTTAGTCCGACATATCGCCGATTACTTCAGAGAGTGTTTCCCAAAGTATAGCGAAGTCATGACAAAAAGAACGCCAGATTTACTCGTTCCTAACGAATGGGCTCTGGAATTTAAACTCGCTCGACCTTATGGAGATAATGGTCAGATCGCAGAGAATTGGTCAGTAAATCTCCTACATCCTTATCCAGGTAGCACTAGTTCCTTAGGTGACTGCATCAAATTATTGAATTCTAAATTGGTAGAAAAACCAGCAATAATAGTCATTGGTTATGAGCACAATCCCGCGAAGATTGACCTAACCCCATTGATAGAGGCATTTGAGATACTGGCTAAACAAGCTATGGATATTGAACTTTCCTCAAGAGTAGAAACCAAAAAGACCGGCTTGGTTCATCCAGTTCATCAGGTTCTCAGAGTGTTCGGTTGGGAAGTCAAAGGGTTCCTGAAATAAGCAATTTCAAAACACAAGTTGCGTTGGGAGGTTAAAATGGAAACAAAAGACTACATCCAGTTCCAGTTCGATTTTTTACACTCCGCGATGCTTAAAATCACCGACGGTTTGAGCACCGAGGAGCTTTCGTGGCAGCCCGGAGCCGCCAACTCCATCGGGTTCCTCATGCTGCACATCGCCCGCTCCGAAGACATCAACGTCATGATGCGTCTGCAGGGCAAACCGCAGGTGTGGGTCTCCGGCAAATGGTATGAAAAGTACGGCCTGCCAGCCGATGAAACCACTTTCGGCTGGACTGAGGAAAAACTGGCAACCTTCAAATACCCCGACCTGAAAGAAATGCTGGCCTATGCTGATGCCGTGAGCGCCGAGACCAAAAAATATCTGGCTGGCGTGACGCCGCAGGAGTTGGAACGCATCGTGAATCTGTCCTACCTCGGCGACATTGCCATCGGTAAGCTGTTCGCCCGCACGATAATCCACCTTTCCGACCATGTCGGCGAAATGTCTTACATTCGCGGCCTGAAGCGCGGCCTGAACAAATAAGCCACGTGTGGCGGTGTGAGAAATCCTTATGAGTGCGCGCGGCACCCTGTTAATGGTTCACCCTCACCTAACCTCTCCACTCAAGGGAGAGGGAGTGATTTGCAGGAGTTGAGATATGGATAAAGCACAGGCTAAAATAGCCGTCATCGGCGGCAGCGGGCTTTACGAAATCGAAGGGCTAACCGATATTCAGGAGGTCAATCCCGACACCCCTTACGGTGCACCGTCGGACAGCATCATTATCGGTACACTGAGCGGCGTGAGAATAGCCTTCCTGCCGCGCCATGGACGCGGCCACCGCATCATGCCCACCGCGATACCCTCGCGCGCCAACATCTACGCCCTCAAGACGCTGGGCGTGGAGCACATCATCGCTATCAACTCTGTGGGCAGCTTCAAGCTGGAGATCAAGCCCGGCGACCTGCTCATACCAGACCAGTTCATCGACCGCACCAGCCAGCGCGCCAACACCTTTTTCGGAGGGGGCATCGTGGCACACATCCAGTTCGCCGAGCCTGTCTGTTCCGACCTCAGCCGCATCCTTTACGAATCAGCTAAAGAGGCGGGGGCAAGCGTGCACCCCAGGGGGACTTACGTGGTGATGGAAGGACCGGCTTTTTCCACCAGGGCAGAATCACGTTTACACCGCTCGTGGGGAGCCGACGTCATAGGCATGACAGCTCTGCCGGAGGCCAAGCTGGCGCTCGAGGCCGAGATGTGCTACGCCGTCATCGCCTGCGTCACCGATTACGATAGCTGGCACGAAAGCAAAGAGGTGGTATCGGTGGACGTCATCTTCCGCATTCTGCGCCAGAATATCGAGCTTTCCAAGCGCATCATCAGGCTGGCAGTTGGTACAATCGGTGAGAAACGCGAGTGCGGCTGCGGCTCCGCGCTGGCGCATGCCATCGTCACCGAACCCAAACTCTTTCCGGTGGAGCGCAAGAAAGAACTCGCGCCTATCATCAGCAAGTACGTGAAATAAGCATTAAGCACCAATTCCTAAATACTAAACAAAACCAAAACTCAAATACCAAATTCTGAAATTTGGATTTTAGTGATTTGTATTTATTTAGGATTTAGATATTAGAATTTAGAATTTTTACGTCGCCCCCTCATTTGTGCTTTAATAGACGCACTATGATAGATGCTCGCTTCAATCTGGCCCCGACCATGATAGGCAGCATGCCGCATAAAGACCCTGCTGCTGCCTGCGCACTTGTGGCTAAATACCTCAAGGAGATTCCCTCCTGGCCGCAGCTCCCCAAACGCGCCTTCACCGAGGACATGACCGTGCAGTTCAGCGAGAGCTTCCCCGGCATGGTGGTGGCCGAAGAGCGAGCTTTCGTCAGGCACGGGTCGACCTTCGATGAGGCTATGACCAGGCTGTATGCGGCGTACCTGGACGGCGACCCCATCCTCACTGTGAGCCCCACCTATGCCGCCGGGTTATACGAGTTTCTCGGGCTTAATAAGCTGCGGTCGCCGGCGGTCAAGGGGCAGGTGACCGGGCCGCTGTCTTTCGGTTTGACACTCAAGGACGAAAGCCGGCAGTCTATCCTGTACGACGACACGCTCTCCGATGCCGCCGCCAGGTTGCTGCGCCTCAAGGCGGCCTGGGAAGAAAAGGAGCTGCGGCGCATCAGCAAGAATACCATCATCTTCGTGGACGAGCCGGTGATGGCTTCCTATGGCTCGGCCTTTTTCACCCTATCAAGGGATAGGGCAAGGAATCTCATAGAGGAAGTGCTGGAAGGTATTTCAGGACTCTGCGGCATTCATTGCTGCGGCAATACCGACTGGTCGGTGCTCCTGGGAACCAGTGCCCATATCATCAGCTTCGACACCTACAACTTCGCCGGCTCACTGACGCTCTACTCCGCCGAGGTGAAAGACCTCATTGACCGGGGCGGGGCCATCGCCTGGGGCGTCGTGCCTAACACCGAGGATGCCCTGCTTAAAGAAAGCGTTTCTAGTCTCAAGGACAGACTGGAAGAGGCCATGGCACCTTTTACGCATCACGGCGTAAGCTTCAAGCAGCTCAAAGAGCAAAGCCTGCTAACGCCGAGCTGCGGCCTGGCAGGGCTTTCCGAGGACGCATCCGAACGAGTGCTCGAGATGCTGGCCGCTCTCTCCGAGCGCATGCGCGGCAGGTCTTAAATATTCGTGTTTTCCAAAACGAAACTTCTCATTTTCCGAATGAGGCTGGTCCAAAACAAGTCGTATTACAACAACATCATTCTTAAGCATCAAAGTGCAACCGTTCCGCGTGTGCAACATGCGTACAATTAGGCTATAATATACGCGTTTTCTGTCTACATTATTGGGGGGGGGAATTGTTATGTCACCTGTCGATGAAACACGCAACAGCCTGCTCTTCGAAAACGTCTGGCAGAATGTCGTCGCTAAAGTAGATACGCTCACCGAGAATGCCGACGACCGCCGCTTCCTGAAATCGCTGGCAATGGGGGGTAGCGTCGCCGCCGAATCAGTCGTCTCCACCTGCCAGGAGGTCAAGAAGTTCTGGGGAGAGGGTAGCGAAGCCACCGCTACGGAGCTCAGCCAACTCTTTTCCCTGCTCATGCTCAGCCAAATCTATCGCTGGGTCAAGGAAACACCGCCCAAGGGCATACTCAACACCGTCCCGACGGAAGTAAACGCCAGGCGCCTTGCATATATCTTCGGCGGCGAGCCTGAACAAGCCATGGACGATTTCACGCATTTCGACCAGCAGTATGCCTGCGACCTGGCAAAACACCCCCATCTGGTTCATGTCTCCAGCCTGCTGCTGGCCAAGACCAGCGAAATCTGCGGACATAAATGCATCGACTGGAGCAAAGTCAAGTTTCCCGTGGTCGAGATGACACACTTGGTTAGAAACGCCTTTATTGACGGAACTCCTATGCGCAGCAAGCTCGACATCGACGCCATGCTAAACAGCCTGAATACCGGCGCACAGGCCATGATTAGCTATTACGGCGGAACCTGACTTGAAGCCAGATCTACCCGGGCTGATCGCCGCGCTCTCCAACCCGCAGGTTTATCCTGAAGCCACCACAGGCGTCAGACTTGTGCAAACGCAAATGTCCTGCGTTTTCCTGACGGACGAGTATGCCTACAAGATTAAAAAGCCTGTCAACCTGGGCTACGTTGACTATACCACGCTCGAAAAACGCCGCTACTATTGCGAGCGCGAGATCGAGCTCAACCGCAGATTATGCCCCGCTGCCTATCTGGGAGTGATACCCATAACTCTCGACGACTGTAAGATCGCTTTTGATGGTAAAGGGGAGGTGACGGAGTACGCCGTCATGATGCGCCGGCTGCCTGATGACAAGCTACTAGACCATCTACTGAACGCTAACTCTGTTACGCCCGAAATGATGTATAGCATCGCCTGCAAGTTGACGGACTTCCACAAAACGGCAGAGACGAGCGAGCGCATCGCCGCGTTTGGCGATATATCCACCGTCACGCAGAACACCGAGGAGAACTTCAGCCAGACCCGGAAATACTTCGGCCGCAGCATCTCGGAAAAACAGTTCAACAGGATCATGGACTTCACACGCAGTTTTATCAGGGACAACCGGGAGATTTTCGAGCGGCGTTTAAAAGAGGGTCGCACGCGTGATTGCCACGGCGATCTGCACGCCCAGCATATCTGTTTCTGCCATGATCTGTGCATCTTCGACTGCATTGAGTTCAACGAGCGTTTCCGTTACTGCGACGTGGCGTCGGAAGCGGCCTTCCTGGCTATGGATCTCGATCGCTACGGACGCGCCGATTTGGGCCGTATTTTCGTCAAGGAATACATTAAGCAGAGCGGCGACACAGACATACCCTCGTTGCTCAATTTCTACAAATGCTACCGCGCCTACGTGCGCGGCAAGGTGGCCAGTTTCAAGCTGGATGATCCGCTGGTCAGTGAGAATGACAAAACAGAGTCTTTAACCAACGCGCAGGGCTACTTCGACCTGGCGGCGGCATACACCAGGAGCAAGCCTCTCCTTATCGTCATGATAGGACTGGTGGGCAGCGGCAAGACCACTCTGGCGTCTTCGCTGTCGCAACGGCTGGGAGCTGTGCACATCTCTTCCGACGTGACGCGCAAGCGTCTGGCGGTAATACCGGAAACCGAGCACCGCTATGACGAGCCGGCTTCCGGCATTTACTCGCCGGAATTCAACCGCAAGACCTACGACGCCCTCTTCACGCAGGCCGCAGAGATACTGAAAGACGGAACGTCCGTTATTCTGGACGCCGCCTTCCTCAGGCAGTCGGAGAGAGAGCGGGCCCGCACGATGTCTCAAGAACTCGACGCAGACTTTCTGGTAGTTGAATGCCGCCTCAGCCCGGAACTGACGCAGAAACGCCTCCTGCAACGTCTGGGAGAGGTTTCGGCCTCAGATGGACGATGGGAGATCTACCAGAAACAGGCCAGCTGGTTCGAGCCTGTTACTGGAGTTCCTCCCGAAGTCTATAAACTGATTGACACATCGCGGCCATTGGCGCAAAATATAAGCCAAGTTCTGGACAGGATGAGTTGATAAAATATGGCTAAGAATTATGATATAAAAGACGCCTCGATGGCATCTGAAGGAAAGTTGCGCATAGAATGGGCTGCGCGCGAAATGCCGGTGCTAGCGCAAATTAAAACGCGCTTTGCTAAAGAGAAACCGCTATCCGGCGTGCGCGTCTCCGCCTGCCTTCATGTCACCACCGAAACCGGCAACCTGGCGCTAACCCTGAAAGCGGGGGGGGCCGACCTAGTACTATGCGCCTCCAACCCACTTTCCACTCAGGACGACGTGGCAGCGGCTCTCGTCGAGATGGGTATTCCCACAAGCGCCATCAAGGGAGAAGACGAGGCAACGTATTACAAACATATAACCACGGCGCTGGAGCATAAGCCCCAGCTTACCGTGGACGACGGGGCCGACCTGGTGACCACGGTGCATACCAAACGCAGCGAATTGCTCAAAGGAATCATGGGCGGGACAGAGGAGACCACTACCGGGGTCATCCGTTTACGCAGCATGGAAAAAGCCGGCAGGCTAACATACCCCATCATCGCCGTCAACGACGCCCAGACCAAGTACCTCTTCGACAACCGCTACGGCACCGGCCAGAGCACGCTCGACGGCGTTACCCGCGCCACCAACATCCTGTGGGCCGGCAAAAAGCTGGTAGTCTCGGGCTACGGCTGGTGCGGCAAAGGGCTGGCGCTACGCGCCAAAGGCATGGGAGCACAGATTATTGTCACCGAGGTTGAGCCCATCAAGGCACTCGAAGCCGCCATGGACGGCTGTCAGGTGATGCCCATGGCGCAGGCCGCACCAATAGGCGATATCTTCATCACCGTCACCGGCGACAAGCACGTCATCGGCAGAGATACCATTCCGCTGCTCAAGGACGGTGCCATACTGGCCAACAGCGGCCATTTCAATGTGGAGATAGACATACCGGCACTGGAGAAGCTGGCGAAGAGCAAGCGGCGCGTGCGGGAACGCGTGGATGAGTATAGCTTCAAGAACGGTAGACGTGTCTACCTGCTAGGCGAGGGGCGGCTTATCAACCTGGCCGCCGCCGAGGGCCACCCCGCCAGCGTCATGGACATGAGTTTCGCCAACCAGGCACTGTGCCTGGAGTACCTGACCAAGAACCAAGGCAGGCTGGAAACGCGTGTATTCGCCGTGCCACAGGATATCGATAAGAGCGTGGCACACCTCAAGCTGGCTGCGATGGGCATAGATATCGACACGCTCACCCCGGAACAGGTGGAATACCTGGCCGGGTGGGAAGAAGGGACTTAAAGGAGAGCGCATGACTCAGAGTTTTTGCAACGCTAATAAATACTTCTTTACCTCTGAATCCGTTACCGAGGGGCACCCCGACAAGATCTGCGACCAGATATCGGACGCCGTTCTGGACGCCATTCTTGAACACGACCCCGAAGCGCACGTCGCTTGCGAGACGGCCGTCACCAACGGCCTGGTGATGGTGCTGGGGGAGATAACCACCAACACCTATGTGGAGATCCCTGAGATAGCGCGCGGTGTCATCCGCGATATCGGCTACACCAGCCCGGACTACGGTTTCGAAGCGCGCAGCTGTGGCGTGGTAACCTCCATTAGCAAGCAGTCGCCCGATATTGCCATGGGCGTCAACAAAGCTCTCGAAGTTAAGACAGGTGAGGACAAAGACAAGCTCAGCCTGATAGGTGCGGGCGACCAGGGCATGATGGTGGGCTTCGCCTGCAACGAAACGCCCGAACTCATGCCGCTCCCCATCGCCTTGGCCCACAAGCTGGCCCGCAGGCTGGCACAGGTGCGCAAGGACAAGACGCTATCCTATCTGCGCCCGGACGGTAAGAGCCAGGTCACCGTGGAGTACCACGACGGCAAGGTCAACCGCATCGACAGCGTAGTCATCGGCGCACAGCACGACCCAGATGTAAGCGAAGAGCAAATACGCAAAGACGTGTTGGAGCTGGTTATCAAACCGGTTATCACGCCAGTCCTGCTGGATAAAGATACCAAATATTATGTCAACGCCACTGGCAGGTTCGTGCTAGGCGGCCCGGTGTCTGACACCGGGTTCACCGGGCGCAAGCTGCTGGTGGATACCTACGGCGGCATGGCGCGGCATGGCGGCGGGGCATTTTCAGGCAAGGACCCCACCAAGGTGGACCGCTCGGCGGCCTATATGGCGCGCTACATCGCCAAGAATATGGTGGCCGCCGGACTGGCCGAAAGGCTGGAGATACAGATATCCTATGTTATTGGCGTGGCCCATCCCCTTTCGGTTTCGCTGGAGGCCTTCGGCACTGAAAAGGTATGCCAGGAGAAGCTGGACGAGCTGGTTAAAAAATACTTCGACCTGCGCCCGGCCGCCATCATCAAGACGCTCGACTTGAGGCGACCTATCTACCGCCAGACGGCGGCCTACGGCCACTTCGGGCGCACCGACATCGACCTGCCATGGGAGAAAACAGACAAAGCGGAAATGTTGAGGAAAGAGGGATTCGCCAAGTAGATCACGGCTCGTTCCGCCGTAAGGAGAGACGTATATATTAGAGGTTGAAGAGGGGATCCGGGAAAACGTCAGCTAGGCGGCCTCCAGGCTCAGGAACGAATTCAGATTCGTGGGGGAGATCCCCTGCCCCCACTGCGACCTCCAAGCATGGCAGATAGAGGTGCCGGCTAAAGGGTTGGTCACCATACGCCCCCACTGTGGATTCGGGTTGGCTGAATCATAAAAAGACTCATGACTCAAAAAGATATTTTTTGCTGGAGTAGCGGCAAGGAAGCGCCCGTGCACTTATGCCAGCTTCCAATATATTTTCTCCTCTGTAGATCGAGATAAACTCATATCAGGCAGGTTTACGCTATCGCCCTGAGGCGGAGAATAAGTCTTAACTCCTCCCCTTGTGCGAAAGATAAAAGTAAATTAAGGAATAAACGGTGGAGCATAAAACAAACATCAAATTCGGCACAGACGGCTGGCGCGCCATTATCGCCGATGAGTTTACCTTCAAAAACGTGCGCATATGCGCCCAAGCGGTAGCCAATTACCTTAAGAGCATGCACCTCTCTGGCAAAGGCATAGTTATCGGTTATGACACGCGGTTCGCCTCTGCCGATTTCGCCAGGGCTTCCGCCGAGGTGCTGGCTGCAAACGGTATAAAGGTTTATCTGAGCGAGGACGCTGTTCCCACGCCAGTGTTGAGCTATGCCGTGGCCAACCTAGAGGCCGGCGGCGGCATCGTCATCACTGCCAGCCACAATCCGGCACCATGGAACGGCTTTAAGTACAAGTCCCCGGACGGCGCCAGCGCCCCTGAGGACGTGGTGGCCGCAATAGAAGAACATATCGCCGCGGTCGATCCCGACACTATTAAAGCAGTTACTCTGGAGAAAGCCATAGTAAGCACTATGGTTGTGCTGACCGACTTCAGGCTGGCTTACCGGCAACAGATAAATCGCCTGTTGGACCTGAGCAGTATCCGTAAAGCCTGCCTTAACATAGCCGTTGACTCCATGCACGGTGCCGGCGGCGGTTACTTTAAAATGCTGCTGGATAATGAAGCGGCACGGGTCACCGAGATTAAGGCTGAACCTAACCCGGCCTTCCCCGGTATGAAACAACCCGAACCCATCGGCGTGAACCTTTCTGAGCTTTCAGAGATCGTCAGGCGTGAAAAGGCTAGCGTGGGACTGGCTACCGATGGCGACGCCGACCGCTTGGGCGTCATGGACGAGAACGGCAATTTCATCACACAGCTTCAAGTGTACGCCCTGCTGGTACTCTACTTTTTTGAGGTGCGCGGTGAGCGCGGTGCCATTGTCAAGACCATAACAACGACCAGTATGCTCAACCGATTGGGCGAGCTTTATCATATGCAGGTCTTCGAGGTGCCGGTGGGCTTTAAATACGTAGCACCAGTCATGCTGAGTCAAAACGCCCTCATCGGCGGGGAGGAAAGCGGCGGCTACGGCTTCCGAGGGCATGTACCCGAGCGAGATGGACTACTGGCCGGGCTATATTTCCTTGATTTTATGGCGCGCACGGGCAAAACACCCTCGCAACTACTGGCACACCTTTATGATAAAGTAGGACCGCATTACTATGACCGTCACGACATCATTTTCAATGAGGCCGAACGAAGCACTATCACAAGACGCATGGAGAAAAGCACGCCGGCCGTCATCGATAAAGTCAGTGTGCTCAGGATAGAGACCACCGACGGTTTCCGCTTTCTGCTGGAGGATGGGGGCTGGCTGCTGATACGTTTTTCTGGCACAGAGCCGCTGCTGCGCGTATATGCCGAAAGTAAAAGCCTCGAAAATGTTCAACGCCTGCTGGATATCGGCCTGAATATGGCAGGCGTAAAGAACGCCGAATGAACAAGACCAATCTGGACGACCTCACATCCTACAAGAAGCTCGATCCATCGGATATGTTACGCCACATCCACGACATCCCGGCGCTCTGCCGGACAGCCTGGGAACAGGCTCTCTCATTGGAGTTACCGCATGATTACAAGAACATAAACAAGATAGTCATCCTGGGCATGGGCGGTTCAGCCATCGGCGGAGACCTGCTGTCCAGCCTGGTAGTGGACGAATGCCGCATTCCTATCTCGATTCACCGCGTCTACGCCCCGCCCGCTTTCGTGGACGATAATACGCTCGTCATCGCCTCCAGCTACTCCGGCATAACAGAGGAGACACTCTCCGCCTTCAAGCCGCTTCTTGCGACAAGTTGCAAGAAGATGGTGATGACCTCCGGCGGCGAGCTTGGCAGGCTGGCGCAGGAGAGAGGCATTCCGTCCTTCATTTTCGATTATAAGTCTCCTCCCCGCGCCGCTTTGCCCCTCAGTTTTACAGCCCTGATAGGCATAGTCCAAAAACTAGGTCTGATAAGCGACAAGTCCATCGATCTAGACGAGGCCTGTAGCATCCTTGGTGAGGTGAACAGCCGTATAAACGAAATAACTCTTGAAAAAAGCAACCCGGCCAAGCAAATGGCGCGAAGACTGTACGGCAATATGGCCGTAATCTACGGGGCGGAGCATCTTTCCGAGGTGGCGGCCCGCTGGAAGATACAGGTGAACGAAAACGCCAAGGCTTGGTCCTCAAATGCCGCCTTTCCCGAGCTGAACCACAACTCTGCCGTTGGCTACGAAGTGCCAAGGGAGATAAGCGAAAAGACAAGAGTCATCATGCTGCGTTCGGATTCACTGCATCCGCGAGTGCTGTTGCGCTACGG
>Ga0007800_10000703_pt1 | contig 12473 bp, 12 predicted proteins | sample CryBogmetaGMA14M_FD_60366 | JGI IMG/M metagenome (GOLD analysis project Ga0007800, IMG submission 60366) | Freshwater microbial communities from Crystal Bog, Wisconsin, USA - MA14M | ecosystem: Environmental > Aquatic > Freshwater > Lake | place: Crystal Bog, Wisconsin, USA | collected 2009-07-06 | reverse complement strand
GCTCAAGAGAATCCGGTGCTCGGTTTGTGAGACCTCGGGATCGTTCACGCAGATCACCACCTGTTCCACTTTATTGAACTGGTGGAGGCGATAAAATCCTCGAGTATCCCTGCCGTAAGAACCGGCTTCCCTTCGAAAGCAGGTTGAGTACCCGCAGTAGCGTTTGGGAAGATCCTTTTCATTGAGAATCTCATCCATGTGATATGAAACCAGGGGAACTTCCGCAGTGCCAATGAGGTACAAATTATCCTTTTCAACAAAAAAAGTGTCTTCCTCGCCCAAAGGAAAGAAGCCCGTTCCCACCATGGCTTCCCGTCTTACCAATTGCGGGACGATCATTGGCATGAAGCCTCGTGAGAAAAGATGGTCGAGAGCAAACTTGAATAGAGCAAATTCAAGCATGGCGCCCTCGTTTTTCAAGAAGTACATCCTTGCACCAGCAAGTTTTACGGCTCGTGGCATGTCAACTATATCCAGACCTTCAGCCAATTCCAGATGGTCTTTTGGTGGAAAGTCGAACCTGGTTGGTTCTTTGAAGGTTCTTAGTTGCACGTTATCATCTTCCGAGTCCCCTTGAGGGACTTCTGGAAGAGGTGGGTTAGGGACCATGAGCATGAGACTTTCGAATCGTTCCTCGACAACCCTGAGCCTTGGTTCTTTTTCAGAGATGTTGTCCTTTATCGCCTTGACCTGAGCCACAGCAGGATCTTTCTCAAGTCCCCCGAGTTTCGGTATCTCTTTCGAAAGCCGGTTCCTCTCCGCTCGCAGGTTTTCCACTTCCGTTCTGAGCTTTCTAACCTCCTCGTCAACAGAAAGAAGCTCGTCCAGGTCCATTTTCATCCTTTTATTCAGGATACCTTCTTTTATCAGTTCAGGATTATTGCGAATGAAGGTTATATCGAGCATAGATTTCTCCTTAATAGCTATCGAAAATGGTTCGCCATTCTTCGCCGGCTACCATGTGATTTAATACATTCAAAGCTTCAGGGTTTGTCTTTGGGAGGTTTGATTCTCTGAGTTTTTGACAAGGCCGACCTCAGTGCAGCGCTTGGCGGATTCCAATTCCTTCTTGCCATTCTCTCGGAAGGCTCCTCTTCCTGTCCCTCCTTAGACTCTTCCCGACCGAAATTGGCTTGAATGTGTTCAGTGAGTTCCTGCTGTTCTCTGGGGAGCATATCAGCGTACAACTTCTCCAAAGTTTGTCGTTCCGTCTTGGTCATTGCTCCGAGACCTATTTTTCGGGAAGCGTCCAGCCACTTTCGCTGCTTTTTAGTTAATTTTTCTTCTTCCAAGCTTTCCGTCCTCCTGTCTTGACTTCGATCCTAAGCAGGGCCGAAATATTTCCATGGAACAAAAACCATTCAACTCTAGTCCATAGGGAAAAGCTGCCTGATCTCTCCACCATGTCCTAGTCTAGCTTATCAAGTAGCCAAAGCCTCTGCAAGCCGTTTCGTCCAGAACTTATCCTTGCCGTAGGATCTTGTTTTGACTATATTCTGCTAAGGCCAAAAGTTGGAAGGTTATAATGAAATTAAAAAAATTAATTCTTGTTGCGGCTTGGGCCGTGGCAGTACTCAGCGGTTGTGGGACAGGCGAAAATGGAACGAGCAGGTTCGTCGAAAAGCATTGGATTGAGCAGCCCGCTGCCCAGGAGAAGTATGAGCCTGCTTATGGTGACATGATTATCAGGGGAAGCATCGGTGACGCTTCTGTGCTTCTGCCTGTACTGGCTTCCGATTCGGCGAGTTTTGACATCACCGGCCTGATTTATAATGGACTTGTCAAGTATGACAAGAACATTATATTGGAGGGGGATCTGGCTGAAAAGTGGGACATTTCCGAAGACAACTTGAAGATAAGATTTTTCCTGCGCAAAGACGTCAAATGGCAAGACGGTATTTTTTTGACCGGGAAAGATGTAGAATACACGTACAAGATTTATATAGATCCCACAACTCCTACCGCTTATGCTACTGATTTTCTCAAGGTACGCGATCTCCGTGTCCTGGATCCACACACGATAGAAGTCGTTTATGACAGGCCGTATGCCCCCGCGTTAGGTTCCTGGGGGCAGTCAATTCTCCCGAGCCATCTTCTTGAAGGCACGGAGATAACTAAGAGCCCTTTACAGAGGCACCCCATCGGCAGTGGACCTTACCGGTTTGTAGAGTGGAAGACCGGCGAAAAGATTGTTTTGGACAGCTACCACGACTATTTTGAGGGGAGGCCCTATATAGACCGTGTCTTGACACGCATTATTCCGGACCTGGCAACCATGTTCCTTGAACTGAAGGCCGGCAGGCTGGACCAGATGGGCTTGACTCCGTTGCAATACACGAGGCAGACCGAATCGGAATGGTTCAAGAATAATTACAATAAATACAAATACCTGTCATTCGGTTATTCCTATTTGGGGTACAATCTCCAAGATTGGAAGTTTCAAGACAAGAAAGTCCGACAGGCGCTCACCACTGCTATTAACAGGGAGAGCATTGTCCAGGGAGTGTTGCTGGGGCTGGGGGTAGTTGCGTACACTCCTTATAAACCGGACACTTTCTGGCACAATCCCGATGTAAAGAAATTCCCCTACGATCCTAAAAAGGCCAAAGAAATGCTTGCCGAAGCTGGTTGGGTTGATACGGACGGCGACGGTATAATAGACAAAGACGGTAAGCCATTCGAATTTACAATCATTACCAACCACGGAAACGACATTCGAAAAAACGCTGCGACCATCATACAGAAGGACTTGAAACAGGTAGGGATCAACGTGAAGATAAGAGTTATTGAGTGGGCCGCGTTCTTAAAAAATTTCATTAATAAAAGAAATTTTGAGGCCTGTTTGCTTGGATGGGGCATAGGCATTGACCCGAGCCAAATAGACATATGGGATTCTAGAAAAACTGGAGAAAAAGAGCTGAACTTCGTAACCTATCAAAACCCCGAAGTGGATAAGCTGCTGGAACTTGGGGCGTCTACTTATGATCGCGCTGAACGTAAGAAATTCTATGATAAATTTCAGGAAATTGTTGCAGAAGACCAGCCCTACACCTTTCTCTTCGTCCAGGACTCACTACCGATCATAAGCGCTCGTTTTCACGGGATAGTGCCCGCTCCAGCCGGCATCAGTTACGACTTCGTCAAATGGTATGTGCCAAAGCCTCTCCAGAAATACAGCATTCAACCGTGAGGTGATATGGGATTATACATTTTAAAACGGCTCCTGCTCATGATCCCCGTGCTCATAGGGATAACCATAATCTCGTTCTCGGTGATGAAGATGGCGCCGGGCGACCCGACGAGCCTGCTTACAGATCTCAATCCCAATATGAACGAAGAGGCGGTAAAGAGGATTCGGGCTCACTACGGACTCGACGAGCCGTGGTACGTCCAATACGGCAAGTGGTTGAGAAATATGCTGATGTTGGATTTCGGCAAGTCTTTCGCTGCGGACAACAGGCCGGTTATAGATAAAATTGTTGAACGTATCCCGATAACCTTACTCATTAACCTTCTCTCCTTGATCCTGATCCTAGGTGTAGCCATTCCTATCGGGGTAATGTCAGCAGTCAAAAAAGACTCCCTTTTCGACAAAGGTACCACTGTTTTTGTGTTTCTGGGATTTGCCATCCCAACTTTTTGGTTGGCTTTGTTGCTGATGATACTTTTCGGAGTCAAGCTGGATTGGTTGCCTATTTCAGGCTTCCGCTCCCTCAACTATGCTCAGCTTTCCCTGCCTGAACAGATCTTGGATGTGGCCAAACATCTCATCCTTCCCGTGTTTGTATCGGCTTTCGGCGGGCTGGCCGGGATGAGCCGTTACATGCGTTCCAACATGCTAGAGGTGATACGTCAGGATTATATAACAACCGCACGCGCCAAAGGGCTGGGCGAGCGTACCGTAATATTTAAACACGCCCTGCGTAATGCTCTGCTCCCAGTGATTACAATACTGGGACTGTCGGTACCAGGCCTGATAGGGGGCAGCGTCATATTTGAAACTATTTTTGCAATCCCAGGAATGGGACAATTATTTTACCAGTCTGTAATGATGAGAGATTATCCGACCATAATGGGAATCCTTGTAATAGGAGCCGTACTGACACTGGTTGGAAATCTGCTGGCGGACCTCTTTTACTCGTTAGCAGATCCACGGATACGGGTTGCCGGCTGAGATTACGAGAAATCATTAATTGGAGGCATTGGGACCGTAATAATGAGAATCACCGGAGATTTCACTCGGCGGCTGGCTAAAAACAAGATGTCTATGGCTGGCCTCTTTGTCGTCGCAGTTCTTTTTCTGACGGCAATTTTTGCCGGATACCTGGCTCCGTACCCGCCGGACGAGATAAATACGACAAACATTCTGGTTGAGCCGACCCGGCAGCATCTCTTGGGAACTGATATTTTGGGTCGCGATGTGCTGTCCAGGATTATCTACGGCTCCGGGGTATCATTGAGCGTGGGGTTTGTTGCAGTCAGTATATCCACTTTGATAGGGCTGGTTCTCGGCGCTGTTTCAGGCTATTACAGCGGGATTGTGGACCGCATCATCATGAGGTTTGTAGATATAATGCTCTGTTTCCCATCTTTTTTTCTCATTCTTGCGGTAATCGCCTTCGTAGGGCCGAGTATCTGGAACATAATGGTTGTAATAGGAATCACCTCGTGGATGGGAGTAACTCGCCTGGTACGTGCGGAGTTTCTCAGCATCCGGGAGCGAGACTACGTGCAAGCTGCTATTGCTCAGGGCGCTAGTGATTTTAGGATAATCTTTCTCCACATTCTCCCCAATGCTATGGCTCCGGTTCTTGTTGCGGCCACCCTGGGCGTGGCCTCGGCGGTTTTGATCGAGTCCGGGCTTTCTTTTTTGGGCATCGGCGTTCAGCCACCGGATCCCTCCTGGGGGAACATGCTCACTGAGGGAAAAGACAACATAGAAATAGCCTGGTGGTTATCACTTTTCCCGGGACTGGCAATACTGATAACAGTAATGGGCTACAACCTGTTAGGGGAAGGAATCAGAGATTCTCTGGATCCCAGGCTCAGGCAATGAATTGCATTCTCTTTACGGAGGTTTCACTGTATGACTCTCAGAATAGGATGGTTTTCTACCGGGCGGGATCCTGCCGCCCGTAACCTTTTAGAAACCGTTTATGGGGACATTGTGGTGAATGGAGTTCCCGCATCGATCGAGTGGATCTTTTGTCATCGGGAAACGGGGGATGGTCCCGTCAACGAGGAATACAGGCAAAGAGAGTTGTTCTTCGACTTGTCGGCTAGACTCAATATTCCGGTAGCGACGGTCTCGCATGTGCGATTCAGACCGGAACTAAGGAAAAGAGGGCTTCAGGAAAGCCCGTCCGCAGGGGAAGGGTCACCGGTCTTGGAACAATGGCGCAACCTTTACGGGAAGGAAGTGCTGCGAGTTATAGAAATCCTCCCTCCGGTGGACATAGTGGTCATGGCCGGGTACATGCTCATCATCGGTGAACCCGAACTTGAAGCACTGAAATTGGTAAATATTCATCCGGCTCTTCCCTGGGGACCCAAAGGCACCTGGCAGGAGGTAATCCATCAACTCATCGCTGAGAAAGCCTCCGAGCAGGGAATCATGGTCCATCTGGTTACCAAGGACCTTGACCGCGGACCGGCGATTTCCTATTGCAGATTCCCCATACGAGGAGAAGGATGGGATGATCTGTGGGAATTGTGGAACCGTGAAGTTCAACATGACTCAACATTGGAGGTCAGAGAAAATCACCCATTGTTCAGAAAGATCCGCCTGGAGGGTGAGACAAGAGAACTCCCGCTGTTGCGCAGTGCTATCAGGGAACTTGCCCAAGGGAATATCACTGTTCAGGACAAAAAGATCCGCGCAGGAGGAATAATCCAGGAGGGAGGAGTAGATCTTACTCATGTCATTAAGGCAAGTTTGGATAAAGAGAGTAAACTATAGTGAAAATCTCGTGTGGATACTCAGGGTAAAGGCGCTTGCAAGGGAATTTGGTGGCCATCTCTGGTGGTGAGAATTCCTTCCACCGTTTTCTCTGGAGTGATGGACCCTCGAAACACGTGGCCGTCGGTATGAGACGCATAGACCATGTCGCCTTCTATTTTGCCGGTCCAATGAAAAGTCCACTTGTCGCTGAGTGGCGGGTAGATGTGAAGGACTCCTCTGATATCATTTTCCAGGCGTTGGGCAGTTCCTTTTACCTTTACGCCCATGACTTGAGTTTCCCAGCTTTTTGGAGAACTCCATTGCCGGCTTCCCAAATCCTCGGCTTTCACAACATTCTGCCTTCGGTGTTTTGAACGAGGAGCGTCGTTTGATTCCGACGCCCAAATAGGAGCAGTCGTAACAACTAACACAATAACTAGAGCAAAAAACTTGTTGAGCATTATCGCATTCCTAAATTCGATTCCGAATAAGTCCACGCAGTCCGCATAGACGTTCGAGATAACACTATTATATTATACTATGTTTGCATCTCGTGTCCATAATTTATCCCTAAAGATTCGTAACACCATGGAGCTAAGCATTGGTACTCGGTTTACCGCTAATTACTGAGCACACTCGGAATTATTATCTCTGACCCTCAACTATCCTTTGAGTAAGAACCAACACCAGTGTGAATATCATATCCAGTTTGAACCAGCGAGATATGGACGAATCAAAAAGCAAGGTAATCGAAGCGGGGAACTCTTCATCTTCTTTCCACAGAACGTATGTGACCGGCACAAGAGGGAAAGGGTCGAAGCGCATGGACTTGTCACCGTAAGGCACCGCCACTGCTCCCAGTTCCCCGGCGCGCTTTTCAAAAGCCTCGGGGTTGTCCCCATACAGCCTTACTATCGGTTCCACATGGAGCGCATGAGGCCCCTGAAAAAAAGTTACTCCTCCTGGAAAATCTTTTTCGCTAACCTCTTTGCCGTCAAGGGATCCAGTGTAATCAGAGACAAGGTACCTTATGAGTAGTATCTGGAACTCCTCCGTAAGGTCTCGGCGGGGTTCTGGATCTACCTCGGCAATTCGTTCCAAAACAGTATCGACTCTGTAGACACTATTCAGGAATTTAAGTTCGTAGCCATTCCCTTCCGGCGATCGTCCTACGCCGGGTTTTCGGAGTAACTCATCGACGTCTCTGTTCCTGAGATCCTCCCAGTGCAAAGGATTTGGGGCGGCACAGCTCATATTCTCCTCCAGACCTTCATTGTCAACAATTGGTAAAGTGATGGACCAACATCTGCCGACAGGATAAATGGGCTTGTCGTACAAAATCAAGCACGCATGTTAATTTCTTGATTTGATTGAGGCTCAAAGTTTCCAGGATTGTATTTTATGGGGCGACCTTGCTGTCGATCAAAAAACTTGACGCCCCATATCGCATCTGATACGCCGAAGCTACAGTATTCTTGAGAAATAGAAAACTCCGAAATTGATCACTCGCGTTGAAAAAAATCAGCGAAGAAGTAATACTTTTTCTGCTACAAGGTTTGGAAGTTTTTATCTGAAAGTTTCGACAAGCTTGACGAGCAACAATAGGAGGTGCCTTATGCGTAAGTTGTTTGGAGCCCTTGTAATTGGGGTCGCCACATTGGCGGTGTTATTTTCCCCGAGCTTTGGACAGGCTGCTGAGGAAATAAAAGTTGGGATCGTGGATTCTTACAGCGGTCCGCCCAGCACCTACACCAATGATGTGCGGGACGGTTTTAAAATGGCCTTGGATAAAATCAACGCCAAAGGTGGAGTCCTCGGCAAAAAAATTACCTTTGTAACGAGGGATGACAAATTCAAAGTCGATCTTGGACTAAGTGCTGCAAAGGAACTAGTTATGAGAGAAAAGGTCGACCTTCTCATGGGCACTATCAATAGCGCCGTGGCTCTGGCGGTTTCCGATCTTGCAAAAAAAGAAAAAATTCCTTTCCTCGCGACCTATTCAAAGAGTTCGAACATAACTGGAGCCAAAGGACATAGATATGTCTTTTCCATGAACGAAAACACCGAAATGATCGGCAGGGCCGCGGCGGAGGGATTGGCCAAAAAGCCTTTTGTGAATTACTGGATAGCAGGCGATGATTATGAATACGGTCACGCCGTGGGTGAAGGAATTTGGAACAATCTCAAAAAGTTGAAGCCAGAAGCCAAGTTGATTGGCGAATCCTGGTGGAAGGTCGGCGAGCCGGACTTTACCCCTTACATAACCGCGATTCTTTCAGCGAAACCGGACGCGGTGATAGTAGCAACGGGCGGCGCCGGCTGCGTTCCATTTTTAAAGGCGGCTAAGGCTACCGGGTTCAACGATCGTGTCCCCTTTTTCATGCACACTGCAACGGAACTCTCTACGTTGAGACCGCTCGGTCTGGATGCTCCGGAAGGCGTAATGGGAACTTCCAATTACTATTTTTACTATCCGGACACCCCTGAGAACAAGGCGTTTGCTGCAGAATTTAAGGCTGCGTTTGGAAGGGAGCCATCCTTCGGCAGTATGATCGGCTTCGTCACAGCCCAGTTTATAGCCAAAGCCTATGAAAAAGCCGGGGCCGTTGACAATGAAAAATTCGTCGACGCCATGGAAGGTATGACTGTTGATAGTCCTATAGGCAAATTGACCATGAGGGATTTCGATCACCAGATAATGTTACCCATGTTCATGGGCGTCACAAAGAAGGTGCCGGGTTATGATTACCTCATAGCGACAGACATTGTGACCATTCCTGCTGAAGATGCTATGCCTCCAGTAGACGAAATAAAGAAACTGAGGGAGAAATAGTTGATCTGTTCATCTTGAGTCGGTATGACAATTGGTCAGTTTGAGGCCGGTTCCGATGGTTTCCGGGGCCTGCCTCTTCCGTTGAGCATAACGAGAGATAATACATGGCTTTTCACTAGTTCCGCAGCCTTTTCAGGTTTTTGCTCCTTGAGCGCCACAGGTCAAATGCTGAGAGAAAAGTTTACATCATGGAGATTGCTTCAGGGATTACATTGTCTGCTCTGTCCCAGCAAATTCTGGTCGGACTGAGCAGGACCACGATTCTGTTTATCGTCTCGTCAGGGCTGAGTCTCGTGCTCGGTGTGCTGAGAATTCCTAACGTGGCCCACGGTTCCCTTTACATGATAGGAGCTTTCTTATCATACACGATTGCTACCTCCGTAGGAGGGGGGTCCTATGGTTTCTGGCTGGCCCTGATTCTGGCTCCATTGGGAGTGGCCTTGATAAGTCTCGTGGTAGAAAGAGGTCTTTTCTGTCATCTTTATGAGCGAGAGCATTTGATGCTTCTCCTATTTACTTTTTCTCTCATGCTTCTTTTCAAGGATCTAGTCAAACTTGTGTGGGGATCTGATTATAGGTCTTTTTCGGCTCCCGACATTTTGCAAGGCTCTTTTTCGATCCTGGGTTTACCTTTTCCGCGGTACAATTTGTTTCTGTTGATTGTCGGTCCATTGGTTGCTATAGGGCTATGGCTCTTAACCAACAAGACCAAAATCGGCAAGATCTCACGTGCCGCAGCCGTCGACAGGGAGATGGTTGGGGCGGTGGGGATCAATGTCAGCCTGGTCTTTGCTTTTGTGTTCATTATTGGGTGCTCTCTGGCGGGGCTGGGAGGGGCTCTTGTAGCCCCTACTCAAAATATTAACCAGGGCATGGACCACACCATCATTATGGAAGCATTTCTAATCGTAATCATAGGAGGGCTGGGCAATATTTGGGGAGCCCTGTTAGGTGCTCTCATATTCGGCCTCACAGATGCTATCGGAATCCTTGTATGGCCGCAGTTTGCCATTATTTTCCCTTATCTGGCTGTTGTAACCGTCCTGATGTTTCGTCCAAAGGGGCTACTGAGAGCGACGTGGTAAGGAGGCCAAGTATTGTTTAACGGATTCGCGGGACGGAACTCCCTGACCTTGGTGCTGGGATTTGGCATTATTCTTCTTTGTGCACCTCTTTTTTTCGCCAGGTTCTATATCTATTTGATTGCTCTGATCCTCGTCACCGGTCTGCTGGCCATGAGTCTCAACATGGTTCTTGGCCATGGAGGCATGTTCCAGTTTCACCATGCCGTGTTCTACGGGACTGGGGCGTATGCGTGCGCTCTGATGCTCCACAAGACGACCTTGCCTGCCGCTTTTGGTTTCATTTTGGGCCCGGTTGTCGCTGCAATTCTGGCTCTCATCATGGGAATAATTTGTGTCAGATTATCAAAACTCTACTTCGGTATGCTTCAACTCTCTCTCGGATCTCTGGTCTGGGCTCTTGTATTCCGATGGTATTCTTTCACCGGCGGAGATGATGGAATTCACGGGATACCTATGCCTTCCCTCATAGCTTCAATCAATGGATCCTATTACTTCACCCTGATTATTTCCGGCGTATCCCTGTTATTAATGTACCGCATCGTCAATTCACCATTTGGACGTGTTTTTGAGGCGATCCGCGACAACCCGGAGAGAAGTGAAGGAATAGGTATTAACGTAAAGCATCATCAATTGGCAGGACAGGTCTTCGCCGGATTTTTCGCAGGAGTGGCTGGTGTCCTTTTTGTCTGTGTGGAAGGATCTGTATTCCCAGAACTCATGTTCTGGACTCTTTCGCTAGAGATATTGATCATGTGCCTCCTCGGGGGTTGGTTTACCTTTTGGGGTCCTATGCTGGGAGCAGCCATCGTTGTTACCTTGAGAACGATCGCGGGCGTCTACACTGAATACTGGACCATGGTTCTCGCCATCATCCTCATGCTGCTGATTTTCTACTTGCCCCAGGGGGTATTGGGTTATTTCGAGGAGTTGTTTCATCACAGGAGAACCACCTCCGTGCCAAAGGACATATAGATGTTGAGGGTAGAAGGCTTAGAAAAATCATTCGACCGGTTCCTCGCGGTTAAACAGGCCAACTTAACGGTCGACGACGGAGAGATAGTCGCGGTCATCGGACCGAACGGAGCAGGCAAGAGTACCTTATTCAAGCTTATTGCCGGTCACCTGAAACCGGACAAAGGAAAGGTCATTTTCAAAGGTGAAGATATTACCGGTCTCCCTCCCCATCAGATCTGTAAGAAAGGTATAGGACTATCATTTCAAGTTGTTAACGTTTTTAGTCGGCTCACGGTATTCGAGAATGTTCGGGTAGCTGTTCTCTCTCACCAGGAAAAGACATTCAAATTCTTGTCGTCTGCTCATACTTCGGCAGTGAAGGAAACCAATGAAATTCTGGACAGTGTAGGTCTCTGCGGCGTTTCAAACCGAATCAGCGGCTCGCTCTCCCATGGTGAACAAAAGGTACTTGAAATGGCCATAGCGCTTGGGACTTATCCACAACTCCTGATCTTGGACGAACCGACCGCGGGAATGTCTCCTGAAGAAACGTCAAATATGATTTCTTTGATCAATCGCTTAACCAGAGAACTGGGGCTAACCATCTTGTTCTGCGAACATGACATGGATCTCGTTTTTGCTATTGCCGGAGATATTATGGTTATGCAGCAAGGCGTGACCATAATCCAAGGACATCCCGAAGACATTAGGTCTAACGTGCTCGTTCAAGAGGCCTACCTTGGAGGGGCAGACTGATGCTCGAAGTAGCAGGTATCCACACCTATTACGGGTTGAGCCATGTTCTATTCGACGTCTCCCTGAACGTCTTGAAGGGAGAAATCGTGTGCCTGTTGGGAAGAAACGGCGCCGGCAAGAGTACGATCATAAAAAGCATCATGGGGTTGACTCCTCCACGTCAGGGGAAGGTAACATACAAAGGACAAGACATTACTGGTATGAGTCCATATCTAGTAGCGCGTAAAGGCATAGGGTTTGTGCCCGATGATCGGCGGGTATTTGCAGATCTGACGGTGGGCGAGAATCTTGAGATATCCGAGCGGAAGACACTCGATGCCGGAGCATGGACCAAAGATCGGGTGTATGAATTCTTTCCACCGCTCTTTCACATCGATTCCAGAAAAGCAGGGTTGCTTAGCGGGGGCGAACAGCAGATGCTGACGATAGGCCGAGCCTTGATCACGAATCCTGAATTCTTGCTGCTGGATGAGCCAACCGAAGGTTTGGCTCCCCTCGTAGTCAAGATGCTCAAACAGCGAATTCGTGAGTTGAGAGACCACGGCTTGACTGTTTTATTGGCCGAACAGAACCAGAGAATCGCTCTGGAACTGAGTGATCGAGGCTACATAATCGATAATGGTGTTATCAGGTTCCAAGGGAGTATTGAAACCCTCAGAGAAAATGAGGAAATACGTAAGAAATATCTGCTCGTATAGTTTTTTTTTGAACCCTACCCCTGAGTTGTGTTCCGTGTTACGGGCTAACCATACTTAATTTTGGCCACGTCTCAAGGATTGAGTAACCCTACAACGCGACTTATTGATTTATTGTTTGCAATTCCATCCAATGCCTGCCATACTACGCAACATACCATGAAAGGAGGAGGCAGGCTATGCTCCCGTGTCCACGATGTGACGAACAC
>Ga0007800_10000696_pt1 | contig 12538 bp, 10 predicted proteins | sample CryBogmetaGMA14M_FD_60366 | JGI IMG/M metagenome (GOLD analysis project Ga0007800, IMG submission 60366) | Freshwater microbial communities from Crystal Bog, Wisconsin, USA - MA14M | ecosystem: Environmental > Aquatic > Freshwater > Lake | place: Crystal Bog, Wisconsin, USA | collected 2009-07-06 | reverse complement strand
GTTCTGGCGAGAAAACAGGACATACCTCTGATCCTGGTAGACGGGGCTCCTGGATTGGGTTGTCCGGTGATTTCTTCGATTACGGGAGCGGGTCGCGTCTTGATTGTGACCGAGCCGTCGCTCTCTGGGCTGCACGATATGGAGCGTGCTATGCAGCTCGTGGGCGGGTTCAGGATTCCTGTTTCAGTGGTGATCAACAAATATGACGTGAACCCTGAAGTGGCCGATCAAATAGAGCAGGTCTCAGCACGAGCCCACGCTACGGTTCTCGGCCGAATTCCGTACGATCCCCAAGTTATTCGGTCCATGGTTCATCGTCACTGCGTAGTGGAGGATGGCGACTCCCCTGCGAACCAGGCCATTCGGGTGATCTGGGAGAGGTTGGAGCCGGATCTTCTGTCATGAGGAGAAAACCTGTGGAAACGGAAAGCATTGAAACGCATGCCAGACAGGCGCTTGCGGAGATAATCGACCCAGAAACCGGCCTGAGCATCTTGCGAATGGATCTCATTCACGATATTGAGGTAACAGCAGACGGTTCCGTCAGCCTCGTGTTTCGGCCATCCTCTCCTGTCTGCCCGATGGCTTACTCGTTGGCTAGCTCCATAAAGAAGAAGTTGGAAGCACTTGGTCAGGTCAAGTCCGTAATTATCAAAGTGGAAAACTTCGAGAGGGCTGCCCATCTCGAAAGCGTCCTGCAATCATCCCCAAAAACCGTTCAGGGAAAGGTAGACTGATGCCGATCTACGAATACCGATGTTCGGAATGCGGTCACGTGAGTGAACTTCTCGTCAATATCGGAAGAAACTCCGATGATCTGATTTGCGCCTCTTGCGGTGGATCACGGCTGGAGCAACAAATGTCGGCTCCGGTTGTTTCGGTTAATAATGAACCAACAGGGTATGCGGCGGGTTCCACCTGCTGCGGAAGCAACCCATCAAGCAAAGGCTGCGTACCCGGGAGTTGTTGCGGTTCTTCTTGAATAGGCTTGGTCTTCGCGTCGTCTATCAGGAGTTATAATCTTGAGTGTAGAGGAACTTGTAGAATATCTAGGAGGGCTTCCGCTGGAGAATACCCACATTGTGCGGATCGGGCCAGCGACGGCACTCGTTTCTTCAAGCCGTTTGTAACCAAATGGAACCTTGCCCTGAAACACGTGTGATCGGAGAGTGGCACGGACACAGGAGACATTGCGTGGAGGCTAACAAAAAGATTCGGAAGTCACGTTTTTTGCAGGCGATCAGGGAATTCATGGAAGGAGCGGTCATTCGAGAACCGACCATGGTTGTACTCAAGGAAAAAGCCTGCTTGGAGCGCTTGCTCCTGCTGTTCCTCTTTGGTGATTTCCTCGGGATTCCGATTCCCCGTTCTTATTATTCCTTAAAACTTCTTCCGCACATCTTGCCGAGAATGGACGCGTGGAGGCGCGGGCTCCTGAGGGAGAGAGACTGGACAGACAGGGCCTTCGATTAGGATTTTTGCTCACTGAGTGAAACGACTCTGCCCCGCATTCGCGTGAGCCGTATTCGAGTTTGGAAGAGAGTTGTGCGGGTTTTGATCAGGAAGCGTTCAGTTAATCAAGATTGCCTCTGGGTGATCTCAGAAGGCAGGATGGCCGAAAGAAGGAAGATGGATATAGACCCGGTTGAACAAAACCTCAGAGCTATAGTCTTGGTGAATGATCCGAAACAGGGCGTTGAGATGGGGGACACTCTTGCTCAAAGGGGTATCTCTGCGAGAATCGAAATCGATCCCGAAGTGGTTTTTAGCCAATGCCGTTCCGATCCCCCTCACCTCGTAATTGTGGAGAACCGCCTCGCAGTTATGAACGGAGTGCGGTTTCTCGCCGAGTTGCTGAAGATATCTTGGACCACTGCTACAATCCTGATCTGCGATGAAGAAGAGGAAATTGTTCACGCTAAGACTGAAGGGCTTGGAATTCTGGGCAGCGTAAGGACCGTCAATGATATCGTTGGCTTGCAGACACTCCTCAATACATTTTTTGATGTCGTCACCAAGGATCAACACCCGATTATTACTCAGGAGCCCGATGCGTCCCAACCAGATCGGCCTTTCAATAGTTCGGCTCACCGGGGCGAGCGAGAACATACTTGACATAGAGGATGTAGACATCGTGGACGGAACACCTCTTCTCGACATAAAACCGTTACAGAAAGAGTGCTTACTGGCCTGCCGGCTATTTCTTCGAGATCGAGGATGGACTCAAGACTGATCGAGTCCGAGATGCTTCATTTTTCTCCAGAGAGTTGTCTTGTTGATACCGAGTTCCCGGGCGGCTGCTGTCTTCTTACCCTCGTTGCGGCTTAAGGCCTCAATGATCACACGAGCTTCTATTTCAGCCAGAGTCAGGCCGGTGGGGAATCCCTCCCTTGACCCTGCTAAACTGTGCAACGGGTCGGGAAGGTGAATCAAGGTTATAAGGCCGCCGCGGCACAGTATGAAGGCGTGCTCAATTGCATTCTCAAGCTCTCTGATATTGCCCGGCCAATCATAGTGCATGCAGGCGGCAAGTGCTTCCTCGGATAGGCCACCGATGTCTTTTCCCTTGAGCAGGTTGAACCGGTCCACGAAGTGTTGTGCAAGGATCGGAACATCTTCCTTTCGTTCCCGGAGAGGAGGGAGTGACAGTCTGAACACCTGTATCCGGTAATAGAGGTCTTCGCGAAACTGCCCTGCATCAACCATGGCTCTTAGGTCCTTGTTGGTCGCTGCAAGTAAGCGAACGTCCGCATTAATCGGCTTCAACCCGCCCAGCGGTTCGAAAACCTTATTTTGAATTATCCGGAGGAGCCGAACTTGAAGGGCAGGTGTGATATCACCGATCTCGTCCAACAAGATAGTTCCTCCTTCAGCCTGAGCGAATCGACCGGGCTTGTCGCGTTTTGCATCGGTGAAGGCCCCGGCCTTGTAACCGAACAGTTCGGATTCCAAGAGGCTATCGGGAATTGCACCACAATTGACGGTGACCAGAGGTTTCTTGGAACGATGAGACAGATTATGGATTGCCTTGGCGAGAAGTTCCTTGCCCGTGCCGCTTTCTCCTTCCAACAATATGGTACTGTCACTCATGGCGACATCGGGCAGGATAGAAAAAATCTCTCTCATACGTGGGTTTCTGGTGATAATGTCCTCGAAAGAGTAAGATTTTTGAACCTCTTTTCGAAGGGTTTCAACCAGCGTGAGATCGCGGAAGGTCTCCACGCCTCCCACGAGATTTCCCTCAGCGTCCTTGAGCATGGACGTGCTGACGCTTATGGGTATCCGCCGACCGTCTGCCTGGAGGATGAAAACAGCCCGATTCACAACAGGAAGTCCTGTGCGAATAGTTTCTTTTAGAGCGCAATCTCCCTCGCAGATCTCGGCCCGGAAAACCTCGCAGCAAGGACGTCCAATTGCCTCGTCGAATGGTACACCAGTGATTTTCTCCGCAGCTCGGTTGAATGAAGTGATCACGAAGCTTCGGTCTACGGTGAACACCCCATCCGCTATGGAGTCGAGGATCATACTCATTTCTTCGGGTGTCGGGTTTTGCGTGGTTCCGCCCATGGAATCGTATACTCAGACTGCTGGAATGCTTATAGGGAACGATTATATTCTTTTGAAAGACTCATTAAAAGCTTTTCCGAATCACTTGTAGTACACGGAACGCTAAGACCATTTCGAATTTCAGCGTTCCCAGGAAACAAGCTCCCGGGCCCAGAGGCCCTATACATTACCGGAGAGCCGAGACAATCAAAATGAATTGTCCTAGACACTCGGTGGACGGCCTCAGACGACATGTTGCGTTATCTCGAAAAAATTACGGCTCCAATTTCACTTATTCCAGGTCTGAACGATCCAAAAAACCGGCACGCTTTGGAAAGATCCAGACGAGACCCATTCCTATGACGAACCCGCCCACGTGAGCCCAGTAGGCTACTGCCACTTCATTCCGGCTGTTTCCAAGCTCAAGGAGTCCCGGAAGCAACTGTATGACAAACCAGAAGATAAGAAATGCATAAGCATGCACCTCGAAGGGCCAGATCCCAATAAACGTTGTTATATGGGCCTTAGGGAAACTTAAGGCATAGGCGCCCAAGACTCCTGAAACAGCTCCGCTGGCCCCCACCATGGGAAATGGCGACTGTGGATGAACAACCACGTGGGCAAGAGCAGCCCCAATACCGCAGAGAAGATAGAAAACGAGGAATCTGAAGTGACCCATATGGTCTTCCACATTGTCTCCGAAAATCCACAAGAACCACATGTTAAAGAGTATGTGTGCCCATCCGGCGTGTATGAACATGGATGAGAAAACGGGCACTATGGCGTTCGAAAAGATACCCCCGGACTGTCCGGAAAGGGAGACCACATTTTTTGGAACCACCCCGTAGTGCAAAAGGAAATTTTCAAGAGTCGGGCCGAGCGACAATTCAAAGAACCAAACAAGAACATTGAGAAGAATGAGGCCTATGACTACTACCGGCACGGTTCCGGAGGCGTTTTTGTCTCGCAAAGGTATCACGCGCCTTCCCCTTTAGAAGCCGACACTTTTATAATGCTTCTCAAAAGTCTTTTCGGTTAAGCTGGGAGCGCAGGCATCTTGCCAGCAAAAAATTCTGTAACCCAGGTGCAGGCTGGAAGCCTGCGCTCCCAGGGAATTCTATTCGTAATGGAGGAAATTCTGCTCCAAATTGAACTCGGCTCTTGCCTGAAGCGCCGAACCGACAAAACACCCGGACTCCACTATGGTCTGGCCTGTCTCGGTGATTCTTTCCCAAAGGCTGCTCATCACTGAAAGCTTATTGGTTCCATTAATAAACGATCACCGTGAGACGTCCTGGACCGTGCACACCTATGGTGAGCGTCAGTTCGATGTCCGCGGTTCTGCTGGGGCCGGTTTCCAGAGTGATATTGGTTGGAGGGGAATTTCCAAGGGTGGAAAAGAAATCGTCCAGGTTCTCGTATATGTTTTCCGAAGACACAATTGCCACGTGGTGCGCAGGCAACAAACCGGCTTGAACCGGCTTCCCTCCCTGGCTGGAACAGACCAGACTCCCGGTCTCTGCTATCGCAGCGGAGACCTCTTCCACGCAGACCGAAGCAGAAGCATAGTCCTGAGTATGTTTTTCCGGAGGCAATTGAACTGCCTTCTCCTTATCGGTGACCGAGGGGCAAAAGATCGATTCACTCTCGGCCAGAATCGGTCCAAGGACTCTGTTCAGTTCCTCGTTGTTATTCACGCGGAGCGGTTCCGCAGCCACTTTAACGGCATTCCCAATGAAGAGATCAATGATTTCGTCGCGCGTCATGAGACCCTCCGGCCGAATATTTTGCCAACAGGTCGGGGCAAGCGGTCGAGAGCAACCTTCGGTCCGATTTTTGTTGCAACAGGCCACAAAAAGTGTGCAGCGGTCTGCCCCAGGTGAAAAAGAAAGGGGGATTTCACGATCTTGCCGAAGCCGGCCATGCCTGTTTGTTCGAGCTTGGGAGTAAGCCCTTCTTCAACCCTGCGTTCGCGCAACCTGCGCAGAAGTTGAGGCAGCGGCACCTTTACGGGACAAACATCCTCACACGCGCCGCAAAGGGTGGTAGCTTCCAGGAGCGGGTTAGCCTTCTCCATTCCGTCCAGTAGTGTGGTCAGCACAATTCCCATCGGTCCGGGATAAGTCGTGCCATAAGCATGTCCGCCAACCATGCGGTACACGGGACAGGCGTTCAGGCACGCGCCGCATCGAATGCACTTGAGCATTTCGCGGTATTCGCCGTTTACTATTTCGGATCTGCCATTGTCGACCAAAACAATGTGCATCTCCTCCGCGCCGGTGGATTCGCCCGGTTTTCTGGTCCCGGTTATCACCGACATATAGCTCGTGAGGATCTGACCAGTGGCTGACCGGGGAAGCAACCGGATGAACTTAGGCAGATCAGCCAGCGACGGAATCATCTTCTCGATAGAGAGAACCGCTATGTGCAGCGGCGGCAAGGTCGTGCACATGCGCCCGTTTCCTTCATTTGTGAAGAGAACGATGCTGCCCGAATCGGCCACGGCGAAGTTTGCGCCGGATATTCCCGCTTTCGCGGAGAGGAATTCTTCTCTGAGGATTTTTTTTGCGATTCTCGTGAGGACAGCGGGATCATCCGAATACTCACATCCCAGCTTCTCGGCGAAAAGCTTCCCTACCTGTCTACGATCCTTGTGAATCGCAGGAACAATGATGTGAGAAGGCCCTTCCCCTGCAATCTGTATTATGTACTCGCCCAGGTCGGTTTCCACCACACGGACTCCCTGCGTCTCCAGGTAGTTATTGAGGTGGATTTCCTCGCTGACCATGGATTTCGACTTCACTACACTTCCGATCCCGTGGTCTTTCAGTATGGAACCTATGCGCTCCCTCGCTTCCTGAGAATCCTTCGCCCTATGCACCCTGGCGCCGGCCCTGGCGGCATTTTTCTCGAAGCGATCTACATAATCGGACAGGTTGTCGAGAACGTGCAAACGCATGGCGGAAGCCTGTTCCCGCCATTCCTCAACGGGCACTCCTGACAATGCATCCGCCCTTTTTATCGTGAAGGTGTCGGTGGCGTTGCGCATCGCTCCACGAAGGGTAGCATTGCGTAAAGCCTCTGCGGCATTGGTCCGAAAGGGGATACCCTGCGTGGATGTACTCATCTTAGACCCTCCGCCAGCACCACCGCTATGTGCTTGACCTGCACGGCGCTGCCCCGCCGCCTGATCGCGTCGGCGATATTCATGAGGCAACCGTGGTCGCATCCCGTCACCGTGTCCGCGCCGGTGCTCAATACTGTGTCCAATTTTTCATCTGCCAAAGCCATCGAGACTTCGGGAAGCTTGGCCATGAAGATTCCCCCGAACCCGCAACATCGATCCGCATAGGGAAGCGGAACGAGTTCAGCCCCCTTCAGTGACTGTAAGAGCAGCAGCGGCTCCTCTCTGACGCCAAGCTCCCTGGTGAGCTGACATGAGGCATGATAAGTGATCCTCCCTTTTCCGGACAGGTTGGCTTCGTGGATTTTCAGAACGTTGACAAGGAACTGGCTAAGTTCATAGGCACGGCCTGCTATGGCCTCTGCCTTTTCTCGCATTCGGCTGTCATCTTTGAAGAGATCCGGATAGTGATTCTTCACCATGGATACGCATGAACCGGATGGGATCACAATTGGGTCATCATTCCCCTCGAAAATGGAAATGAAATGTTCCGCTGCTTTTCTGGATTCATGCCTGTACCCCCCGCTGTCTGCGGGTTTGCCGCAACAGGTCTGCCCCTGCGGATACGAGACCTCCACCCCGAAATGACGGAGGAGCCGGACTGTGGCTTCCCCCGTCTCAGGAAAAAACGTATCAACGAGGCATGTGGCGAATAGTTGAACACGCATTGGAAAATACTCCTTGTGAAATTGAACTCGTGGACAAATCAGTTCGCCGATTCCAAGGTAAACGGAACCGTACCCCGTGTTAATTCCCCGGCCTGTTTTTCAGCTTACCTTTTCAAGCTGTCATAGGGCTCCAGTGTACGGCCCCCCTCTTTGCGCCATTCTTCAGGTGTCGGCGCACAGTCCTCCCCCGAGACACGTCCGAGAATCACGAAGTAGTCGGCCCAGGTCTTGAGGGTTGTCGGATGCTGAGCCCTGACCACCAGCACGTCCTGGATATTCTATTGATCCCACTCCCGCCAGAAACTCGGGTTCCACTTGAGACCGTCAAATTTGTGGCCTTCCAATGCCTTGACTACGGAAATCACGTCTGTCGACTGGGCGCGTCTGATCGCGTCCAAAAGCTGGGCATGTCCTCAGTAATCAAGACTACCTCGCGACCCAGAAGACCCCCTTTCGCGTTGCACTCTTTCACCGCCAACTCGGAGCCTTGCAACTGAGCAAGCCCGGATTCAGCATATGGCCCGGACAGCGGTTCGATGTTGCCTATAACGATTCGCTCTTTGCCTTGCGCCCACGCTTGAGGTTATTCAAAGCTTCCCATTACACCTGCTACTGACAGTCCGGCAGTAGCAGCGGCTGTGGCCGCCAGGAATTCCCTCCGTGTCATCCCATTGCTTTGGCAATGTTACTTTTTCATGTCTTGCGTCCCGAAACTTGGTTTAGACTAACGGCCGGATTGAACTTCGCCCCATCCTCTGCGCAGCCGAGGTCACTCTATGTGACTCACTGCGCTTCATGGGGCCGGCACCAAACAAGTCGCCCTCACGTCCTCTGTCAGCGAACCACCATGGCTGTAAACGGATACACGTAGGCTTGGAGAAACACCAGACAGCCTACCAGAGCAGCCAGAGCAATGCTGTGGAAGAAAACATACCTCAGGATCTCGCCCTCGTGGCCGTACCATTGAGTTGCTGTGCTGGCCACGACGATGCTCTGCGCATCGATCATCTTTCCCATGACCCCTCCCGTGCTGTTGGCAGTGGCCATTAGAGTAGGACTGATGCCTATCTGTTCAGCGGTGATTCGCTGGAGGCTTCCAAAAAGTACATTGGAAGAGGTATCCGATCCGGTAAGGGCCACACCCAACCAGCCCAACAGCGTCCCAAAGAAGGGGTAAAAAATTCCAGTCATGGCAAACGCGAGACCCAGCGTTGCATCAAGTCCTGAATAACGGGTGGTGAATCCCAGTGCCAGCATAGCGGCAATTGTCAGTAATGAGAATCGAACCATCTTGATGGTCTCCCAGTAGACCCTCACCATGCCCCGGAACGAGTAGCCCATCACTATGGCGGAGATTATGCTGGCCAGAAGAATTCCAGTCCCCGTGGCTGACAGCCAGTTAAACGCGTATACCGCGGCTTCCTTGGTGGGCTTGGCAACCACGGGAGGCACACGCTCGATCATGTTGTGCAGGCCTGGTATAGGTATCTTAATGACGGAGATGCTATCGAGAAAAGCTTTCATCTGAGGCAGTCCCCACAAAAACACCAGGACACTAAGAATGACCCATGGTATCCACGCTTGGACAACTTGTTTCCTTGTGTGACCATGCTCTGCCCGTGCTGTAGCTCCCTTTTCCACCCCCTTAAGCCCCCAAATTTCCTTGGGACGCCAGAAGAGGAGGAATATGGTTACTGCTGCGAGGGATGACAGCGCAGAAACGATGTCCACCAGCCACGGGCCGTGGAAGTTGGAAACCAGGAACTGGGGCACAGCGAAGAAGGCACCTGCCACGAGGATGGCAGGCCAGACTTGGATCATTCCTCGGAACCCCGCAAATGCCCACACCAGCCAGAAAGGCACGAGAAGTGAAAAGAAGGGAAGCTGCCGGCCTGCCATGGCACTTAAATCAAAAAGGTCCAAACCTGTGACCGCCGCCAAAGTGATGATCGGAATGCCGAGCGCTCCAAACGCCACCGGGGCCGTGTTTGCAATAAGTGAGAGACCGGACGCCTGTAGAGGCCCGAACCCCAGCCCGATGAGGATCGCGGAAGTCACTGCCACAGGAGTTCCAAAGCCTGCAGCACCCTCGAAGAACGCACCAAACGAGAATGCGATCAAGACGAGTTGCAGTCGGTTGTCCTGAGTGATGCCAGTGAGGCTGTCTTGTAGTACCTGAAACTCACCTTTGTCTTTCGTGAGCCGGTACAAAAAAATAACGTGAAGAACAATCCAGCCGATGGGCAAAATGCCGAAGGCCGCTCCATACACTGCAGTGGCCAATGCCATCTCCGTCGGCATCCCGAAGATCAGCACCGCCACAACCAGAGCCGAGATGAGCCCCCAAACAGCCGCCCAGTGCGCCTTTACCCGGAAAATCGCCAGGGTGCCCAGCAACACCACGATAGGTATTGCGGCAAAGAGCGTCGACAAGGCAATACTGTTCAACGGATTATACACCTGCTGCCATGACATGTTAGTACTTCCTCCTTCCCTGAGTCAACAGGAGTTCAGCTGTTTGTTCCTTGGTTGCCAAGATCCAATGACAGACGAAGAACCTGTGAAATGTGAGACACGTTCCAAGTCTGGTTCCAGCGCTTCTTGCCATAGTAAAGCTGCAACAAGCAGCCCGGGTTTGAAGTGATCACCGTCCGGGCCCCGGTCTTTCCGATTGCTGTGATCTTGGCTTCCAGGATCTTCATGGAACGTTCCCGGTGAGTGACGTTGTAGATGCCGGCGGAACCGCAACACTGGCCATCATCGGGAATTTCCCGGTAAGTCAGGCCCGGGATGCGGCGCAGCAGGTCCCGTTGAGGAAAAATGAGCTTCTGTCCGTGGCGGAGATGGCATGGGTCGTGGAAGCAGACAACCTCAGGAATTGCACCGAGTTTGATGTCGTCCCCAAGCGCGATCGCCAGAAACTCGGAGATGTCCCGAACCTTTGCAGAGAAAGCCGAGGCCTTCTCGGCAACACGGCCCTGCTTTCCCAAAGTCTCGCGGTAGGCCTTCAGTTCCGCGCCGCACGCCGCACAGTCCGTAACAATGGCTTCCACCTCCTTCCCCTCGAACAGGTTGACGTGGTGCTCTGCCATTTCACGGTAAACCGCCCGTTCCCCTTCCGCGATATTGGGCGCTCCGCAACACTGCTGGCCTCTCGGCACCACGACCGTGTACCCGGCACGAGTGAGCAAGGTGATGGTGTCCCGGCTGACATCCGCAAACATGAGATTCATGGCGCAACCGAGGAAAAAACCGACGCGGCCCTTTTCTTTGCCGACCGCGGGGATTTCTTCCGGGATCATTGAGGTCAGCGGCCGCAGAGGAAGCGGCTGGAGGAGCGCTTCCATAAAATCGAGATCGGAGGAGATCAATTGCAGGATCTGGGACTTCCGAACGAGCCATTGGAGCCCAAGGTACTGGTACAACCGCACAGGCACCAGGTAGTGCGACAGTCTCTTCTGGCTGCGAACTGCATACTGGAGCATAAACCGTTTCAATAATGCTTGAGGAGAGTTCTCTTCGATCCTGTGCCTTGCCTCAACTACCAGTTCACCCACCTTGACCCCTGCCGGGCAGACTGTCTGGCAGTTTCGACAGTCCAGGCAGTGGTACATGTGTTCCACGAACTCTTCGGACGCGGGTAACCGCCCGTCTATCACGGCTTTGATCATGGCCACGCGACCACGGGGAGACTGCGTCTCTATCCCGTCGGTACGATAAGTTGGGCACGCGGGAAGGCAGGTCCCGCACCTCATGCACTGAAGAACGTCGCCGTAATCGTGGATGTCGAGGGTAGCTAAAGCCTTGGCAATCTTTTCTGAATCGGCATGCTTTCCCATGGCGGCTATTCCATATCCTTCGGAAATATTTTTCCCGGATTGAGGCGGCCTTCAGGGTCGAAGGCATGCTTGATTCTTTTCATTACCTCAATGGCCTTGGGCCCCACCATTTTCGGCAGGTATTTAGCTTTGCTAATTCCAGTGCCGTGCTCCCCTGAGATCGTACCCCCAAGACTAATCGCCTTGTCGAAAATCACCTCGTACGCCTGTTCGACTCGGTCGATCTCGTCCTTGTCCCGTTCGTCCGTAAGACACGTGGGGTGCAGATTACCGTCCCCCGCATGGCCAAATGTCCCGATTGTTATTCCGTATTTTTGGGCCGCCTGTCTGATCGTCGCCATCATGTCGGGAATCGCGGGACGAGGAACCGTCACGTCTTCAAGGATCGTTGTGGGCCTTACCCTGGCCAGCGCCGAGAGTGCCATGCGCCGGCCGGTTGCTAGTTCATCGGCTTCCTTGGAATCCCTCGCCACCTTGACCGTCTTTGCGCGGCAGGCTCTGCAAGCCTGTTCGATTACCTCGGCTTCCTCTCGCACAACCTCAGGGTGCCCGTCGGTTTCGATGAGGAGGAGCGCTTCCACATCGCGCGGCAGGCCGATATTCATGTGATCTTCGACACAGTTGATGGTCACCGAATCCATCAGTTCAAGAGTCGAGGGAATGACCTTGTGGGAGATGATGGCTGAAACCGTGCGGGCCGCGTCTAGGACGTCATCGTACAAAGCTAGGAAAGTTTTCTTGGTCTGAGGTTTGGGAATGAGCCTGAGGACAATCCTGGAAAAGATCCCTATGGTCCCTTCGCTTCCCACCAAGAACTTGGTCAAATTATATCCGGCGACATCCTTGAGGCACTTGGTTCCGTACCGGACTTTGGAGCCGTCAACGAGATACGTGTCTAGGGCCTGGACATAATCGCCGGTGATCCCGTACTTGAGTCCCCTGAGCCCTCCAGCGTTCTCAGCCACGTTTCCGCCGATCGTCGAGATCTTCATACTCCCCGGGTCAGGCGGGTAAAAAAGGCCCTGGGCTTCGACTACTGCGTGGAGGCTCGCGGTGATCACTCCCGGTTCGACGGTGACGGACATGTCATCAGCGTCGAAGTCGAGAATGCGGTCCATGGCGGTGGTAACAATGACGATTCCACCATTCACCGGCACAGATCCGCCACTCAAGCCGGTGCCGCTTCCGCGCGGGGTAACGGGGATGCCTTCGTTGGCAGCGAATTCGAGGGTTCTTGCCAAGTCTTCCTCGGAGTGTGCGCGGACGACCGCGTCGGGCCGAAACGAGACAAGGGGGGTTGC
>Ga0007800_10000695_pt1 | contig 12574 bp, 12 predicted proteins | sample CryBogmetaGMA14M_FD_60366 | JGI IMG/M metagenome (GOLD analysis project Ga0007800, IMG submission 60366) | Freshwater microbial communities from Crystal Bog, Wisconsin, USA - MA14M | ecosystem: Environmental > Aquatic > Freshwater > Lake | place: Crystal Bog, Wisconsin, USA | collected 2009-07-06 | reverse complement strand
TACTTGCCCTTTACAGGTTCTGGCCATACAATATCTTCGCGAATCAGGCAATTGATTGATGACCGGAAAATTGTTTTTAACTTTCTTATTTTGTGCTCCATTAATTGGGGTTAATACAGAAATTTATATTTATGCTGAATTTATTCCACCAATTCAAAGTATAAACGGAAATTCAACATTAATTTTTAAAGTGCCGGCTTATTATACTCGATATTATAATAAAGTTGATACTAATGTTAGTAGTTGTCTTTTCCCTATTTTAGAGAAATACAAGTCTAAACTAACTCAATATATCCCATGGAGAATCCGATTTACTCCAAATTGCATCGGACAATGGAAAGTAAAAATATATGTGCAAGATACTAATGGGATAACGATCTATCCATCATTAGATTCAATAAGCTTTATTTGTATTAACTCTAGTAAATTAGGCTTTATTGCTAAAGTAAATTCAAAGTATTTAAAAAGAACATCGGGACAGGGTTTCTTTCCTGTAGGCGAAAATTTAACTTGCAATATGTACCCATGCGATACTAATCTAAAACACTGGGAGTATGGAATTAATGAATTAAAATCATACATCGATAGCCTATCAAAATATAACGGAAATTTTATTAGGTTATGGCTAGATGACTATGATTCATTTACATTATTAGGCAGGGATTGGCCGACTGACACTGTCTATGATTTTAAGAATTATAATTTAAAAGATGCATGTCAGATAGATAGTCTGATCGATTATACATATAAGAAAAATATTGCAGTGTTACTGACTTTATTCCGTAGTGAATCATTTATCAATCGTAATGATACAAGTAACAGCAATGTTTTTAGTTATTGGGATAAATATAACCCTTATCGAGATATTTCAAATTGTTACCATATAGCAGGTCCTTTACATACACCGTATGGTTTTTTTACAGACACAGCCATACTTCAAACCAGAAATTATTTAAGATATATTATTGCTCGATGGAGTTATGCTACCAATATTCTTGGGTGGGAATTATGGAATGAAATGGATGGTATAGATAAAATTCAAACAGGTATTCCTGTCTACAAACCTGCTTTTCACTCTAATGTTATAAAATGGCATAAAAAAATCTATGATTATATTAAGATGATTGATCCAAACAAACACCTTATTTCCACTTCTTTTATTGATACAGGAGATAGTGTTTTTATTGATAGTTGTTTTAAGTCTATGGATTTTACAACGGTTCATGGATATTTTAATCCCGTATCTAATCCTGCCGAGAGTAATTTTCAGGCTTTTTTTTACAATCGTGCTCAAAGTTATACTACAGGTATCCCACCTATGCATTATTACCAATTTAATAAACCTTTTATTATAGGAGAATGGGGATTTTCATATGTTGATACTCAAAGAGTATATGATCCTCATGGATTTGACTTGCATAATTCTATTTGGGCATCAGCGTTTTCAGGTTCGTTTGGTACCGCATTGAATTATTTTTGGTCACGCATTGATTATGTTGATAGAATGCATTTGTACAAATTATACCGACCATCTGCAACTTTTATGGGATTATTAGTTAATCCTTTAACTGAATTTAAACAAGGATGTAATGAATTATATTCTAGACCTAAATCTGGAATACGTCATTATTTCATGCAAAACCTCAATTGTGATACAATCATGGGATGGACCCAGGATATAAATTTTACTTTTCCGAATTTATATATACATCATCCTCGGTATTTACAATCATTTGAAGATCGCCCTGACCCTTCTTCAAATATACAAACTGAAACAATATATCCAAAAAAAGGTAATAGGTTTTACAATTTTTATTGGTATAATTCTGAAAAAACGTTTTCTAACTTCCAAAATCCAGATTCATCTTATTCATTGGTTACTTCAAACATTAATGGAACAAGGCATTGGTCTTATATTCCAGGTAATGATAGCCTGACTGAATTAACATTTATGTTCCCGATTTCTTTGCGTAGAAACTCAACATTTGGTGATGGGGTTTATTTTGCAAAACTAGATTGTTCAAAAGATTTATGGCGAGAAGGTAAGCTTTGTAATCAACCTCATGACGTGAAAAAAAATATTGTATGCTTCCCATCAAACAGTCAGGTTTTTTATTTATCAAAATGGAACCAGATCCGTTCAATATATTGGTATTCACCAACAAAAAGTTGGGGTTGGTCAGATTTAAATAATGCTGCAGACAGTGTTCTTGGTTGCCTTGCAGTTGGCCCTGAAGAAAACGTCTATTATATTAATGTAAATCATGCACTTAGGTGTATATATTGGGATACTAGTTCGCATCCGAATCAATGGAGAAAGTCGTTTTTATGTGGTGCTGCAAATTCAAATGTTCAAGGTCCAATTGCAGTGGCACCGGATGGTCAAGTGTTTTTCAGAACGACACAAAATAACCTTAATAGTATTTGGTTCAATCCTAGAACAAATTGCTGGGAAAGATCAACACTCAATGGGGCTACTATTCAAAATGTAGATAGTTCAATTGCGATTTCATTTATTGGTCAAGTCTTTTACAAAACTCAAAGTGGCGGGTTACAAAATATTTGGCTTGATGGAAAAATCTGGAGAAGATCTAATTTGGATAGTGCTGCTTGGCGAAATGTATGTGGGAATCTTGCAATAAATTGGGATACTGTTTTTTATAAAACATGCGATAACTCCATCAACTTTATATATTGGGACCGTATAAACAATAGATGGTATGGATATGATGTACCGGGGTCATTATATAATGTTGAAGGTGATTTAGCTGGTGATTACAAAGGAAATATTTTTTATTATTCAACTGATAAGAATATTTTTGCTCTTCATCATACAGATTTTAATTGTAGATGGTCTTTACTTGATAGTGCAACTTATTATCCATACAATAGTCCAACAGGTATGGCAAGTGAAGGAGGGATTGCTATCGATAATTATAATAACGTCTTTTTCCAGGGGAGAGGTGATACTCTTAAGGACACTAATCCAAATGATACTGCGTGGCAAAGAAGCGACAGTACTATTCACCGCTTATATTATTCCAACCAATGTTTTCAAATTCCAAGTTATGGTTTCTGGAGAATAAGAAGTACAAAATGTGCAAATATTGATACTACTTATTATATTTCTTCCATTAAGACGAAAACATCTAACTCAGAATTATATGATCTATTTCCAAATCCAGCCATATCTAGGCTTACTATTACCTCAATGTCAGGACAAAAACTAATAACTATTACAATTTATGATCTTACTTATAAAGTTGTTCGCATTATTAATGTTAATTATGAAAAAAATGCTACTTTTGATGTCTCATTTCTTCCTAATGGGGTTTATATTTTAAAAATTTCATCAAGTGAAGATGCTGATTATTACATGAAATTAATAGTAAATCATGAATAATTTTTTTTGTTTCTGTTACATATTGCTGACATTCGATAATAGTTGATTTAATAATGTGCAGTTTACATGGATTTTAAAAGAAGATTAAGGAAGGTATTAAATTATCTACATTTTGATCTTACATTAAACCTTAAGTATGACCGACTCACACAAGTTATCTTGCAAAGAGTGTTATACAGTGATTCCAATTGTATAGATATTGGATGTCATAAGGGTGAGATTTTGGATCTCTTTATTAAGGATGCTCAGTATGGAAAACATCTTGGATTTGAGCCCATTCCTGAATTATTTATATTTCTCTCACAAAAATATGGGAAGAATTGCCTAATTTATCCGTTTGCATTATCTGATCATGAAGGGAAATCTTCCTTCAATTTTGTTAAAAACGCATCAGCCTATAGTGGTATTAAGCAAAGAACCTATGACATTGATAATCCACAAATCGAGAAAATCGAAGTTGAAGTAAAATGCTTGGATGATGTAATATCGTTGGATATTCCAATAAGGTTTATTAAAATTGATGTGGAGGGGGGGGAATTTGATGTGTTAAAAGGTGCAAAGAGAACAATTCTGAAAAATAAGCCATTTATACTTTTTGAATTTGGAATTGGGGCTAGTGATCATTATGGAACAAAACCGGAGGATATCTTTGATCTTCTGGTATATAATTGCGGGTTGAACATTTCGTTACTTTCAAAGTGGCTTTATAGTGCTCAACCACTTCAGTTGACAGAATTTTCTGAAATCTATTATAGCAAGAAGGAATATTATTTCCTTGCTCATCCTTAAGTATTATTGTTTGGCTATTATATAAAAAAGGAATTTAGAATATTTACTTTGGCCTTTTTAATCTCTCCTGGTAAATTCCCCAGGCTTGCTGCGAAACTTGGGGCTGGGGCTTATCTGGGGATTAATACCATTTTATTAGATTTGAAAGCATTTTTCAGTAATATTTTCTTTGAAAATTTCACAGCATAAATCAAGAATTTGTCAGATGTCCTAAGGGAAAACACTCGTTGTATCCTCTGTGCCGCCGTCAGGGCAAAGCTCGCAAAAAAGAATTCTAACCGTGCATCTATTAAGAAAGCAAGCACACCCACCCACCCAATGTTACTCAAAATTTACAGCAAATTTAAACTCATGAAAATTTTTTTCGCTAAGAGTGACAGCTTGCAGACACAGTCACCCGTTGGGTTCATTCAGGTTTTCCCTTAGGGAAAATCATGACCTGAACTCTTTCTTAAAATTTTCATTCCGTTTATGTCCATGGCATAAATTTTATTTAATCATGGTGCGCCCGATGCCTAAACAAGTCTGCAAGGTAGCAGCATCAAATCATGACAAAATTAACAACTACCTCTCTGAAACCTGGCAACGGAAAACCCGCTGCAGAATATCTCGCCGGCATGAGCGCTTTTTTTATTATCGTAACTCATTAAGAATTACTTTCTTTTGCTGATTTTCTTGGCTTTACTGATCTTTTGTCGTTTCAGCCTTTTCTTCTCATCTTCAATAATCTCATCTCCCAGATTGATTATTGCAATGGATTCCTTGAATCCTTTGACCTGTTCGAATAATCTTCTTTCATAGGATTTTATTACTTAATCCGCCAATGTTCAAAAAGTGATATGAATTTACCAGGAATTTTTGATAAAATTCAAAAAGAACTTTAAAATCAATCAGATACCAGTGGTAATTGGTGTTGTCCTTTATTTTTCTTGCCCTCGGAAGTAATATTGGGGCATGAATAAGGGATATATCCGACTTTCAGAAGTGTTGTACCTGATGGATCAGATCGGGGATGATGGCAAGCCCATCCCTTTTCAAATGAAGTTTGTCAAGGCAGACAGGACCCGTGGAACTGGCGGTGATATCATTGAGATCCATTCAGGCCGTAAAGTGATCAGTAAGGATAAGAAGGGAAATCCGGTTTTTGATCTTCGCCCTAAAGTACAGGCTTCAGTGTCTTCAACAAAGAAGGATCCTCGTCATTGGGTAAATGCAACTCGCAATATTTTACTTGAAAACGGAGAGTTACGCAAGGTTCATATCCGTTTGATTATTCAGTTTAACCAACAGAAAGTCTGCTACTAAATGAAACAGCAAATTATCATGGAAAACGATGTTGCCTTTTTGCCAGGTGCAAAGGCCATTGTTACGAATAAGGCACAAGCTGATGCGACAACCGTTCAGCCGGTTATCCCTGCTGACTTCGCTTCAACAGAGTATTCGCCCTGGGGGGATGATAATTTGTTTCCTCAAAATGTATTGAAGGATCTTGAAATGAATTCAATCGCCCTTCGTGCCCTGGAGAAAAGAAAAACGGTTCATTTCGGCCGTGGGATCATTGCATATCGTGAACAACCGAATCTCTCCACAGGGATTCCTGACCGGATTCCGGCGGAAGATCCCGATATACTTGAATTCTTCCGGATCAATCGCCTGAATCTTCAATGGGTAGATCTTATCGGAAGCCTGGAAATCTTTGCAAACGGATGGATTGAATTCATTTGCAACAAGGGGAAAGACAAGATCAACAAGCTTTTCATCAAGGATCCTTCATATTGCCGCCTGGGAAGAATGGTCGAACCCAAGTTCAGGATTGAAAACCTGTTTTATTCCGCACAATGGGAAATGAATCCACCCAAGGACAAGGGGAAAATGGATGTGATTCCGATGTATGATCCGGAGAAGTATGACGGAAAATCATATAAGGATCCCGCTTTCGCTTATCCGGTGTTTTATAGGTCATTCAATAAGTCATATTACCATGTGGCCGTGTGGAATGGCATCCGAGCCGGTGGCTGGATGGATATTGCCAATAAGGTGCCCAAGCTGAAACAGGCCATCATGGCAAATCAAATGACAATCAAGTATCATATTGAAATTCCGGATGATTATTTCACTCAGCGGTTTCCTTCACCTGGATTTACCCAGGCACAGAGGGAAGAACAGAAGAAAAAGCTTTTGGAAGAAATGAATTCCTTCCTGAGTAATGTAGAAAATAGCGGTAAAAGCTTTTCGACTTTTACCTTCTTTAATAAGTTCAAGAACGAGTATGTTTCGGGATGGAAAATCAATGTGATCGACAATAAGCTGAAGGATGATGCTTATTTGCCCGACAGCCAGGCTGCAAACAGTGAAATCCTGTTTGCTATCGGTGTTGATCCCTGCCTGATCGGTGCAGGAATCCCTGGCGGTGCCATGGGCGCAGGCAGTGGATCTGACAAGCGTGAAGCCTTTTGGATGCTCAATGCCGAAATGGGAGTGTATCGTCAGATATCCCTGGAACCCCTCTATTTCATCCGTGATTTCAATAAATGGGATCCGCTGATTAAGTTTGACTATGTGACCGTTGACACAAGCCAAACCCAGGACCAGCATCCGACCAAGACAACAAAACGCATCGACCAAAACCAAGCCCAATGAGTTTGATACAGACCATAGACCAGGTAAAGGCCTTCAGCTCCATCCTGAATGCTTCAGCAAATTTGGATATGCTCAAACCCTATCTTTCAGATAGTGAAGTATTGTTCATAAGGCCGGCAGTCGGCAGGGAATTCCTTGCCGACCTGGCAACAAAACTTGATTCCACGGATGAAAATTGGAAAACGGCGCTTTCCCTGACAAGGAAACCGCTTGTTCTTTATGCCCTATACTCGGCCATTGATGAAATCGGCGTTAGCTTGTCCGGCCAGGGTGTACAGGTGGCTTCTTCGTCTACCAATACCCCTGCACCGCAGTTCAAGGTGATGAATTCGAAGCAAAACCTTATGTCAAGGGCAAATGCCGCTCTGGATGATCTGCTTGAATTCCTTGAATTGAATAAGAAGACCTTCACTTCGTACAAGGGAAGTGATTCTGATTTATTGATCCGCAGTGCCGCAGAATTCAGCAAATATGTGGATATCCGTGGTTCCAGGCGCGTATTTCTGGCCATGATCCCAATAATCCGGTCCATTGAAACCAAATTTATTAAACCCATCCTGGGTGATGGCCTGTTTACCAAGCTTAAGGATGCCTTGCAGGGATCTTCTAATCTGTCAGAAGATAATAAATCCCTGATGGAATTGATCAGGCCTGCACTGGCACACTTGTCAATGGCAAGAAGCCTGGATGAAATTTCAATTGATGTTCTCGATTGGGGTGTTTTTGCCAATGCTGAAAGCACCTTTACCAACATTATGACCAAGCAGACTGCCAATCGTGACCGCATCCTGGCCATGCAAGCCGCAAATCAGCTTGATGGGGATGGTGAATTGAAAACCCTTCAGATCTTCCTGGATAAAAATGCTTCCAGGGATAAGTATCCGGATTATTTTTCTTCTTCATTATATAGCGGTCCTTCCGCACCAGGATTAGTAAATCAGTATGATAATAATGGTAAAAACTTGTTTTTCGCATGAATCCACAATCTTCTTTAGTAAGTGAATTGAGCAATGTGGTCGGTATTATTACTGCACCCGTAGCCTTGTATTTTGTGGTTCGCCTGGTTAACAAGATTGACCGGCTGGCAAAGGAGATCCGTGAAATTGCAATGTATAATGCAAAGGTGGGTGTGCATTGTATTGATGTGCATAAAGAGATTACGGAGCATCTTGGGTTGCATGATGATCAGATCAAGGAAAATGTTGATGGAATTGCTGATCATGAAGTACGAATCGGAGTTATTGAAAATAAAATCGGTATATGAAAGAAAGAGTATTTAAAAACTGGAGAACAACCATTTGCGGTGTGATTCTTATCGGAATCATTGCCGGTGCAGTTTATCTTGGCAAAGCAACTCTTACTGAAGGGTTTGCGCTTCTGCCTTTCGCATTCACGCTGATCTTTGTCAAGGATCCGGCCAAATACGCAGACAAATGAGAAAGATCATTGTTTCCTGCATCCTTTTGGCCGTATTGGATTCCTGTATGACTGAAAAGCAATACCGGAGCAAGTATCCATGCACCGGATCGGTTGTATTCAATGTCCACAGGGATACAACCTATATTCCTTCAGTCATTGAAACGAAGATCCCACCCGATAGTGCCTGGCTTCAGGCATTGATCGTATGTGATAGCACAGGGAAAGCGTATATCAGGGAGATTCAAAAGCTGAAGACCGGCAAAAATACGGTGCCATTTGTACATTTAGGAAGTGGAAATATCCTTGTTGCCGGTGCAAAAGTGGATTCCTTTGCCGTATATACAGCTTATAAGAAGCAGTATATCCATGAAACAGATCAACAGGTGATCACGCTTCCATCTGTCCAGGTGAAGTATGTGCCCAAATTCATTCAGTTTCTTGCCTGGTCCGGAGCTTCTTTGTGGCTTTTCGTCATAGTTTTTTTTGGTATCAAATTGTTTAACCTGGTTAGGAAAGTATGGCCAATATAAACAAGTATTTCCCGAAACTCATTGCCTTCGAAGGCGGTTTTGTCAACAATCCTTCGGATCGCGGCAAGGAAACGAACATGGGCATCACCTTATCCACATGGAAGACCATGGGATATGACAAAAACCGTGATGGCATCATTGACTTTCAGGATATCGAACTGTTGACCAGGGATGATGTTCTGATGGTATTACGCAAGGGATTTTGGGATAAGTGGCAGGCAGACCTGATCAATAACCAATCCATTGCCGAAATCCTTGTGGATTGGACCTGGTGCAGTGGAAAATGGGGTATCATATGGCCGCAAAGGCTTTTGAGCATCAAGGCCGATGGTATTGTGGGAAATTATACCCTTGCTTCAGTAAATTCAGCTTCACCGGCTGAATTTCACGCAAAAGTGCTTGCCGCAAGGGTAGCCTTTGTCCAGGAGATTTGCCAGCGTGATCCTTCTCAGGCAGTGTTCATCAAAGGATGGCTTAATCGAATCCAATCATTCAAATTTAAGGGATGAATACCGTTGAAATAGATTCAGCAAACTTTCAGCTTCCTTCCTGCTGGGATGAATTGACCGGAAAACAGCTTCTGATGGTAGCCAATTTGTTCAATCGCAGATTGTCCGTCATTGATTTTAAGCTTAAAATCTTATTGCATTGCCTTGCAATAAGGCCGAAGCTGGTCCGCAGAATTGATCCGGAAGATGCGTATTTCCTTTGCCAAAGCTTCGATTTTCTGCTGAAGGATGTAACACTAACCAGGAACCTGATCCCTGTTATCCGACCAGGTTTCATCAGGTATTACGGACCAAGCGATAAGATGCTGCACTGCTCATTCGGTGAATTCACCAAGGCACATAACAAGCTTGATCAGTATATCAAAACGAAGGATGAAAAGGTTTTGGATGAAATCATTGCCATCCTGTACCGGCCTAAGAAGGCCTTTTTGTTCATCCGCAAACGATTGACCAATAACAGGGATCCCAGGAAAAAGCTTCATGATATTTCGCTAAAGAAACGTACTTCCATTTTTGCAAACCTTGATCCAAGTATCAAGTATGGCATTTTCTTGTTTTTCACAGGGGTTCTAAACTGCCTGCCTGCACAATTTCCCAATGTATTCCGCAAGAAGGAAGATCAAAGCGGAGAAAACAAATACGGTTGGGTGCCCCTGGTCATTTCATTGGCCGATGGGAAAACCGATGATGAAAGCCTTGAAAGGGTATTGAATTCAAATCTCTATAATGTATTCTTCGGTCTCGAGCAGAAAGCCATTGAATATTTCAAATTCCTTGAAGAAACAAAACGTCATGAGTAAATTCAATGTAGCCGAGTACCTTCAGTATTTTAAAGATACTGCATCCCTTCATCCTTCGATCAAAGGGTTTTATACCATGGATATCAATGAAGTCCTCGGGGATCTTCGCCAGGGTATGCAATATCCTGCACTGATTCTGAATTCAGTGAACGGTTCCTTAAGTGAGAACATGAGCCAGGAGAATACGCAGAATCTTGTAAAGGCCGGATTTATGGTCATTGATCATGCTGATCAGGTGGATGATTTTGCGAGAGAAATGCAGATCCTGGGCAATACCTTCGAATATGCCATGCAGATCCTCTCCAAGCTCAAGCGAGATGCCGGTTGTGGCACATTCATTCGCAAATTTGATGTGAACAGCATCAAATATGAGATGCTTGGACCGGTTTTGGATAATGATTACGGATTCATGTTCACGTTTGATCTTCGGTTCTTCGTTGCCGATCTTACCTATAAACCTTCCGATTGGCTGACTGAGCCAAAAGAAATCATGGCCGGCTTCCAGGGATAACCATCTTGTCCTTTATTTTACTTCGCCTTGGAAGTTACTTTACATCATGGAAAATGTAACAGGTTCAAACCTTCCAAATTCATCCGGATCAATCGTCATGGATGAAAAGCAAATTGCTGATGCCTGGGCAAAGATTACCATCAAACGATGGCAGAAGAAGATCCAGGGATTGAAGATTGGCGAAAGCGGAGAACTCACAAGAAGTTTCCTGTATGATGTTGTCGCATCCGCACAGGGTGATGTTCTTAAGATCGATTTTGCCTTCAAGTATTACGGCAAGTTTGTGGATATAGGTGTGGGCAAGGGTGTAAAGATCGGCCAGGTGAAAGAGAACCAGGATTCACGCAAATTGGAAGGCAAAATGCTTGGAAACCGCAGAAGGCCGAAGAAATGGTATTCAAAAACCTTTGCCGCTGAAGCCATGAAGTTAGGCGAGATCATGGCAAAGGAATTCGGCAGAAGGGGTGCAGTAGTCATTTCAGAAAATATCAATGATCATTCAATTAAGTAAGTATGGCAAATACGAATGAAACCGCAAGGGCAACCGTCATTCTGAATGGGCAACAGGCCAATGCGACCTTGAAGGAGATCGAAGCCGCCGCCAGGGCGCTCACTTCAGAATTAAAGAATTGCAAGACCGGCACACAGGAGTTCGCAGATAAAGCTGCAAAGCTTCAGGACCTGAATACCCGCCTTGCCGAGATCCGCAAATCCACCAAGGCGGTAGGGGATCAGATGAAGGAATCTGCTGGCGGGATCACTGGCTTAGTTAAGGAAATGGGTGCTGGTTTGGTTGCCGCATTCGGTATTCATAAGATCGGAGAGTATTTTGAAGAAGGCATTAAAAAAGCCATAGAATTAAGAGATACTGAAAAAATCCTTCTTGAAGTGCTTGATGGCAATAAGCAGAAACAGAGGGAATTGATCGATATCGCCAAGGAACGGGCCCAAACTTCGTTTGGATCCCGTTTAGAGATCGAACAGGCTGAAAAATTCCTTGCCATTCAGCAGCGTACTCCGGATCAGATCAAAAAGACCATTGATGCCGCATCCGATCTGGCCGTGGTAACAGGTCAGACCTTGGAAAAGGCCGTTGAGGATCTTGATGCTACAATGGAAGGCCGTATTCCCAAAGGTCTGCAGAAGCTTTCAAGCGGATTCAAAGATTTAACCAAGGAACAATTGTATAGTGGTGCCGCTATTGATTTAGTGGCCAAGAAATATAAAGGCCTTGCCGAAGGTGAAATGCAAACCACGGAAGGGCATCTGAATTTGCTCAATAAGTCCTGGGGCGCACTTCAGCGCACCATGGGCGAAGCTTTGCTTGGCACTAATGGTATGTTCGATAACCTGGTAAAGGGGGCTACCGAAGCGCTGAATACATTCAAGAAGATGTTTGAAATTCCAATGGCTGAGAAATACAGGGAAGAACAGGAAAGCCTGAATGCCCTTGTCTTTCAGATCCAGGCCACCAATACCAACCAGGCCGAAAGAAACCGGCTGATTGAGGAACTCCGCGAGAAATATCCGGAATTCCTTGGCAATATAAAGGATGAGGATGTTTCCAATCAATACCTGGCCAAGCATCTTGAAGAAGTGAATTATCAGTATATGGAGAAGATCCGTTTGGCACAATCCGAAGACAAACTGAAGGATATTGCAGAACTCCAGGTGAAAGCTTCACAAAAGCTTTCTGATGCTGAAAGTGAACGTAATAAGATCCTGGCTTCTTCAATGGATCTGTTATATAAATCCAATGCACCGGCCGCCCGATTGGTTGAACAGGCTTCTTCCCTTGCAGAGAAGATCAAGCTTGTAAAGCAGTATTGGGGTGCCGGTGGAGCCGTTGGTTCAACCGGTGAAGCTTTTCTGGTTGCAGCGCAAAAAGCACAGCAAGCGGCAGACAAAATGAAGGTGTATAGTGTGCAGTTTAAGGATGTTCAATTGAAGATTGCCGAAGATGCCGTGAATGG
>Ga0007800_10000692_pt1 | contig 12600 bp, 8 predicted proteins | sample CryBogmetaGMA14M_FD_60366 | JGI IMG/M metagenome (GOLD analysis project Ga0007800, IMG submission 60366) | Freshwater microbial communities from Crystal Bog, Wisconsin, USA - MA14M | ecosystem: Environmental > Aquatic > Freshwater > Lake | place: Crystal Bog, Wisconsin, USA | collected 2009-07-06 | reverse complement strand
AACTCTTCCGACCAGGTGACTGTGTCCGTTGCGATATCCCATTCCCAGCTTCCGACATGCGCAATAGCCTCGGTTCGCTCGAGCATTGCGTGTTCGTTCCGTATTTTCTCCTCCGCCTGCTGGAGCATGGTCTTTCCAGATCCTTGCGAAGAAACGTCGGCGCATTTCGGAACAGATTGCTTTTCTTTAGCCATGGCATTTCCCTTGTTTTTAACCAGTTCTGGGTATACCCTAAAGCGTACTTCGCCGGGGAAGACTTTTTACGAAGACGTTATTCACCAGCTTTCACTTTTTCCCGTTCTGTTGTCGCAATCGCGTACATCTGCCCTGCCTCATTTACCAAAGCTGTGGAGATTATCGAGACCTCCAAGGTAGAACCGTTTTTAGCTATACGCTTCGTAATATGCGGCTCCAGAATTTCCGCCCTACTAAGCTGCAGCACTTTATCCAGTGCGTCCTTGCGCAGTCCCTCGGGGATCCGGTCACGGACGTTCATTGCCAGCGCCTCGGTCTCACTCCAGCCATACATTCTCACCGCTCCGGGATTCCAGGCGATGATATGGCCATCGAGATCCTGTACGGTGATGGCATCGTGAGCATCGCGCACAACCACGGCCAGGCGGAGCAGATCATTGGCTTTGCGTAGATCATCCTGTATTTTTTTCATTTCGGTGATATCCACAAAGGTGATTACCGCTCCCTCAATCACGTTATCCGTCGTGCGGTAGGGAGTAATACGCATCGTGTACCACATGCCTTGATTGCTCTGCACTTCCGACTCTCTGGGAATCAGTTTTTCCAGCACTGCTTTTACATCCGCAACCAGGCTGTCGTAGCCTTTCAGGTTGGAGACGATATGTCCCACAGGCCTGCCAATGTCGCTCTGAATCAGGTTGATGATGAGGGTTGCGGAAGGGGTGAATCTCAAGATTTTCAGATTGTGATCCACAAAGACGGTGGCGATGCCCGTACCGGCAAGCAGATTGTTCATATCGTTGTTCATCCGCGAAAGATCGGTTACTTTGGTTTGCAGCTCGTTGTTGACTGTTGCCAGTTCCTCATTGGCTGTTTGAAGGTACTCCTCCTTGGCCTTCAGTGCCTGTTGAAGTTCCTCTATGCGGGTGGCAGCTTTTGTGCCGTGAGAGGCCACACGATCTACAGGCACATCGTCCATTTCTTTTGCAGGCCGGGTTTCTTCACCCGACGCTTCCTCCAGAATGACCAGATACAAGAGCGGATCCGGTGACGTGGCTGGGGCTGCCGCCACCGGACGGATGATCAGGTTGATGGTGGCAAAATTGCCGTTGGTTTTGACGCGCAGGCCATCGTGGCGCACGATGTCTTTTGTAGCCACGGTTTTGTGCATGGCTATGGTCAGGTCTCTGCGCAATCCTTCGCGGGCCATTTTAAGAATATTGTTGGTTCCTGCTTCGCCTGGAGTCGGTTCCAGATATAAACCGGTGCGGCCGTGAAGGTAGAGAATGTCACCATTGCTGTTGACAAGAGCTCCTGCGGAGATGACTTGTTGCAACAGTGCCTGTTCGGTCAGTTCCCGCAGCGGCAGCTTCCTGGGGACGGTTGCCGTTCCAGCGGTCCGAGGAAGTGACACGTCTATTGCCGAAATGGGTGGCAGAAACTGGCCAAGATTGACGCGTCCCGCGCTGTGAAAATTATCCTTGCGTTGATACAGTTTCAGCTTGCGGTTATGCGCGGCAAAGAGATCGTCAAAGTCGCCCACGGTCTCCGATGTGCCCAAAAATAGAAAACCGCCCGGGTTCAGGGAGTAGTGAAACAGGGGGATGGTCTTTCTCTGCAAATCACCGTTCAGATAGATGAGCAGGTTGCGGCAACTGATCAGGTCCAGTTTGGAAAAAGGCGGATCTTTGATCACATTCTGCTCGGAAAAGACCAGCAGGTCTCTGATTCCTTTGTGGATGCGGTAGGCACTGGCATCGGGCTCTGGCGAAAAAAAACGTTTCAGCCGATCCCGCGAGATGTCGGCGGAGATGCTGGCAGGATATATTCCGGCGCGGGCAATGTTAATTGCCTTGTTGTCAATGTCGGTGGCAAAGATCTGCACCTTGAAACTCCTCTTCATCGCTTCCTGCCTTTCGGCAAGCAGGATCGCCAGCGAATAGGCTTCCTCGCCGGTGGAACAGCCCGGCACCCAAACCCGGATTGCGGAATCCGCTCCCTTGCCGGTAAAAAGCTTCGGGACGACTTGTTCCTCAATCATTGTGAAGGCCTCCGGGTCGCGGAAGAAATTGGTCACTCCAATCAACATGTCGCGAAAGAGCGCTTCCACCTCTGTTGGCTCCTGCTGCAAATGCTTGATGTACCCATCCATTGTGGCGATCTGATTGACGGCCATGCGCCTCTCGATACGGCGATTAATAGTGGAGGTCTTGTATTGGGAAAAGTCATGGCCGGTCTGGGCGCGCAGCAGGATGAAAATCTTTTTGAGCGCGTTTTCGGCTTTCGGCGCGGGGGTAGTCCCGGTAGGATGGACCTTGCCGAAGGCATGGGCAACATAGGCGATGATTTGGGCGGGCATCTCCGCCGGCGGCAGCTCGTAATCCACAAGGCCGGTGCCAATTGCGCTGCGGGGCATGCCGTCATATTCGGTAGATGCAGGGTTCTGGGCCATGGCCATACCGCCTTCACCCTTGATTGCCCTTACACCAAGTGTGCCGTCAGAACCTGTGCCGGAAAGCACTATGCAGATGGCGCGTTCATGCTGATCATGGGCAAGCGACCGAAAGAAGAAGTCAATCGGCAGGCGTTGCCCGCGGGGAGCGGCCGGCTCCATCAGCTGGAGTGTGCCATTGAGAAAAGCCATGTCGCGATTGGGTGGAATGATGTAGGCGCAGTTGGGCAAAACCTTCATCCCGTCTTCAACCTCAAATACCTGCATGCGGGTGTAACGACGGATGAGGTCGGTAAGGATGCTTTTGTGATCCGGAGCCAAATGCTGCACCAAAACAAAGGCCATACCCGGATCGGTGTTGGCAGGCATGCCGGAGAAGAAAGCTTCAAATGCCGCCAGGCCACCGGCGGAGGCGCCAATGCCGACAATGGGGAAGTAACTTTTGGTAGTATCCTCCTTGTCCGCGCCGGGCAGCGGCGCTGGTTTCATCATGGCCGCTGGCGTTTCTTTTTGATCAGCATTGTCGGTTTTTTTCTTTCGGCGTATTGGTTTTACTTGCTTTTTCATATCGAGATACCTTTCAAGATTACGGCGATTAGGAAACACGATTACTACGATTAAAATATCGCTGTAATCTTGTTCTCTATCGTTGTAATCATTTCTTCTCCATCTCCTCAATCTGCTTCTTTAATTCTCTCATTCTCAGCTCTCTGCCCACAAATGCCTTTTGCGTCCTTTCGAGCAAGTCAATGTTTTCCTGAAGCTCGGCCGTTCGTTCCTTTACCTTCTGCTCCAACACTTCATTGAATTTGCGGATTTCTTCGAGCGCAGCCTCCCTTTGGAATTCCGCACGCTTGAGCGCGCTAATATCGGAAAGCACTACGCGGCATACGGGTAACCCCCGGGTATCCTGCGCTAAGTTCGCTTCCAGCCGCGCCCAAAATGGAGAGCTGTCCTTTTCTACCATACGCAGTTCGCACGTCTGCGGTTCACCGGTTTCAAAAAGCTTTTTGCGGTGCAGGTAGTAGATATCTTCATCTTCTTTGAGGATGAACCTGGTCAATGGTTGTTTGGTCAGCGCACTCCTGGGAAGGCCGAGCAGGGTTGCGGCGGTAAGATTGGCTTCAAGGATCAGCCCTTGTTCGCTCACGGTGAGATAGCCCACCGGCGCCAGATCGTAGAGGTCAAAATAGCGCGCCCGTGAGGCGTCCAGTTCCTCCTGCGTCCGGCGCAGTTCCTCATTCTGGATTGTCAGCTCGATCTGATGGACACGAAGTTCATGGAGCGTATGCCGTATTTCCGCAGGCGACATCGCCTCGAGTTTTTCCGGTGACGAAGCGGCATCTTCTTGCGTGATCTTTTCGGCCTGCTCGCGCAAATCTGCTGCTGGACTTGAACTGGTCTCTTTTTCAGTCAAGGTTTTTTCCTTTCGGATTATTGGTCTTGCACCACAAAAATGCCGCCTGAACCGGCAAAGTGCCGGGATTGTCGACGGTGTGGCGGTAGTTTAATATACTGTAAATACAATATGTTAGAATGATGGGGGGGTGGGGTAGTTACTGCCGTCGTGCGGCGGCGGACTGACTAAATGTCTATGCTTATCATGGATTCCCTTATACATTAAATCACCCGTATGACAAGTTGGTGAAAAATTATGAGAATTTTCTATCTGTTCGTTTTTACATTCACCATTATTCTACCTATAAAGACACTTAAGTCAACATATTAATTAGGGCTATCTGCCATCCTCAAAGAATCAGTTACCGCTCTAATGAAAAATAAAAAGCCCCCTAAGAATTTAGGGAGGCTTTTTAAATGAGACATTAAGTAAAGTTGTTATTCTGGAATAAAAGTTACTGTCGCACGACGGTTAAGTTTACGTCCCGCTTCAGTGGTGTTATCGGCAATTGGTCTTGTTTCACTTAAACCGGTTATCTTTACATTAGCTTTTTTGTCCAACCCCAACTTATATAGCATTGTTTTCACGCTGAGGGCGCGGTCTCCGGATGTTTTAAATCTATCATTTGAATCTCCACCATAATCAGAATGACCTTCAATGAGAATTGTGCCTTTTTTATTTCTAACTTTGGCGTAGAAGGCTTTCAGTTTAGTTAATTCTTCCGGGCTAATATCTGATTTGTTTATAGCGAACTCAATGGTTATGGAATCGCCCGTAGTATTATTCGATGGAGGAAGCTTTGCTTTTGCTGATGGCGATTGTTGAACAGGTGCTGCCGCAACCGGCGAAGCCTTAGTAGCAGCAGATTTAGTAGTTTTAGTTTTCTTGGCAACGGATGCTTTTTTTGAAGCGCTCATTACGCCGCCTTTGTTTTTAACAGCAGGAATATCTTTTTTCTTCTCCATTACGGGGGGTGCGGGCTCCGGGACAGGTTTTTTTTCGGCGGCAAGATTAGCTAATGGCGCAGTAGTGGCTGAAGCAGGGATGGCAGCCGCAGGAGTTGGGGTAGGAGGCGCCGCGGGGGTGTAATTTCTGACTATGACGACCCTGTCATCAGGGGGTATTTTGCTCGACGCCCAGATATCATTGCCATCATCAACGTAAAATTTCCATTCAATGATTTTTGAGTTTAGTTCTGTTACCCAAACACAACAGGTTTTTTGAACTAAAGCTGATTCCGGTTGTACTGCAGGAGCAGACGTTCCTTCCGCAGGTGATTGTACTGCGGGGGCAGGTTGTGCTGCAGGTGCAGAAGGTGTTGGAGGAGCAGGCGGTGCTAAAGGGGCAGAAGGTGCTGCAGGAGCAGGCGGTGTTTCCGTAAGTTCAGAAAGTTCCGTTTTGGTCGGCAGTCTCCAGTCAGTGAAGCCACCTTCATCAATTTTTTTTACCGCATTTAATACGGTACTGGAATTGAGATTAGGAATGCCCAATATTAACCATTGCAAACCTGTTTTTGTATCAACAACAGTTCCATCTTTCAGCGCATTAAAACGAATGACGATAGGGCTGCTTAAAGCCAGGATCTTTCCTGCCGCAAGAGTTGTAATCTTTAGGGTTACCTTTGTTTTCCAATTGTCGGATACCGGTGTGATAATGTATTCAGCTGAGGGCATAACGCCGTCAATGCGAAAAGATCCGTCAGCGAGCGTCTTTGTTTCAAATTGTTCATAGCCTTTAGATGTTTGGACTTGTTGGAAAGTAACTGTAATACCGGAGATCGGCTGCCCTTGGCCGTTTTGCAGCTTTCCCTCAATGCTGGATTTCTTTTCGCTGCAACCAAATAAAAAAGCGCTAATTAACAAAACAATAAATAATCGATATGCGATTTTCATAATTATCACTCCTTATTCCAAAGTTTTTTTGATAACACCTTAGTTTATTGATTCAAAAATATAAGTATTAAGTTGACACAACAGTAAAAAATATTCAATTAAAAATATACAACTTGCTGAAATTATTAAAAGTGCTTTGAACTGATCGACTCAAATAATGAGCAGCTTCTCCACCTCATTACGGATTTTTTGCAGACTGCTTGCCGATGAAGCTTCAAAACGTAAAACTATCACTGGCTGAGTATTAGATGATCGAACAAGAGCCCATCCATCCTCAAAAGGAATGCGTACGCCATCAATTTCTATTAAACCGCGGTTGTTCTGAAAATGTTTTTTTATTCTTTCTACGACTTGCGCTTTTTTATCGTCGGCACAATCAATCCTAATTTCCGGCGTGGCGAAAGTTTGCGGGACATCCGCAAGCAGCTCACTCATTTTTTGTCCCGTTTTTGAAAGAATTTCCAATAAACGGATTGCCGCGTAAATGGCATCATCATAGCCGAAATAGCGATCGGCAAAAAACAAATGCCCGCTCATTTCTCCGCCCAACACAGCCTTTTCCTCTTTCATCTTCGCCTTAATCAGGGAATGCCCGGCTTTCCACATGATCGCCCGGCCGGAATGCTTTTTAATATCATCATATAAAGTCTGTGAGCACTTTACTTCGCCGATAATGGTGGAATTGGGCTTCTCTTTGAGGATTTCGCGGGCAAAAAGAAGGAGCAGTTTATCGCCCCAGATTATTTCGCCTTTATCGTTGATAACGCCCAGACGATCAGCGTCGCCATCAAAGGCTATTCCTAAATCCGCCTTTTGCTCGTGGACTGTTTTAATCAGGTCAGTCAGATTTTCTTCCACAGTGGGATCAGGAAAATGATTGGGGAAATGGCCGTCCATTTCACAGTATATGGGTATCACTTCAAAACCGTAACGCTGTAAAATGGGCAGGGCAAAATGACCTCCTACACCGTTGCCGGCGTCAACGGCCACTTTAATTTTCCGTGTAATTTGGACATTGTCAAAAAGGTAGTTTGAATAAGCAGCAGTAATGTCTTGAAACGATGATGAAGCGCTGCCTGTAGAATATTTTCCGCTTTCCATGATTTTTCTTAAATCCTGAATTTTCTCGCCATAAATTGTGTCATTACCGATACAAATTTTAAAGCCGTTGAACTCAGGAGGATTGTGGCTGCCTGTAATCATAACGCCTCCTTCAACCTTCAGGTGGCGGATGGAAAAGTAAAGCATGGGTGTGGCGCAAAGGCCGATATCAATTGTTTCAATACCGGAGCTGTTGAGTCCTTTTATTAAGTATTGGTGATAATCATCAGAGCTTAAACGGCAATCACGTCCGATGGTCATCCTCTTTATTTTGTGTCGGGCGGCATAAGTACCGATTGCCCGGCCAAGATTGAAGACGAACTCCTCATTTAGATCAGTGCCCACAACACCTCTTACATCGTATTCCCTAAATACATTAGGATTCATTAATTATCTATCTCCTCGGAAAAAGTAGTTGAGCTTATATAGGTCAGAATATTGACTTTTGTCAATTAAAGACATGTCCGATGAATTCGGTAGCAAGCGCATTCCTCGTGGCTTGCTGCGGGGTAAGCGTGAGAATACTAGTTGATAATAATCGAAGATTTTCAATGGCTGGCCGCGGCGATCTTCAATTTATGGAGCAGATCCCTTAATCCCGATACATGGACTCTATTAGTTCACCAAACTGGGCATTGATGGATTTTCGCTTGACCTTCATGGTCGGCGTTACCTCACCATCTTCTGTATAGAGTTTTTTATCTATAATTTTGAATTTACGAATATTCTCCACCCGCGCCACCTGCTTGTTCACCTTGTCTATTTCTTCGCCAATAAGGTTGATGACCTCTTCGGCCCGAGTCATACTGGCATAAGTAGTATATTGAACTTTTTTGTCCTGCGCATATTTGGTGACATTCTCCTCATCGATGACAATGAGCGCAGTCAGGTATTTCCGGCCGTCGCCGATGACAACTGAATCGTTAATATAAGGTGAAAATTTCAGCAGATTTTCGAGATATTGCGGAGCAACGTTTTTACCACCAGCGGTGATAATCAGATCCTTTTTCCGGTCAGTCAGCTTGAGGTATCCGTCATCATCAATCAAACCGACGTCGCCTGTGTGCATCCACCCGTCGATCAGAACTTCTTTGCTCTGTTCATCATCCTTGTAATAGCCCTTGAATATTCCTTTATGTTTTACAAGAATCTCGCCGTCTTCAGCGATTTTGACTTCAGTTTCCGGCAAGGCTTTGCCGACAGTTCCCACTTTATAGTCTACTTCGCTCGACAGGTGGGTTATGCCGGTTGTCTCAGTCATGCCGTATCCTTCACGAATAGGAATCCCGATGCTTTGGAAAAACTTCAGTATCTCATGTGAAATGGGAGCGGCGCCGGAAACGCCCAACCGTACCTTATCAAAGCCGAGGCGCTCCTTGAGTTTCCGAAAGACAACGAAGTATGCCATATGATAGGCCAGGTAAAGAGGGAAGGCGACCGGTTTTTTGGCCAGAGCCCTGTTATTATACTCGGTTCCTATCTTTACGGCAATATTGTAGAGTTTTCTTTTTAGCCATGTCGCATCGGCCATTTTTAGAACAATCCCGGAGTAGTATTTTTCCCAGATTCTGGGGACGGCGTGAAACATTGTCGGCGATACTTCGCGCATATCCGCCATGACCGTATCTGTGTTTTCCGTAAAGTTGACGATGTGCCCTACGGTTAGATGAAACATTATATCAAAAATCTGTTCATAAACATGATTGAGTGGCAGAAAAGAAATGGTTTCGTCATCAGGGCCTGCGGGCATTACCTGGCGCGCCGTGCGGCCTACCCAAAGATAGCCCTCGTGGGCAAGAAGTGCCCCTTTCGGCGGTCCTGTTGTTCCTGACGTATAGATAATGCCGGCGATGTCCTGCGGCTGCGCCTGTTCGGCAAGCTGTCTGAAGAGACCGGGATTTTTACGATCTTCTTCTTTCCCGAGATCGAGCAGTTGCTGAAAGCTCATCAGCATGGGGTCTTCGTAATGTTTGAGGCCTTCCATCTCCCAGACAATAAGCTTACGCATCTTGGGGGTTTTATCTCTAAAAACCAGCGCCTTGTCCAACTGTTCCTCATCTTCACAGATATAGACGACCGCGTCTGAGTGACCGACCACGTACTCGCATTCTGCCACCGGATTTGTCGTGTAGACACCGACCCATGCTCCTCCGGCGCAGACAATGCCGAGTGCCGAGTAGAGCCATTCCGGCCTGTTTTCACCTATAATGGCGACATGTTCTCCATATTTCACACCGAGGGCATGCAGGCCCAGGGCGACATGTTTGACATTTTCCAGATAATCGGCCCAGGTAATATCCTGCCAGATGCCGAAATCCTTTTTTCTCATCGCAATGCGGTTTGGCTGCTTTTCTGCAATGCTGATCAACGCTTTGGGCAACGTATGAATTGCCATTGTCTCCCCCTTATACTATCCGATGGACAGAAACGGTTTGCTAAATATTTTCCTGCCGTAAACAGGAAATACTAACGAAAGCGAACCTTTCTTCTATAGCGCTTGTATCCCTTGACAGACTGCTCCGTGGCGATACCCAGATAAAATTCCTTGATATCCTGGTCCTCCCGAAGAACCTCCGGTTTGTCAGCACGGACGATTCTGCCGTTTTCCAGCAGATATGCAAAATGGGAATACTTGAGCGCCATGTTGACGTTTTGTTCCACAAGCAAAATGGTAACACCGTCCTTCTCATTAATATTTTTTATAATGCCGAATATTTCTTTTGTTAAAAGCGGGGATAATCCCAGCGATGGTTCATCGAGCATGAGCAGCCGTGGACGGCTCATCAATGCCCTTCCAATGGCCAGCATCTGCTGTTCACCGCCACTCATCAATCCCGCCTGTTGGTTGCTTCTTTGTTTCAGAATGGGGAAATGATTGAAAACATTTTCCAGATCACTCTGGATGCCTTTTTTGTCGTTTCTTGTATAAGCGCCGATGTGAATGTTTTCCAAAACGGTAAGCTCCGGAAATACTTCCCGGCCTTCCGGCACGTAGCCGATGCCCATTTTGACAATGTCGGATGTATCTTTGCGGTCAATTCGTTGCCCCATAAATTCTATGGTACCTTTTTCCGGTTGTTGTTCTTTGAGGTCATAGAACAGGCGCATTATTGTTTTCAGGATGGTTGTTTTTCCCGCGCCGTTGGAACCGAGCAACGCGACAACGTCTCCCTTTTTGATCTCGAAGGAAATGCCATGCAGCGCCCGGATCAGATCGTACCAGGTTTCTATATTTTTCACCTTAAGCATCAGATGATTTCCTCCTCTCCGAGGTACGCTTTAATGACTTCGGGGTGATGCTGAACATCCCGTGGCAATCCCAGAACAATTTTCTGCCCCTGGCTCATGGCAAAAACACGATCCGAAATTCCCATAATCATGTTCATGTCATGTTCGATTAGAAGAATGGTTACATTATAGTCCTCTCGGATATCCTTGATCCAGATGGTGAGATCGTCCTTTTCCTCCGTGTTCATACCGGCCGATGGCTCGTCGAGCAGCATCACCTTTGGTTCGAGGGCCAGTGCCCTTCCTACTTCAACCAGTTTGCGTTTGCCATAGGCAAGAGAGCCGACAAACTGATCGCGGATGGATTGCAGTTCGAGAAAATCAATAATCTGCTCAACCTTTTCACGGTGCGCGATCTCCTCGCGGGCGGCCTTGGACCTTCTGCCAAACATAAATGCGCCGCCAAAGATGCCCGTCTTCATAAAAATGTGTCTGCCCAGCATAAGGTTATCCATCACGGTGGCATTGGCAAACAGCTCAATGTTCTGGAAGGTGCGGGCGATACCCCTTTTGGCGATCCGATCGGGAGTTTCACCCACGAGGTTCTCGACATCGAGTTTGACAAACCCTGCGTCTGGCCGATAAATGCCGCTGATCAGGTTGAAGATGGTTGTTTTTCCTGATCCGTTGGGTCCGATTATGGAAAAGATTTCATTCTTCTCCACGCTGAAGCTTATATTATTAACAGCTTTTAAACCGCCAAAGCTAATACTCAAATTTTCGATACTGAAATAGCCCATGGAACATCTTCCTCTTTCTTGTATTCCGCGCTATCGAAACTGTGTCGCAATCCTCATTTGTCATTGCGAATGCAAGGAAGTTCATGTGGCAATCTGCAGAAGGAGAACATGAGATTGCTTCGGTCGCTACACTCTCTTGCAAAGACATTGCAACACAGTCGCTATCGCCATTATTACAAAAATCAGGGTAGCGGGCGAGGGCGCTTTGCACACCCGCCCGCTACCCAATGCGATTTTAATATTTATCTCTGCTAATTTCGTTTTCCGTCCACTGCTGAAGCACCTTAATTTCCCCATTAGGACCGCACTGCCAGATCTGAACAGCCTTTGGTCCCATGTGATTGGTTGCCGTCCACGTTACTTTCGGACCGACTCCCTGGAAATTTTTAATCTTATTGAGTTCGGTCTGAACAGCCTTCGTGCTTAAATTCTTTCCTACCTTTTTAAGCACTACTACCAAAGGTTCTGCCACAACAACACCGGCCATATAGAATATGGACCACCGCTCAGTGGGGGCAAACTTCTTTACCGCAGCGGTATATTTTTTTGTGAGCGCGTTATCGGCATAAGGTTCCTGGGTGAAGGCGCTGGTGATGACGCCTTCTTTGGCCCATAAACCATCGGTGATCTTATTCATCATTTCAAAATCTGATAGGTTGTAGGAAAACATCCATTGAGTCTTGAAGCCAACAGAGACTGCTGTCTTCACGGCGATCGCTGCCTGTTTGGGGCCGACAAATGCTATAACAGCTTCCGCTCCGGAAGATTTAAGTTTCTGTATCTGTGATGATAGATCACTTTCGATAGGTTCGACTGGTATCGCGGCCACTAATTCCATTTTGTTTTTACTGAGGCGGTACTTAACTGAATCAAGGGAATCCAATCCGTAGCCGTCATTCTGGTAAAACATGGCGACCTTTTTAAACTTCTTTTTTTCGATGGCGAATTTCGCGATGATGCTGGCATCATTTTCGTAGCTTGGCCACATGTTCCACAGATAGGGATTGAAGGGCTTATAAAACGTGGAAGCTCCGGAGCAGGGGCTTATCCAGATAATCTCTTTTTCCAGCAGATAGCCCTGTACAGCCGAACAAGGTGCTGTGCCGACACCACCGACGAAGGCGAAAATGCCTTGTTTTTCAACCAGCTCTCTGACGCCGGCCACTGTCTGTGAAGGATTGTACTGGTCGTCACGGATGAAGTATTTGATCTGTCTTCCGGCAATCCCGCCTTCTTCATTGACAATATCAAAAACAAGCTTGCTGCCGCGCGCGACATTACCCCAGGCTGCAGCAGGTCCCGTTTGCGGACCCCATTGAGCGACTCGTATCTCCTTGGCATCGAACCCCGTCTCCTCTTTGGCCTGTCCGTCATAGACAAACACAAAAACGGCAAACATTGAAACTAATATTACACTCAGTATTTTCCTCAAATCCATAGCCTTTCCTCCTCCTTTTTAGTTGACAATACTAAATATGACTTTTGTTTAACTTACAAATGCCCGTAATATGGACATCCTCCCCCTCATGCTAT
>Ga0007800_10000686_pt1 | contig 12698 bp, 15 predicted proteins | sample CryBogmetaGMA14M_FD_60366 | JGI IMG/M metagenome (GOLD analysis project Ga0007800, IMG submission 60366) | Freshwater microbial communities from Crystal Bog, Wisconsin, USA - MA14M | ecosystem: Environmental > Aquatic > Freshwater > Lake | place: Crystal Bog, Wisconsin, USA | collected 2009-07-06 | reverse complement strand
GTGCAAAGGTAGGAAATATTTATTATTAAATCGCTTAAATATCACTAATTATTTTGAACAATAATGTCGTTTAAAGATTTGTCTCTAATCCGAATTCTTAAACTTTGAATTCAATTCTTCAACAAGATTCACAATCTGCTCGGGGGTAAATCCTTTGTCTTTTGCCATTTCCCCGATTGTACCCCATACTGGTTCCCCGCAAACGATGCAGCGAATCCCTTTATCCCCAAGAAAACCGGCAATCCCCGGGAATAAACCAACAAGTTCGTCAACATTTGAATTTGCATTGATTTTCATCCTTTATTAATAAGGAATTTGCTAAAGTTTCGCATAGAAATTATTTAAAGCGCATAATTATCACCAATCGGCAGCAAAAATAATAAAATAAAGTGATAATTAAGCGCTTTATAAAAATATTCTGGTCTTCAATATTTGAATCACTTTAAGATGTGACGATTAATACATCCAGCCGTGCGATTCTTATGAAAAGCAGTTTGACAAAGCCTTGTCCAGGTCTGCAATAATATCCTCAACGTCTTCTATTCCTATAGCCATTCGTATAAGGTCATCTGTGATACCGGCTTTTTCTTTGTCTTCTGCCGAAACTTTGGAGTGCGTCATTGAAGCAGGGTGCTGGATCAAGGTTTCAACTCCTCCTAATGATACGGCCAATAGTGCAAGTTTAACATTGTCGAGTAGTTTTTTTGCAGCTACGAAGCCTCCTTTAAGGCCGAAACTGATCATTGATCCGCTTCCTTTCATCTGTTGTTTTGCAAGTTCAAACCGGGGGTGAGATTGAAGTCCCGGGTATCTTATCCATTCAACCTGAGGATGAGATTCAAGGAATTTTGCGACTTCAAGGGCACTCTGTTGAGCCCTGTCGATACGGATGCCGAGGGTTTTTAATCCACGCAGCACCATATACGCCTGGTGTGGATCCATATTGCAACCCAGGTTGATCATCATATTCCGGAGTTTATCGTACATAGCTTTTTCTTTCGGGATGATAATCCCGGCTACGATATCTGCATGGCCGTTGATGAATTTAGTCATCGAGTGAAATACAATGTCAGCTCCCAGGTCCAAGGGGTTTTGTAAGTACGGACTGCAGAATGTATTATCTACCACTAGCAACAACTTATGTTTATATGCAATCTCAGCACAGGCAACCAGGTCGGTTATATCCATTGTTGGATTTGCAGGGGTTTCAATGTATAATATTTTTGAATTTGGTCGAATCGCTTTTTCAATCTGGGCGGCATCTGTGGTGTTGATGTAGGTAGATTGAAACCCAAAGCGTGTAAATTGTTTTTCCATGACACCCCTGGCAGGACCATAGATCGCATCCGTACTGATGATATGATCCCTCTGGCTCATAAGACCCAGATAAATAGTGGTTGCTGCTGCCATCCCCGAACTCACAGCAATACCTCCATATCCATTCTCAAGAATAGCGAGTTGTTTTTCGAGTGCATTGATCGTGGGGTTCCCAATACGTGTGTATATATAACCGTCACTTTCTCCGGTAAAACAACGCGCACCTTCATCGGCGCTGTCAAAGGAAAAGGTTGATGTTTGATAGATGGGAACGGTCGCTGAATGAAATTGATCGTCAATGCCACCTGAGTGGATAAGTTTGGTATTAAAACCGGATTTTTCGTGTTTCATGGATTTTATTTTGAGCAATACAATAAAGATTGCAAATATAATGAACATTTGTTCATAATTGCTTACTTTTGAAAAATTATCGCGAGTAAGTGAAAATTCAAGTTATGAGTTATGAGTATAAATCAGGATCATTTATCATTTGAGGTCAGTCAGGACCGGATTGTATTTCATGAATTTGTAAATGACCAGGGTAATCTGTTTGGTGGTCATGCCATGAAATGGATGGATGAGGTTGCATACATAGCCGCCACCCGTTATACACGTCAGCGAATGGTAACTGTTTCAGTTGAAAGAGTAAAATATTTACTCGCTATTCCACTTGGTTCCATCGTGAAAGTAAGGGCTGAAATTCTTTCGGCTGGTCCGGTCAAATTGTTTATTAAAACAGAAATATGGTTGGATGTTAACAAAGAACCGGGCAGTTTAAAAGCGTTAGAAGGCAGGTTCGTCTTTGCTGCTGTTGACGATGCCGGCAACCCTAAAAGGCTTATCAGTACAGGGCGGAATTAGAGAGTCTTTAAAAATTGGGGTTTGACTGGTTTCCCTAATTCCTTACCATTCATACCTTTAAATTTATCTTCTTGTGAATAGGTCACTCCTAATTTGATCAGAAGCGGCTCCACATCTACCTGGTGCAGTTGTAAACCCAGATCCCAGGGATTATACCCCAGGACCAGGCCTGCAACTTCTTCGTAAGTTAATACCGGAATCCCATATCCTTCAGCATCATAAGTTTTGTTTTCCATTTCACTGATCACATATTGCCAGCGATCAAGAAAGAATGTACAACCTGGACAATTGGCAATGATCATGTCAGGATTATAGGGTTTCATCGATTCAAACTTAATTTTTGAATTGGTAACGGAATAAGCCCGGTTTTCTTTGATGAGGTATTGTCTGAATCCGAATCCACAGCAATGTCTGCGTTCAGGATAATCTACCTGCTCACCCCCCCAGGTATCGATAAGACCAGCTAAAACATAAGGATATTCAGCGCCACCTATCCCTTTGTCTGGAAATATTTTGGCATAATGGCAGCCAACATGATCAACAATTTTTAATGGTTTTCCATCGGTACAGTTAACCAGACTTAACCTGGCCTTTGCAGCAATCTGATCCCTGAATTTATATATAATATCACTTGTATGAACCAGGTTTGCAGGGATTTTAAATTCAAGACCGGTTGATTTTAATAATGCGGCCCTGGCTTTTTTTTCTTCTTCAGGAAAATGCTTCCAAGTTTCTAATACTTCAGTGTAAATACCAAAGGATGTCACACAGGAACACACGAAATTTTCATATCCTGCCCTGGTCATCATGGCAAACTGCCTTGCCACCACGGTCATCGTAGTCTCTAATGGAATGATACCCGAATGATATGCAATACCTGTGCAGGTAGTTTGTTCGGGATCATCGAAGATATCTTTCCCAAGTTCTTCCTTAAGTATTTTGAGGAAAATTGTTTCTGATGCCGGGAAAAAATTCTGGCGTATGCAAGAGCGGGCAAAATAATAATGGTCATTGGCAATCTCTTTCTGATAGGACAACCAGCGCTGGTTCTTATTTTTCATTGACAGAATTTTTGGCTGTGCCATCCTCGATCTGCTGAAAACGTTCTATGGCGCCTGTTTCTAAAAAAATTGAATGAAGATCATCAAGTGCTTGTTTTGAGATTCTTCTTAACGTTCCGGCACCTTCATGATTGAAATTTGCCCCCAGCCGTGCAAGTACAGATTCGCGGTTTTCCCTGTACCATTCCCAAACCGGTCCCTGTTCGGGGTATTTGCCTGTATCTATTTCATCAATGTGCACGCAATAGCCATATTTCAGGATATGTTCACCTACTGTTCGTTTTACTTCCAGCTGCAGATTCCCTTGTTTGGAATCGGCAAATAAACCCGTTTTAATTGACAATGCTCGTAAGGCTTGTATAATATAACCGGGTGTATTTCCACGCGGACACCGTGTTTTACATGATAAACATTCACCGCAACGCCAGATGGTATCTCCGCTCAGCAGTTGAAGCAAAACTTCTTCATTGCGGGTTTGAACCATTTCCACAAGCATCCGGGGGTCATAATCCGATACCTGGGCAGCCGGGCATATGGCAGTGCAGGTACCGCAACTGATGCAGGCTTTCAGACCTTCCTGAAAACGGATATCTGTCAGAAGCTGTTGAACTAAAGTTTCCATCAAAATCCCGTGATTGTAAATTTCATTTTCATCAGATCGCAATTCAAATGTCGGTTTTTTTCAACTATGGCATCTTAATCATATTCTTGTCCTCGCAAATATCATATTCAATTTGCAGAGTTACATGATTGATTTTGAAGTTTTCAAATAAAAGATTTTCAATCTCGGCCCTTAATTCCCCTGATTCGCTCAATTTCAAATCCTGGCAAGTTTCTATATGGGCTTCAAAGTGGACTTTGTGATCCTGAAGTTGCCAGCAATGGATATGATGCACGTTCCTGACAAGCGGATGTTTCTCAAGTAAGGTTTTAATATCCTCAAGGTTCAGATGTCCGGGCGAACTTTGCATAAGTATATCAATTGATTCATGCAGGATATGATATGCCTGGCTTATAATGACGAAACTTATAATAAGGGTTATTGCCGGATCTATCCACAGGATTCGGGTGTAGTGTATCATAATGGCGCCTCCAATCACAGCCACTGAGGATAATGTGTCACCAAGTAAATGAAGATATGCCGCCTTAATGTTCAGGCTTTTTTTCGAATCCCGATGAAGAAACATCATTGAAATCATATTCGCGAACAAACCTATTAATGCAACGATAAGCATCAATTCTGACTTTACCTGTTCCGGATTCAGAAATCGCATAATCGCTTCATAGATCAGGTAAATTGATACGGCAGTTAAAACCGAGGCGTTTATAAAGGCGGAGAGAATTTCAATTCTATGGTATCCAAAGGTGTGCCGGGAGTCAGGTTTGCGTTTACCCATATTGTTTGCCATCCAGGCCAGCGCCAGGGCAAGGGTATCGCTTAAGTTATGTATGGCATCGGAAACAAGGGCCAGACTGTTGGATAAAATACCGCCGGCAATCTCGATTAAGGTGATCATGGCGTTCAATAAAACAGAAAGTAGTAATCTGCCTGATGGATTGTGATGATGAGGTAATGGATGCTTCATTTGTCCTTTTATAAATGCAGGCAAAATTATGTCCCTTTAATCCCTGTCATTAAAATATAATCCGAACGGAATTACCAGTCCGAATGTAATTCTTCTTCCCATATTGTATATGCCAACTTCTTTCAACCTGCTAAGATGATCATAAAATTTTGTGTCAAGCATATTGGTACCGCTGATATATAATGTCCAGACTTGTTTCTGAACTTTAAGTTTGGTTCCGACATTGAAGTTCAGAAGCACATATCCGGGTGTAACAGTCTCAAATTCATCAATCCGGTCCTGGGTAAAATGAGTCTCCAGTTCAAGTTGCAAATAAGGTTGTTTTAAAAGGCTAGTCTTATGGGTTTTAAAAGTCCATTTAACCTGATCTGTCAAATGAAGGGCAGGTATGAATGGCAAAGGTATGCTTGTCGAAAGATTACTTCCCCATACAAAATCAAGGTTATTATCGAAATGCAGGGCGTAAACGGGGTGTATATCCAGTTCAAATTCAAAACCCTTTAAAAGAGAGTTACCCTGAATATAGCGGTAAACAGGGTACCATATACCGTTCACTTCTTTCTTCTCCCCGTTGATATTCCTGTAATAAATGAAATTGTCAATGATATTGTAAAACCCGTTAAAGGCCATGTTCAGGTATTTATTATCCCAGGATATTTCCCCGTCTATCTGCAGACTGGTTTCGGGGTTCAGGTCAGGGTTCCCGATCTCGTACCTGAAGGTGCCTTCATGAAGCCCATTTGCACTGAGCTCCGAGATATTCGGGGCACGAAATCCTCTCCCTACATTGAATTTGAAATTGATCGATTTATTAAGTCTGAAAGTCATCCCGGTGGATCCGGTGAAGGCTGAAAAATCCCTGCTGAAGGCATGGAACAAGGTATCACCTGACGGTGCAGGAACCCCTAGTTTATCCAGATAAAGAGGATACGTTTTCACATGCCTGTAGTCATATCGTAATCCGAGGTTGATTGTGAATCTTTCCCAGGTTTTTTTAGCGTATACAAATCCTCCCCAATCCTGCAGGTCATAATCTGGAATAAGGAACTCCGTCCCATGATTACGGTTGATCTGGGTCATACCTGAAATGCCTCCTACAAGTTCCAGTGATTTTCCAAGAAGCCGGGTATACCTGAGATCATAGGTCCATGAATCAAGATGGAAAAACAAGCCTGGCTCATCCGGGGTTTCTCCGAACTCTTTCCTGTCGTTCCATTGGTAACCAAGACTAATCTTTATCTGGTTATCTTTGATCAGCATGTTTGTTACCGACGATATCTTGTTGTGACTTACCTTTTGAAAAGGTACATCAATAGACCGGCTTTTAGCCCTGTCTTCTGAGACAATCTTTCCCTGATAATCGATGAACTGCATCGTTGCCGAATCACGAATCCCGTCAATCATCCCGATTTTCGTATTGAATGAACTGAAATGCAGATGACTGTATCCCCATTTCTTTACTATTCCCGCCATCAATGAGTAATTCTTTTCATCAAACCCTGAATTATAGACCCATTCAGAGGGAGTATGGTATGAAGCTGCAGTTTTATAGGTTCCCCTGGCCCTCCATATCCATCCATCCTGATTTCCTTGCACCATCATCGAGTTACTAAAGAGCCTGTCGTTGGTTGAAAATTGTGAAATCCATTCACCATCAACAGATCCGAGCCGGGCAGGAGTCTGTTCCAGGATATTGATCACACCTCCCATTGCATCCGATCCGTAAAATAAACTGGCAGGACCTTTCAGTACTTCGATTCGATCAGCCGAGAACTGGTCTATTTCAATGCCATGTTCATCGCCCCATTGATTTCCTTCCTGTCGCACTCCTTCATTGAGAGTGATAATGCGGTTATATCCAAGTCCGCGTATCACTGGTTTTGAAATTTCTCCGCCCGTGGTAATCTCAGAAACTCCAGGTATCGTCGAAATAGAGTTTATCAGGTTTGTGGATGGCACGGTCAGTAATTGATCTTTATTAATAGGTGTGATGGAAAAGCTGCTCCGGTCATTATCAGACGATAAAGCGTTTCCAGTGACCACGACTTCCTTTGCCTCAATGGCCGACGGACTTAATTGAAAATCGTGTGAATGTACCCTGGCAAGATCCAGGGTGATAACCTCTGCCTTATACCCTAAATAGCTTACCTGGATGACAATTGTTGATTTTGGCAGATTACGAAGTTTATAAAAGCCATCATTATCGGCTGAAGCTCCGGCTTTGAGGTCAGGCAAATAGACTGTTGCACCAGGCAGGGTTTCCCCTGTTTCCTTATCGGTGATATGCCCTGAAAGTGTATTCTGGCCAATGCATAAAGAGCTGAACAGCAGCAGAAAGATGAGTATTACCGGAGATAAGCTGTGCTTTATTATATAAATAGTGCCGGTCGCAAACATACCATGGCTTAATTTTGAGCTAACCAATTAATTTCGCAGCAATACTTTCAAACACAGATATAACCTCTTGATTGCTTTGGTTGAAAACGCTTTTCCCGTGTTCTGCGGCTTCGCCTACTTCCATTACAAGTGGTACCTGTCCGAGTAATTCTGTGTTATATTCTGATGCAATTTTTTGACCGCCCCCTTTCCCAAAAATGAAATACTTTTCATCGGGGTGTTTTTCCGGTGTAAACCACGACATATTTTCAATAACCCCGAGAATAGGAACTTTAATATCAGGGTTAGCGAACATGGATGCGGCTTTGCGCACATCGTTCAGCGCTATTCCCTGGGGAGTGGTTACGATAACTGCACCTTTGAGATTAAGTTTTTGTACCGTTGTTAGTTGTATATCACCGGTTCCCGGAGGGAAATCCACTATCATGTAATCAATCTCTCCCCATTGGGTGTTCTCAAATAACTGTGTCATGGCATTTGATGCCATTGGGCCACGCCATATCAATGACTGGTTTGGCGCAACAAAGAATCCGATCGACATGATCTTCACACCGAATTTTTCTATAGGGAAGATCATCTCCTTATCGCCGTTAGCGGTTACATCCGGCCTTTCGTTTTCCAATCCGAACATCTTGGGAATTGAGGGGCCATAAATATCTGCATCGACCAATGCAGTTTTTAGTCCGTTTCTTGCAAAAGCAATGGCAAGGTTGGCTGCAATCGTTGATTTACCAACACCTCCCTTCCCGGATGCGATAACAATAATATTTTTAACCCCTTCCATGGGGATCTTTTCAAATAATTGATCCATCTTAGTTTGGTTTTATAATTCGTTTAAAGTAATTTTAATAGTCTGTTCTTAATCGTATCTAAGCCGTGTTTGTTCATCGGTCAGAGATGGTTGAATAATCTCCTGAAAATGTGGAGTCTCCCAGGTCTTAAGATTGGTATGCGTGATAAAATATTTTTGTGGGATAGGATGAGTGCCAAAAATAACCTTCATCCCGTATTTTTCAGTAATGAACTGTTTAAAGTAGGCCAAATATGGACATGGGGGATAACCTACAAGAAACCCGGTAGCAAAGTGGATATGAGTTATCCCATTCTTCTTCATTTCCTCCGGTGCATTTTCAATGTTGCCCCCGGGACAACCTCCACAACTTGTAAATGCGGCAACCTCCACTTCTTTATCTTTATAAATGGAGAACGCCCCCTCCCGGTTTTGAACCGATCTGAAGCATTTGCCACCTGTGCAACTGCGGTATCGGTCGCAAATGATAATGCCGATCTTTATTTTTTCCATGGTTTAAAATTTTAAACATGAATTTTTTACAAAAATAATGAACATTTGTTCATAATCGCAAAATATTTTGTATCTTTGTGATCAAAAAATGTAGTATGTCCCCTCGTCCAAAAAATAACCGAACCGTATTTGACCCTCCAAAGTTCAAAGGGTATAAGCCATTCGGCTATTATGACGGAGAAAATGAACCTGTTTTTCTTTTTTTTGAGGAATATTCGGCTTTGAAGTTGTGTGATTACGAATTAATGACACAATCCCAGGCTTCCCAAGTCATGAATATTTCGAGGCCAACCTTTACACGTCTGTATGAAAGCGCCCGCCGGAAAATTGCATTGGCTCTCGCTGAAGCTCGCCCTATTGAAGTTGAAAAAGGAAGGGCGTATTTTAGTAATGACTGGTATAATTGCCGTGCCTGCAATATTTTCTTTACTGCCCCTGAGATGGAATTATCATCTATTAGATGTCCTCTCTGCCAATCCAAAAATCTCGAAGAAATAACAACAAATTGAAATGAAAACCGCGATTGCAGCTCAAAGCTCAAATTCAGAAACTTTAATTGATAAACACTTTGGTAAATGTTCTCATTTTCATATTTATGATGATATAAGCCATACTACCGAGGTGATAAATAACCCGGCACAAGGAATAAAGGGATGTAAAGGGGATGTTATTGTAGATGAACTAATTGCTAAAAGTGTTAAACGTGTGATTGCAGGGGACTTTGGTACGAAGGTCCAACAACTGTTGAACCAAAACCAGATTCAGATGATCATTCACCCTGATACACGAGTCTCAGTTTCAGAAATAATAGAATTATTAAACCATAAAAATTCGTAGTTATGCCAGCAATGAATCATACCGGTCCGGAAGGGAAAGGCCCAGGCACCGGCAGAGGATTAGGACGCTGTAAAAAGAAGTCCGATGAATTAAATGAATCCAACGAATCAAACGAATATCAGTTGGGCAAAGGCATGGGATTAAAAAGACGTGCCGGGGGGGGACAGGGCAAAGGCCGCAGGCTGCAAAGTGGAGAAAAAAAATCTTAAAATATAGTATTATGAAAATTGCGATTTCCGGTCAGGATACGTCACTGACCTCTCCAGTAGCATGTCATTTCGGAAGATGTTGTTACTTCCATATTTATGATGATGAAACAGGAAAAACCGAACTTTTTGAGAACTGTGACAAGGAGAAAAAAAACTGTGCAGGTGAAGCTATACTTCATTGCCTTATCGAACGGGGTGTAACGAGAATTGTATCGGCGAACTTTGGTGACAGGGTACAGAAAGAGATGACAGATAAAAATATACAAATGACCCTGCTTACCGATTGCAGTAAGAATGTGGGAGATATTATCAGAATAATTAAACATAAACGAAACAAATAACATACAATTATGAAAATTGCTGTTCCCGTTCACAACGGATTTGTAAATGACCATTTCGGCCATTCAGATACATATTCAGTTTTCTCTTTATCAAAGGAGAACAAGATTATACACACCGAGATCGTGAAAGCCAACGAGGGCTGCGGATGTCGTTCAGGAATTGCTGAAGTTCTTGCAACCCATGGTGTCACAATCATGCTTGCAGGAAACATCGGGGCAGGGGCAATTCAGCATCTGTATACCAATGGCATAGAAGTCGTTAGAGGCTGTTCCGGCCTGGCTGAGGATGTAGTTACTGAATATTTGCAGGGAAACATTATCGATAATAACCAGACCTGTCATCAGCATGAAGGATGCGATGATAAGCATCACAGCTAAACCCTCAGCAGGATTCTTTGTCCGCCGGCTGGCGGTTTTATCATTCATTTTTTTACCCGGCCTGGTCTCCGCCCAGGAAATCAGGGGTATAGATACTGTGACCTTAAGTGAGGTAGAAGTCTATGCTAAAAAGGTTAGTATCTATCCAATAGAGCCGATAGTAATCAAGGACTTTAATTTTCAGCCCGTACATGATCTTGGCGACTTTTTACGACAGGAGCCTAATGTTTCCGGAATCCGCAAAGGAGGTATTGCTATTGACCCGGTTGTAAGGGGTTTTAAATACAACCAGGTGTCTGTTTTGCTGAATAATGGTGTTAAGGTTGAAGGCGGATGTCCGAATCGCATGGACCCTGTCGTTTCCCATGTTGAGACTGAAAATATCAATAAAGTCGAACTTGTCAAAGGCCCCTATGTCCTGAAATACGGACCTGTTATGGGAGCGCTTATAAATGTACAGACCACACAACCAGAATCTTACACTCATCCTGCAATTCATGGTAAAGTATTGTTTGGGTTTGAATCGAACTGGAATGGCCAGCGTGAGCATATAGAATTGAGCGGTGGCAATAAGGATGTTTATTTTCGAGCCAGCGCTGGATATAAAGGCTATGGCAGTTATACGGCAGGCAATGGCGAACTGTTTAATACTTCCTTCAGGAAATCCTATGCAACTTTGGATGCAGGTTTCCGTATTAAAGGAAACCACCGGTTTATGATCAATTATACCTACGATCAGGGGAATAATGTTCAGTTTCCTGCATTGCCAATGGATGAACAACTGGACCGGACCAATATAACGTCCCTGAATTATGAAGCCTTGAACCTTGGAAAGGTATTCAATTCACTGCAGGTACAGGCATATTTTTCGTCGGTTCATCATGTAATGGACAACTACAACAGGCCTTCGGCACAGACCATGCAGGCCATTACTACAGTCAATGCCTGGAATTCGGGGGGAAAAGTGGTTGGCTCCTGGAAGGCAGGGGATAAAACGATACTAACCGGACTTGATTTTGAGCATATTTATAAAGATGGCCAGAAGCAAATGACCATGAAGATGGTTATGGCAGGTGATACCTTTACGTCAGTAAGATTCACTAATGTGTTTAACCGGGCAGTATGGAACAATGCAGGACTTTTCAGTGAATTTCAATCCCGTTTCGGGACTGTTGATTTCACCGCTGCGCTGAGACTCGACTATAACCAGGCCAATTCGGCCGATACATTTAAACTGGCAAAAGACGGGGTTGCCTGGTTTGATAAACTGAACTCAAGTTTCCTCAATATTAGTTTCAATACTGGAATTAAAAAGAGACTGGTACAGGAATTTTACCTGACAGCATCCCTGGGGCTTGGCACACGCAGCCCTTCGATTCTTGAACGCTACATTAAGCTGATGCCGGTTAACTTTGATTCCTATGATTACCTGGGAAATCCCCAGTTGAAACCTGAACAAAACTACCAGGCTGACCTTGGGCTTGATTATTATCTGCCGGGACTTGGCTCTTTCACCGCAAATGGGTTCTTTTCGCTCGTGCATGATTATATCCTTGGAAAAATCATCCCCCCATCGGTCATCAAGCCTTCCACTCAAGGGGTTTTGGGAGTCAAACAGTTTTCGAACGTTGACCTGGTCTGGCTTACAGGTTTTGAATTCAGCTTTCAATCCCCTTCGCAAAAGAAATGGGGTATCATGGTTACTGCTGCTGCCACCTTCGGGACCAATCCGGCAGCAGTAAAGTATCTTACTGCCAGCGGACAGGTAACGGGTGAGGAGACGATGAATAACGATCCTTTGCCTGAGATCCCTCCGCTTGAAGGCTCCGTTCAATTCCTGTATAAATTTCTAAAACAGAAACTGGTTCCAAAAGTCATCATACGGCTGGTCAATGCCCAAAACCGGGTATCGGAAGCCTATGGGGAGCAGACTACCCCCGGCTTTGTAACTGCTGCTTTTTCTCTCAGCTATATTCCTTGTCAGTTTTTTTCTGTTTCAGCCGGCGTTGAGAATATTCTTAATAATCCCTATTATGAACACCTGAACCGCAGGATCGTAGGCAGTACCGAAAAACTGTATGAACCCGGCAGGGTTTTATATATAAATTTGATGATGCAATTCTGATCCTGTGAAAAAAGTATTTGCCTTATCATTGATCATTATATCCGGGATTCTTATGTCCTGCAATAAAAAAACAGAAGAACCTGCGGCTGTTCCATCGGGGAAAGTGATCTTCTCAATTCAGCACCTGGTCAATGGTGTTGCTTTGCGTGAGAATGAACTGATCTATACCAATGAAGCAGGGAATCAATACCTGATCACCGATGTAAAATATTTTATCTCCGACATTACATTTTATAAGCACGATGGCTCAAAAACCCTTATTCATCAGTGGAAAGATATTTTC
>Ga0007800_10000683_pt1 | contig 12705 bp, 8 predicted proteins | sample CryBogmetaGMA14M_FD_60366 | JGI IMG/M metagenome (GOLD analysis project Ga0007800, IMG submission 60366) | Freshwater microbial communities from Crystal Bog, Wisconsin, USA - MA14M | ecosystem: Environmental > Aquatic > Freshwater > Lake | place: Crystal Bog, Wisconsin, USA | collected 2009-07-06 | reverse complement strand
CCATAAATTCATCTGTTACTGGGTCTTGTCTTGTCTTGTCTTGTCTTGTCTTGTCTTGTCTTGCACAAGAGGACCTCCTGGGTGAGGTTGGAAAGTTTGAATCTGTTAACCCATTAAATCCATATCACATCGCAGCGGGGAAGTATTGAGAAAATCCATGAACCGTAAATGGATCAAGGCAATCGGATCCGGGCAGGGACGCCCGGCACTACTGGTGTCATCTCGAGCGAGCCTTGCGACGAGAGATCCAAGGTTCGGTCAGGAAACGTCTGAAATAATTTGCCTTATTGTCTCACTCAGGGCAGGTATCTTGTTTCTGCAGGTATAAAAGACTGCATTGGGATCGATATCCGCATAATGGTGTGTCAAGATGTCCCTCATCCCTTTTGCTTTGCGCCAGTCAACCTCCGGATAGTCTGACAGAAGTGAACCATCAGTTATCTTGTCGAGCTTCTTGATTGCCTCACCGATAACAATGAGCTGCATACAGACTGAATCCATCTTCTCTATACCTGACGGAGAGCCGGTAAAATCAGATACCTCAGATATGGCTTCAAAACGGGACATTACGGTTAACGAAGCGTGCAGGATCTGACTCAGTATTTCAGTGACGAGTTCCTTGTCATACATATACAGCTTCCTTATCAATCTGTTGCTTAAGAAAGTTGTTCATGTTTTCACGATATGATACTATATCTACAGTCTTATGAATCATTTCCTCTAAATCGCGCTTTACACCAGCCATGTCGAATAGGTCGGGTTTTTCAAACACAATCACCACATCAACATCGCTATCTTGACTGTCTTCTCCGCGGGCAGTGGAGCCGAATATACCCAGCTTAACAATTCCATGTTGGTGGCGCCTTTGTTTCTTGTATTCTCTCAAAATGGATAAGACATCTTCTCTAGACATGACGCTTCCTACTCAGTTCGGATCAGAAACACTTCACGTAATCTTAATTTTTTGCGCTCGTCAATTGTCACTTCAACAGATCGAACCATACCCATGACTCCACATCTTAATGATCACACAGTTTTCTAGTATAGAGTGTGGCTGGCTAGTTGGCAATACAACAGAATTTACATACAACAGAATTTACAACAGAATTTATTTGCTCACATTCTCAGGAAGCCACCCACTGTTTTTGCGGGACATACGGATCTGATTTACCAGGTCGGACCGTGTCCGACTATTTTCCGCGTACCGACCTTCGAGGTCTCAATCCTGGTGGACACAGTCCCCCCTACGCCCGAAAAGATGTGGGCACGGACGCCTATATATACTACCCATACTGGCTGTCCTCTCGAGCGAGCCTTGCGACGAGAGATCTTTCCGGAAGCCAGAACAGATTTTGTATGTGTATACCCCTTCCCGCTTCCAGAATCGTATTCTCATTGCTGGTTGCGCCCGGCCAGGGCATGAATGTTCTCCCGGGGGTCGAAATGACATCCTGGCCGTACATGTCCTTCCTGTTCAAAATGAGAGACGCCTGCCTCAACCAGCAGTCCCCAACAATCGATCCAGTTCGGCCTTCAGAATATCCATATCGTAAGGCTTGTGCAAAATACTTTCAGGCCGGCGACAGGGAAATCGCTGTCTCATTACCTCTTCACTGTACCCACTGCTAAAGATGACCTTGACATCGGGCTTGATCTGAATAAGTTCCCCGAAAGCCTCAAAACCATCCATTTTGGGCATTGCGAAATCAAGCAGCACCAGATCAATTTCGTTCAGCCGCTCGTGGAAAAGATGGACTCCTTCAGCGCCGTCAACTGCGGCAATCGTATCGTACCCTATCGTTGTGGGGCAATGCCGATTAAGTTTCCACTACTTTTCTGCCGGCGCCAAAAGACGCCTGAGCTTCTTTCGACACAGGAAACAGAACACGGATTGAAGTTCCCTTACCTACCTCGCTCTCCACGATTATTGCGCCATGATGACCCTTGACTATACCCATTACCTCGGCCATTCCAAGCCCGCGACCCCAGAACTTTGTTGAAAAGAACGGATCAAAGAGCCTGTGTTGTGTCTCAGCGTCCATACCACAACCAGTGTCTGTAACTTCGAGAAACACAAATCGGCCTGGTTCTGGTTTCTCTTCGAGGCGGCTACGGCTCAGATAAGTCTCATCACAGACCATGACACCGGTCATGAGGGTCACATCACCGTCCTTCTGGCCAATCGCCTCAGTCGCGTTCATAGCTAGGTTCTTGATTACACTCAGTACCTGGTCCTCATCCCCCCTAATAAATGGAAGCCCCTCATTGATTTCAAGATGGATCGTTGTGGTTCTTGGAATATTAGATTTGAGCAGGTCCTCGCTTTTGTGAGCCAGTTCGCCGAGATCCAGGTCCTTGGGAGAAGAGAAGGCGCTTCCCGAGTAGATAAGCATCTGGCGAGAGAGTTCCGCTGATCTCTCAGACGCCTGGGTCGCTTTCTCAATGTTGCGTCTTGTCGCAGGCACTAGGTCCGGATCCGTAAGAGCAAGCTCAAGATTGCCTAAAACGCCCATAAGCAGGTTGTTGAAATCATGGGCTATGCCGCCGGCCATAGTGCCGAGACTCTCCAGTTTTTGCGCATGGAGTAACTTGCGTTCACTCTCGAGTCTTTCTTCGTCCGCTCGTTCTCGTTCGGATATGTTTCGTTTAATCACATTACGGGCTCCAAACATGCCAAAAAGCCCGATCAGCCATATCCCGGAGAATGTCATAATGGTATAGTGAATGTGGCTAACCAGCGCTTCCTCAACAGGCTTCCATGGCGTAGAGACGCTTATCCCTCCGCGAATTTCTCCCAATTTGTAGCCCTGGGATTCATGGCACCTCAGGCAACTCTGTTCAATTAGAAATGGGCGCATGAAACGTAAATATGTCTCGTTACCCAGCAGTTCAAAGGACGACGCTTGAGCTTCACCCCGTTCGAAGGCTAGTAAAGCCTTTGTTTCCCACTCATCAGCCTTGTTCTCCGGTCTCAAGGGATTCAGACTCGTAATATGCCCCTTGTGGCCATACTGCTTTTCAGCCAATTCTTGAGCCTGGCGTGTCATATACGCCGGATTGATTAAAGTAAGCTTCTTCCCTGAAGGCGTAGAGATATCTCTTTCCGGAATGTGCTCCAGATAGGGACTGGATGGCGAATCAGGCGTAACAGGGACGTAAACTCCACCATGGATAGCCGCCCACCGGCGGTAAACCACGTCCTTGTTGTAACTTTCGACCAGTCCTGCCTTGGCAATAGCAACGGCCGAGGAATATGCGTCACGATAATTAAGCGCAAATACGGTAACTATCACGAGGGTCCAGAATATTGTGATTATAATGAAGATCCTGTCAACTCGGACCCTAAAGTCAACAACGGTTTTTTGTGGTTGGATACAAACATTTGGGTCATTAGATTTGTTCATTTCCATCTCCGAAATTGTAGTTGGCTAATGGGCCGTCCTGTGTCGAAATGTCTGGCCCATCCTGCTACTCTTCATCTATAATTTTCCGGATCTTCTCGAGCATCCTGCCCATATCAAACGGCTTCAGGATAACACCACTTGCCCCAGCCTCTTTCAATTCCTGAACCATTCCCTCATTTAGAGCCCCACTTACTACAAGGATCCGAGCTTTCGGGTCAACTCTCATCAGGGCCTTAAGGCACTCTGTTCCGTCCATCCCCGGCATTAACTGATCCAGGCAGACCAGCCGGATTTCTCCCCTATGTTTTTCATAGAGTTCCAAAGCGTCCTTACCATTGGAAGCGGGAATCACCCTGAAATTAGATTCTCTCAACAGGCGCGAAAAGATTTCGAGGACGTTGGGCTCATCGTCGACCAGAAGTATGGTTTCGGTTTTTCCCTTCGGTAATTCTTTTTTCTCGGAATACTGTTCTTCAGGAACTTCCTCCATCGCAGGAAAGTATAGCCTGAATGTCGTGCCTACGGACGGATCGCTCAGACAAACGATCCTCCCACCGTGCTGTTCCACTAACCCGCGAACTACTGCAAGCCCTAACCCGGTGCCATCGCCCGGTTCTTTGGTGGTGAATAATGGATCAAAGATATGCTTTACCAGTTCGTTGTCCATGCCCTTGCCTGTGTCTGACAGTTCCATCAGGGCATAGCGTCCAGGTTTTGTTGCAGGGTGGTAACGACAGTAATTTTCATCCAGCGTAATGTTACGTGTTTTAATGATTATTCCACCGCCATGGGGCATAGCGTCCATAGCGTTTTTGACAAGGTTCATCAGTATCTGCTGAATTTGAGAATGCGATCCTTTTATCATCCAAAGATCATGGTCCAGGAATAGTTGTATCTCCATCAAGCTGGGTAAGGATTGGATCAGCGCAGATCGAGCCAGCTCAATAAGCTCATTGAGATCAAGCGGTGAAAGTTTAACGGCTTTCTTCAGACCAAAAACGGTCATCTTTTTGATCAGATCAGCTCCGCTATTGGCCGCCTGTTTAATTGCCCTCATGTTTGATCTTACAATCTCAGGGAGACCTTGTCGGGAGAGCGTCAATGATACATAGCCATTTATGATCTGTAGCTTGTCGTTAAATTCATGCACAAATCTATCCGCAAGCATCCCTATGGATTCCATCTGTCGGGCATGTAAGAGTTGTTCCTGAAGCTCAATCTGGCTGGTCACATCGCGTTTCACAGTCACAAAGTGTGTCAGGTTACCAGAATCATCGTAAACAGGAGAGATGGTGGCGTCTTCATGGTATTCAGTCCCGTCCTTTTTCCTGTTTATAAACCGGCCTGACCAGACATTCCCGGAGTTGATGGTGTCCCAAAGCCCGCTAAAAAATTTGTCGTCGTTTTTGTCGCTGGTCAAAATATTTGCAGTCTGTCCGAGAAGTTCATCGCTAGTGTAGCCACTGAGTGACTCCTGCGCAGGGTTGACGTACTGAATTATCCCGGTTGGGTCTGTGATGATAACACCCTCAGAAGCATGCTCAATCGCCTTGAACAACAGTTTGTGCGCTTCCTGCGCCTGCCGAAGTTCTGTGATGTCCTTGGTAACATTGAGAATATGCGCTACTCCGTTCAGGACGAGAACAGAGCCTGACATGAGCCCATACCGAATATCCCCGTTCTTTGTACGGAAAGGAGCTTCAAAATTCTCAATTTTACCTTCAGAGTTTAAGGCTTCCCATGCTCTATTCCTGTCCTCAGGGTCATCCCATATATCCAGATCCAGGGAGGTTTTGCCGATAACTTCCTCTTCCGTATAACCAAGGCTCCGCTTAAAGCCTTCATTGACCGACACAAAAATACCATCATCCACCCTGGAAATCGTAATCGCGTCGGGGTTCTGGGAGAAGGCTTTGCTAAATAACTCCTCAGTTTGTCGTAGCGAGTCTTCCATCAGTTTGCGGCCGGTGATGTCCTGGTGATGCCACAGGCGGCCAAAAGGCGTCCCGTCGATAACAACAGGAATAAAGTCAACCAGACAGAAACGCCCGTCTTTCATTCTAACTTCTTCGCCTTTTACTGGGCTTCCCTTAGCGACTATGTCCTGGATACGACTGACTGTAAGGGTCGGGGCGGCATAGGCGGGGGCGATCTTTTGTATCATTTCAGCCGACCCCAGCCCCAGAAGGTTCTCCGGCGGGTCGTGCAAATTGAATAGATCACAAAACGCCTGGTTGACAAACTCCACCCGCCCATCCGTCGTCGCAACCAGGACACCCGCATAAAGGTTTGAAAAAAAGCTGAAGAATTGCCCCAAAGTTTTTTTCGCTTCCTCCATACGTCTGCGGTCAGTGATGTCAATGACCGCCATACGGATCTCATGACCACCGTTATTCTTCCGTTGCTGTCCAGTAGACACATGCACCCGGATACTCTCGAGGCAGGCGTAAAATGTTGATCCGTCTTTACGTTTAAGCAGTAGGTCGCAAGTCTGCTTCTTTTCATGCCCAAACACGTTAATAATATGATGATCCCAGTCATCCAGACTTTCGGGAGTGACAAAGTATCCAAAACCACGTTTTATCAATTCTGGAAAGGGCATCCCCAGTAGCGCCGCCCCAGTCAGGTTGGCCTGCGTGATAAGCCCCCTATTGGTCAGGGTAAAGTACCCGACAGGAGCTAAATCATAAAGATCCCGGTAATCGTCCTGGTACTTATCCCTGGACGCTTCCAATGCGAGCTGAACTCTCTTTAGTTCGTCATTCTGCATCTCCAGTTCAACCTGATGAACCTGCAGTTCGTGGATGATCTCTTCAGGACTTCGCTTTTTGAGCTTAGTAGACGCATCCGGAGACTTGCTGAGTTCCACCTCAGCAGCTTCCCTCAGAGCGCTCTCGCTGCTACCATTCTCCTCCAGATCCATTTTGTCCGTCATGAGCTAATCCCCTTAGCAAAGCCTTAACCCTCGGTCCCTAACAATCCCTCCAGTTCGGCCTTAAGAATATCCATTTCGTAGGGCTTGTGTAAAATACTTTCAGGCTGACGACCGGAAAATCGCTGTCTCATCTCCTCTTCTGTGTAGCCACTGCTTAAGATGACCTTAACATCCGGTTTGACTCTTATGAGTTCCTCGAAAGCTTCAACTCCATTCATTCTCGGCATTACGAAGTCGAGCAGCACCATATCTATTTCATTCATGCGCTCGCAAAAAATTTGGACCGCCTCGGCGCCGTCAACAGCGGCAATCGTATCGTAGCCAAGCAAATCCAGCCATTCGACACAGAGTTGGCGAACCGATGGCTCATCATCGACTACGAGAATCGTTTTTCGTCCGGCAGGACTGGTGGGAACTAACGGCCGAGTCGCTACTTTTTCTTTGGCCACAACAAATGGAGTCTGTTCTTTCTCCGAAGAGGGGAACAACACCCGAACCGTGGTTCCCTTCCCAACCTCGGTCTCCACCATTATTGCGCCATGATGACCCTTTACTATACCCAAGACTTCGGCCATGCCAAGGCCACGACCCCAGAATTTGGTAGTAAAGAACGGATCAAAAAGCCGATGCAGTGTCTGATTATCCATACCACAACCAGTGTCTGTAACTTCCAGAAACACGAACAGACCGGGATCAGGCTTCTCTTCAAGTCGACTGTGACTCAGACACGTTTCATCGCAATCCATGAGACCTGTTCTAAGCGTCACTTCACCAGTGCAATGGCTTATCGCCTCGGAGGCGTTCATGACCAGATTCGCTATTACCCGCTGTACCTGATCCTCATCACCGCAAATGAATGGAAGCCCCTCATTAATTAAGAAATGGAACGTAATAGTTCTTGGCATGACCGATTTGAACAGATCCTCGCTTTTTCGCGCCAACTCGTTAAGATCCAAATCCCTGGGGGGATAGAAAGCGCTTCCTGAGTATATCAGCATCTGTCTGGAGAGTTCCGCTGAACTCTCAGAAGCCTGGATCGCATTCGCGATGCTGCTTCGTGCGGTCACTCCCATGTTCCGGTCCGTCAGGGCAAGCTCAAGATTGCCCAAAACCACCATTAGCAGGTTGTTGAAATCGTGTGCTATGCCACCGGCCATAACAGCGAGGCTCTCCAGTTTCTGAGCATGGAGAAGTTTCCGTTCCATCTCCAGGCGTTCTTTTTCCAGTTGCTTGCGTTCGGTGATATCCACCACGACTGTAAGCAAGTTTTTTTGTCCCTGCCAGTCAATGATTTCGACGAAAAAGAGTCCTTCAGCAATGGTCCCGTCTTTCTTTCTCACCTTGAGCTCGACATTCCTTACGAAACCTTCATTGTAAGCCAATTCCTCCGCCGCGCGCTGCTTTTCCGGTTCCACGAAAAGACCTAGTTCTTCACTTGTTTTTCCTATGACGTCCTCTCTTGAAAAACCCATTGTGTCCACGAAGCTGTCATTGACCTCCGTGAATCTCCCTTCAGGAAGGCTGGACACAGCCATGAGGGCAGGATTACCATTAAAGAGCCTGTTAAATTTCTGTAGCGCCTCCTGCTCCTTGCTGAGGTCTTTGCAAATACCAAATACACAATCCATTCCACTCCACTTCCCTAACCAGACTCGGGTTTCAACCGGAAGAAGGGTTCCATCTTTCTTCTCAAGGGGTAGTGGACAACTTTCTCTCTCTCCTTTGAACATATCGGAAAAGATTCTTTCCGCCTCCTGCCGTCGATTTTTAGGATTCAGGTCCAGCACATGCATCGCCGTAAGTTCATCAGTGCTGTAGCCAAGTTTCAGCGATAAAGCTTGGTTGGCGTACATGATACTTCCATCCCGAGCAGCGACCACGATTACGTCATCCATGGTCTCGAAGCAGGTGAGAAAGTTCTCCCTGCTGTCACGCAGTGCCTCCTCAGCCTGTTTGCGTTCGGTGATGTCTCTTACTATCGCTTGAACATGTTTCTTACCATGGAGCGTAACAGCATTTAGGGACACCTCCGCGTCAAAAGGTGAGCCGTCTTTGCGACAATGTTTCCAATAAAATGTCTGCACACCTGCGTTTGAAGCGGCGTTAATTTTTTTAAGCGCATTCTCCCTTGAATCCAGGCCATCCGGTTGCTTGTCAGGGGAAAATTCGAATGGCGCATGACCGACTATGTCTTTTTTGTCCTGACAGCCAAACATTTGAAGGGTCTTTGCGTTACATTCAATAAATTTCTCCCTGTCCATCAGGAATATGGCGTCGTTGGCAGTATCAAAGAGGGCGCCAAATTTTGCTTCGCTCTCCCGGAGCGCCTCTTCTATCTGTTTACGCTCGGTGATATCACTTACCGCCATACGTATCAGATTACCATTGTTCTCCCCTTGGGGTTCAAGGGGAGCATCCATGCTGATGCTTTCCAGACGGGCATAAAAAGACGAACCACCCTCGCGTTTGAGCGCCAGAACACAGGACTGCTTCTCTTCATGCGCCAGCACGGTAAGGATATGCTTATCCCATTGATCCAGGCTCTCGTTAGCGACAAAGTTTCCAAAACCTCGCCTGATTATTTTTGGACGGGGCATTCCTAGAAGATCCGCCCCAGTCAGGTTCGCCTGCGTTATAAGCCCCTTCCCGGTCAGGGTAAAATACCCGACAGGAGCAAAATCATACAGGTCCTGGAACTCGTCCCTGGACGCTTCTAGTTCGAGCTGAACTCTCTTTAGCTCGTCATTCTGCATCTCCAGCTCGATCTGATGGACCTGCAGTTCATGGATGATCTTTTCAGAAGTTAGCTTTTTGAGTTCAGGCGACGCAGCAGGAGACTCGCCGAGTTGATCCTCAGCAGCTTCCCTCAGAGCGCTCTCGCTGCTGACATTGTCGTTCAGGTCCATTTTGTCTTTCATCCGTCTGTTCCCTATTGATCCGGTAAAAAATGAACTTCTAACTCTCCAGCATTTCGGCCACAGCCTTCAGGAGATCATCTTTCTTGAAAGGTTTGACCAGCGTTTTTTTCACTCCAAACCCTTGCGCAAGAGCCAAATGAGAGAAAGCGCTAATACTGCCTCCACCGGAAATAGCGATTATCTTAACGTCCGGACAGTCTTTTCGCAGTTGGATTATCGTTTCAACGCCCTCAACGTCCGGCATTATCATGTCAGTAATAACAATGTCGAAACTGCCTTCGTTGAAAAGATTCAATCCTTTTCCGCCGTCGCAGGCTTCAACTGTTTGATGCCCGTCCAGTGAAAGCATTTCCGCTATGATCTCCCTTGCCAGAGGATCATCATCTATCAAGAGAATCTTCGCCATGGGGCCTCCGCTAACCGTCCTGTTTCGTTAGAATACGGGATATGGTCTGTGCCAGGATCACTTTTCTTATAGGTTTGCGAACCAATTCCAGGATTCCGTATTCTGATAGATTTATGTCTTCCACAAGGTCAGAAAATCCTGTGATCAAAATAATCGGGATATCTTTTCGGATCTCAGATATCCTTTTGGATAACTGAAGACCTGTCATCTTCGGCATACTCATGTCCGTGATGATCAAATCGAAGGAGTAGGGTTGCGCCTCGAATTTCGCAAGGGCGCTTAGCGGGTCATTTTCGATTATTACTTCATAGCCAAAGCTCTCCAGGTTCGATTTGGTGGCCTCGGTTACCATTGTTTCGTCGTCAACAAATAATATTCGCCCACTGCCGAGTGGCGCAACCTCTTCAGTTTCCTCGGACGATGTCTTTTCCTCCAACATTATCGGAAAATAAACTTCAAACGTAGTTCCATCGTCAGGCACGCTCTGCACGGTTATGGCGCCGCCGTAATCTCTAACAATGCCGTCTACCACACTCAGACCTAGTCCCGTTCCCTGTCCCGCCTCCTTAGTCGTGAAATATGGGTCAAAGATCCTCTCCATCGTCTCAGGGCTCATTCCATGCCCCGTGTCTGAAACCCTGAGCCTCTGATATGTTCCTGGAATCATTTCAGGTCTTGTCTTGACAAAGTCCGGCGTAAGCTCCACTTCCCCGAGGCTTACACCGAGCGTGCCCCCCGTGTTTTTCATGGCGTGATAGGCGTTTGTCACCAGGTTCATAATGATCTGGTGAATCTGGGTAGGGTCAGCGTTCACTGTATGAAGACCAGCGCTGATGTGTCTTTGAATTTCTATGTTCCGGGTTATTGACGCTCGCAGGAAATTAAGAGACTCTTTTATGATGGGGCTTATTAGTAGTGGCCCCTTTTCCTGTTCCCTCTCGCGACTAAAAGTCAGAATATGTTTAACCAGCTCAGTCGCTCGCCCCGCAGCCCCAAGAACCTGCTCAAGGTTCGTTTTCGCTATAGAATCCGCCGGGCTTGCGCTTAGAACCAGTTCAGTGTAGCCCGTAATCGCAAAGAGGATATTGTTGAAATCGTGGGCTATTCCACTAGCCAGTGATCCCAGGGCCTCCATCTTTTGGGACTGGTTCAGGTGTGATCGTAATTCCAGTTCCTGAGAAATATCTATTATGAAACCTATGACAGCGGATGAACCCCAGAATTCGGTCGGCTGGAGCCAGAGATTCAGGCGCCGCTCCCGCTGATCCTGCGTCAGCGCCTTGAAATCGGTTACGTTTATCATTTCTGAGCTGTCGACGCATTGCCTTACAATCTCGTTAAATCTTTCCCCAGAATCATTGCTATATGGCGTTCCAGGAGGTTTCCCGATAACATCTGAGCTGTCGGTTAAACCGAAAATCTTGATGAAGGCCGGATTCGCAAAAGTATACTCTTCGTTTTGAATCACAAAAATCCCTATCGGCGATGATTCAATGACCGTATTCACGCTTTTTTCGGAGTCTCTAAGAGAACAAGCTGTATCGGCATGTTCCTGAATTTCCCTGAGCAACTGTTGGTTAGCCTCCAATAGTTCCGCAGATCGCTCGACTACTCTCTTCTCCAGATTCTCATTTAATTCCTGGAGCTTTCGTTCGGCCATTTTAAGATCCGTGATGTCACGATTGCTGACCCTGCGGCCCAGCCACTTACCATCAGCGCTATAAACCGCCTGACAGACATGCCCAATCCAAAGCGTTTCTCCTGAACGGGTAACAATGCGAAACTCCGCCTGGTGGGGAGGTCCGGCATCGACTGAGGCCACGTGGTCGGCAACGAATGCCCTGTCTTCCTGATGGATGATTCTCTGAATAAGGCCGGAATTGTTGATAAATTCGTCGGCAGTGTATCCGGTTATTCTCTCGCAAGCAGGTGACATATAGATTATGCTGCCTTCAGGATCAATCCAGTATTCCCAGTCATAGGTAAAGTCAGCTACTGTCCGGAACTTCTCTTCACTGAGCATAACCGCTTCTTCCAATCGCTTGCGTTCAGTGATGTCTTCAAAGATCCCCAGCACGCCAATGACTCCTCCCCCTCTGTCGTGGTACGGAACTTTGATAGTATGTATCAACCGCTCCTGACCGCCGACATGGTAGGATTCCTGAATGTCTTTAACCATGCCGGTCGTCATACATGCCTGGTCGTCGGCACGGTAAGCTTGAGCCAGTTCGGGCGGGTGGAAAGCGAAGTCGTCCTTGCCTACGATCTGTTCCGGTGTGATACCCAGGTCTGAGGCGTAGTTTCCGTTGGAAGAGAGGTAAACCGAATTGCGGTCCTTGATAAAAATACGCTGTGGTAGGTGCTCAACCAGACTGCGATGGCGATCTTCGCTCTCCCGCAGTTCGGCCGTCAACCGATCGGCCATACGCAGGGCATTGGAGCGGCTGTTAAGCAGGGAGAGCGTAAGCCCGAACAGCAGGAAACTGATTATCATTCCACTGGCAAGAGGGCCCCAGACTTTGGCAAGGGATACCTGGCCGCGGGCCTGGGTGAATCTCAGGGTCCAAGGGCTACCGTTAAAAATGACCTGTAACTCTTCGGTAAACTGCGGAGCCGGCCCGATGTCCTTCGCAGCCTGACTGTCATAGAGGATAGTCTCCGGGGATAACAACGTGCCGTCGTAAACCTGCAGGCGAATCCTCAAACCTTCCTGCTTATCCCAGGCGCCTAACGTGCCACGCATCAGGTCGGTCATCCGGTAGGGGCTGTAAACCCAGCCAAAGAGGGCTTCGCGTCGCTGTTCAACTGTCCCTGTGGGCATTCCCTTGCGGTATACGGGTACATACATCAAGGTGCCCGCCTGGATGTCCGTTTCTGTCTCCTGCACCAGAAACACTTTTCCGGATAGCGCCGCCTCATTCTGGTCTCGCGCCCGTTCCATAGCCGCACGACGCACGGGTTCGGACAACATGTCGTACCCAAAGGCACGCAGGTTCCGTCCCAGAAAAGGCTCGAGATAGATGATTGAGGAGTAGGCGTCCC
>Ga0007800_10000682_pt1 | contig 12720 bp, 10 predicted proteins | sample CryBogmetaGMA14M_FD_60366 | JGI IMG/M metagenome (GOLD analysis project Ga0007800, IMG submission 60366) | Freshwater microbial communities from Crystal Bog, Wisconsin, USA - MA14M | ecosystem: Environmental > Aquatic > Freshwater > Lake | place: Crystal Bog, Wisconsin, USA | collected 2009-07-06 | reverse complement strand
ACTGGGCAACGGCCTTATTGCGCCTGCTTTTCCCAGAACAATAAGCCGCTGGAGACAAACATGAGAAAAACACGAAACAAAATACGTTCAGACCCTCCAGACACCTAGGCAAAATGACCGAGTGCGGAACAACCCGAGGCATACTCGGGAAAATAGCCCTTCGGACATGCCGGAGTGCGCGGAACGTAAGTCGAATCATCAGCCCTATACCGGCCCACAAAACGGCGAGGGGAACTGTCAGCACAACAGCTATCGGATCAGACCTGCTTTCATAAAGAGCCGCCAAAATAAGAATGACAACCAGAATCGCCATCACAAATGTTATAGTGCCTTTACTGGCCGCTTTTTTCTCCTGATAAGCCATGTTGGTCCAGTCATAACCTATCCCAGGAGGCAGGATCTTCTGGGCGAGTTCCGCCATACCGTCCAGCGGCGGCCTGAACTATATCCAAGAGCAGCATCCCCCATGACCTTAGCGGTAGGAAACATGTTGTACCTGCCCACGCGCATAGGACCAACATCATAGGTGTTATTTTCCAAATTCTATGGACAGAAACAGGGAAATTTTCTCATAATATATTGACCTGAGGGGAAAAAGTATCAGAATAGATGGACTAAAGAGGGCGGTCCTGATATGGGGAATGGCGAATCGGAAAAGGAAATAGTCGGATTAGAAGAGAATGTTTAGGAAGAAGTAGTAGTCTGATTCCGTTCCGATAAAGCTTTTGCCCCCCACTCTTGAATCATTGATGTTAAGAGCTTTCGGCGTTCCAGCCTTAAGTGGCTTAACAATTCATTGCTGGGAGCGTGCTCCACTCACATGCCGAGTGGAGCCATTGGAACTTCTGGACGTTGCGCCGTACAAGTGACAACTGGTGGTGCAGAGTGGTTCATTTATTAATCAGGGGGTATGAAACTAGATTTTTCGACAAAGAGGAGGCGATCCGATGGAGATATCAGCGTGTCTGGTAAAGGAACTGAGAGAAAAAACAGGATTAGGGTTGATGGATTGCAAAAAAGCCAAGATAGAGACAGACGGCGACATGGAGAAGGCTATTGATTATCTGCGAAAAAAGGGAGCCTTAAATGCCGCCAAGAGAGAAGGCAGAGCGACTTCGGAAGGTCGAGTCGGATCATACATTCACATGAATGGTAAGATCGGGGTCCTTCTTGAGATGAATTGTGAAAACGATTTTGTCGCTAAGACCGATCAGTTCGCCGAACTGCTGAAAGATCTCTATATGCAAATCGCCGCAAGCGCCCTCAGATGGATTTCTTACGCAGAGGTATTGGAAGAAATATTGGCGAGGGAAAAAGACTTTTACATGACTCAGGCCAAGGAAGCGGGCAAGCCTGAAAAGATGCTCGAGAAGATAACTGATGGCAAGCTAAAGAAATTTTTCTCTGAAGTTTGTTTGCTTGATCAGCCGTTCGTGAAGGATGATTCGAAAACCGTTGGAGAACTGATTAATGAAAAGATAGCGCAACTCGCTGAAAATTTTACAGTAGAACGATTCTCAAGGTTTCTACTGTGGCAGTCTAATTGATGAATACACCAGTTTCACCGGGGTATCGTCGCGCACTGTTGAAAATATCCGGAGAGGCCCTTGCCGGAGACAAGGGTTTTGGCCTTGACGGATCTAAAATATCGTGGATCGCTCGAGAAATTGTTTCTGCTTCTGAATACGGCAGACAAATCGGTATCGTGGTGGGCGGAGGAAACATCATTCGCGGAGTAAGCGCAGCAACGGTCGGAGCCCCTCCATTGGTAGGCGACGAGATGGGGATGATAGCAACGGTGATCAACGCCCTGGCGTTGAGATCGGCGCTTGAGGCTCAAGGACGGCCTGCTAGTGTAATGTCCGCTTTTGAAGTTGGTAAATTTGTCGAGATTTTTTCTCGTGAAGGACTATTGGCCTCGTTAACTAGAGGTGATGTCGTGATTTTCGCGGGAGGAACCGGTAACCCATGTTTCACGACTGATTCCGCCGCAGCCTTGCGAGCGGTTCAGATGCAGGCCGATGTAATGATTAAAGCAACCCAGGTCGATGGCGTTTACGATAAGGACCCGAGGAAGCACTCCGACGCTTACCGATTTGAATCGATAACCTCTGAAGAAGTCCTAGAAAGAAGACTCAAGGTAATTGACGCGGCGAGCGTTGAAATACTTGGGAGACGTTCTATCCCGATAGTGGTGCTGGACCTGCATGTGCAAGGAAATATAACAAGAGCCCTGATAGGCGAAAAAATAGGAACAAAAATTGTTGTTTGATTTGCATCACGTTAACTCAACTGAACGGGAGAAGCTGGAGCAGTTATGTTAGAAGACGCGCTCGCAGAAATGAAGGCTGCGATGGAAAAGTCGATAGAAGCCTTGCAAAAGGACCTCAAGGCCCATCGGAAACATAGCTGTGATATGATGAAGTAGCTTCCCTTTCTATATTTTACGGTGGAAGTTCTAACGATCTTCGAGTAGAATCTCCTTTGATGTTGGCTTCAGGCGATGATATTGAAGGTCAAAACTTCCGATTCTGACTGGGATCTGACAACGATTCGTTTGTTCTACTGCAATAAGGGTGGCGTAGCTTAATAAATAAACTTGAGGGTTGTCATAAAATCCACACGCTAATGTTGGCGGGACCTTCCCATGTTTCTGGCACGGCTGACATCGCGAAAATCATACCTAGGAACCATTCTCCGGGACTCTTTCTGTATTGCCGTCTTCATGTAGATTCTACCTTTTTTTCAGTGGATTTCTTAAAAGGTTTCTTCGACGAGGGTGTAGATAAACCAAAAAACCCGTCCTCCATCTTGCGCTGTTCCCTACCCAAAGCCACTCGAAGACTCTTAATCTCGTCTTCAAGTTCATCTATTCTGCGCTGCTTGTTCATACATAAAGGACAGTTGTTTACGACCATCGCCCCAGACCCCATACCCGTTGGGGACCATCAAGATGACTCAATCTCTAATCCATCTCTCCACAAATCGCGAGATAAAAATGAACCCCGGTAGATCTGCCGTCCTTAACTGAGGATTTACATTTGGTCCTTGTCCTTTGTTAACTTCTACGTTAGTGTCATAACGTGAGTAGGATAGTCCGCCAATACGGAATGAGGGAATCGTCCTATGAATACCGACAGCAAGGATAAAAAACCAGGATGTGATGAGTCGGCATTAGAAAATCCTCGGTTAAGCTTCGCAAGGTTTGGCATAGCCAGGGGAGTGCTTGATCACTTGTATTATCAACAGGCGCGTTTGCCGGAATTTGCAACAATCAACGATTGGTACATAGCGCTTTCCTGCGCAGTAAGAGATCGACTGGCGGAGCGCTGGATCAAGACGAGCCGATCAATTTTAGTTCGACCCGACCTGAAAATTGTGTGCTACCTTTCTGCGGAATTTCTTATGGGCCCACAGTTGGGAAATGCGATGTTGAGCCTAGGCATCATGGATGAAGCTCGGCATGCCATGACAACGCTAGGCCAGGACCTGGATGAGGTCCTTGAACGGGAGCAGGAGCCCGGTTTAGGCAACGGTGGCTTGGGGCGACTAGCTGCTTGTTATCTTGATTCGCTAGCCACATTGGATATCCCGGCCTTTGGATTTGGTGTTCGATATGAGTTTGGGATATTTGATCAGGAGATACGTGAAGGATGGCAAGTAGAAAAAACGGATAAATGGCTCCGTTATGGCAACCCATGGGAAATAGCCCGTCCGGAGTTGGAGTTTGACGTCAAATTTGGGGGACACACTGAGTCTGGCTTTGACGAAGAAGGGCACCTGCTTGTGACCTGGAAACCTGATCTCGTGGTAAAGGGGGTCGCTTGTGATACCCCGGTGCCGGGTTACAGGACCAATACCGTTAACCTTCTACGACTATGGAAAGCGGAAGCATGCGAATCATTTGACTTTCAGGCCTTCCATGTGGGCGATTATTATGGGGCTGTAAATGAAAAGGTGTTCTCAGAAACCATTACAAAGGTCCTATACCCCAATGATGAGCCATACCAAGGCAAACGGTTGCGCTTGTCCCAACAGTATTTCTTCGTGTCCTGCACACTCCAGAATCTTGTAAGTTTGTGCCTTGAACTTGACATTCCTCTGGAAGAGTTTCATACGAATTTTGCAATTCAGCTCAATGATACCCACCCTTCTATAGCCGTGCCTGAACTGATGAGAATATTGGTTGACGAGTGCCGTATGGATTGGGATAGTGCATGGGAAATTACTCAACAGTCCTTTGCCTACACGAACCATACATTGTTGCCCGAAGCATTGGAAAAATGGTCCTTGCCTCTTTTTCAAAGTCTTTTACCTCGGCATCTTGAAATAATTTATGAGATCAATCATCGCTTCCTAAAAGAAGTCAGGACAAAATTTCCCGGGGACGATTGGAGACTGGAGCGATTATCCCTGATTGATGAGAGCGGCGAAAAATACGTCCGAATGGCTCATGTGGCCTGTGTGGGAGCACACGCCATTAACGGCGTGGCTGCCCTCCACACGGAGTTGCTTAAGAGTGACACTTTGCGTGACTTTTACGAATTGTGGCCGGAGAAGTTCCATAACATCACCAATGGGGTGACTCCAAGGCGTTGGATGGCCCTGTGCAACCCCAGACTTGCTTCTTTGATAACGAGCCGGATAGGCGATGAATGGGTTCGAGAGACCGTAGACTATCTACCTAAACTGGAGGTGTTTGCGGATGACCTGGACTTCCATACTGAGTGGCGGACGGTCAAGCTTAATAACAAACAGAGGATGGCCTCGTATATCCAGAGACAAATGGGGATTGTGGTTAACCCGGAATTCCTTTTTGACGTCCAGGTAAAGCGTCTTCACGAGTATAAGCGACAGCATCTAAACGTGCTGAATATCATCACTATGTACAACAGGATCAAGCGTAATCCGAAAGCCGAAATAGTGCCTCGAACCTTTATTTTCGGCGGAAAAGCAGCCCCCTCGTACTTCATGGCGAAACTGATTATCAAGTTGATCAACGCCGTGGCCACTGTCGTGAACAATGATCAAGACGTCGCTGATCGGCTCAAAGTTGTATTCGCCCCAAATTTCAGTGTCAAAAACGGACAGAAGATTTATCCTGCAGCGGACCTGTCGGAACAAATATCCACCGCAGGTAAGGAAGCCTCTGGTACTGGTAACATGAAATTTGCCATGAACGGCGCACTGACTATCGGGACTCTGGACGGCGCCAATATAGAAATTAGAGAAGAGGTAGGGCCCGAAAATTTCTTCCTCTTCGGTTTGACCACGGATCAGGTATACGATATGAAGGCAAATGACTATAACCCAAGAGAATATTATGATGGCAACGAAGAGCTGCGAAGTGTCCTCGAAATGATCGCGTCAGGGCAATTTTCCAATGGAGATAGAGGACTTTTCAGACCACTTCTTGATTCACTGATATACCACGATGAATACATGGTTCTCGCTGACTACCAAGCGTACGTCGACTGCCAGGATATGGTGGCGGCAGCCTTTATGGACAAAACTCGCTGGACTCGGTCGTCGATCTTGAACACTGCACGAATGGGCAAGTTCTCTTCTGATAGATCGATAGCGGAATACTGTAGGGATATTTGGGGAGCTAAACCTATCCTTTCAGAAAATGATCAAGACTGAGTCGAAAACTTATTGATTCTTTTTATTGCATCGAGACGCCAAGGGTGGTCTTGACATCTGTGACCCGAACTATGTAGAGTAGAATGATAAAGTACTCGAATATTGTGCAATAAGAACTGGATCACCTCATTATTTAGTCGCGAAACAGTTGCTCGCCTAACGGCTTCCGTTGCAAAAACTTGCCTAGAACACGGGGTTTCGTGCAGATGACAATTCGCATTCAAGACATGAAAGCAGACTAATCAAGTATCTAGCGTAATAAGTGATAATGAATCTATCAAAAGTCCTAATAGCGGAAGATCATCCGGCTAGCCGAAAAATCCTGGAATTGATTCTTCGCCAAAATTATTCTGTTTTTTCAGCCGCATCTGGGCAAGAAGCCGTGGACTTGGCTCGCAGGGAGAGTCCTGATATTGTGCTTCTTGACGTAGAAATGCCTGGTATGGACGGTTTTCAGGCTCTGGAAATCCTTAAGAAAATTATTGACTCAGCGGTTCCAGTCATTTTCCTTACTGCCAGAAAGGACGTGCAGAGCAAGGAAAGAGGGCTCAAGGCCGGAGCGGTTGATTATATCACCAAGCCTTACGACAGGACAGAACTCTCAATCAAGGTCAAGAACCATCTGGCCCTATACGCTGCGAGAAAAGAAATAGAACAGCGTAATCGAATAATGGCAGTAGAAATGGATATGGCGTGTCAGCTCCAAAGATCGCTTCTGCCTGACGAGTCTCTCGAGACCGACAAACTCCTTGTATCTGCATTCTATAAGCCAGTCTCATCGGCTGGAGGTGATTTCTACGATTTTGTTGAGCTATCTCCTTCAAAATTCGGATTTGTTCAAGTTGACGTGTCAGGTCACGGAGTTGCGTCCGCAATGATTGGGGCAATGTTCAAGATGGCTTTCCATTCATCGGCCGCGTCAATATCATCGCCGGGAAAGGTGCTTTCACTTATAAACGATGAGATGTTCAAGTTTCTACCGGACTCTGATTTTTTGACAGTCTTCTATGCTATTTTGGATATTGATTCCCATGAAATGGTTTACTCTAACGCTGGGCATCCAAGGCCTCTTTTTTTCAAAAGATCGTCTGGGGAGATCGAGGAGCTTTCAGAAGGAGGGACTCTGGTTGGCGCTTTCCCAGGAGAAAAGTATGGTGATGGACATGTTAAATTGATGTCTAAGGATCGACTGATAATGTACACTGACGGGGTAACCGAAACACGTAAAGACAGTACTTCGGATGAATATTTCGGCGAGAATCGTTTGAAAGATGTAGTCTTGAATTCGATTGACTTGGCACCAGACGATTTTATGGCCTCAATCATGAATGAATTAGAACATTTCAGCGGGGGATCATCTTTTGACGATGACATCTGCCTTTTATTGGTCGAGGTGAAATAGCCAAGAATTCCACCTTAATACTCCTGCGGAGGGCCAGATAATAGTGGATCTGGCGTGTACGACTATGGATGATAATAAATTTGATATAGACAAGGATGTTCTGGATCAGCTTTACAGGAAGTATGCTAGAGGAGGGCTTCTTGTTTCCGGTTGGAGGCAGTGGACATATTTTGTTGTAAAAAAGAGTTTGTGGACCGGCGTACTGGAATTTTCCAGGGCAGTTAAGCGAGTCATGGACATTGCAGGTTCCGGGGTAGGGCTCGTCATGTTGGCGCCTGTATTTGGCGCCACAGCTCTATTGATAAAGCTCGAAGACAGAGGCCCTATCTTTTATGGCCAGGATAGAGTCGGAAAGTGGGGGCGGGTTTTTAGAATGTACAAATTTCGCTCCATGGTCGTGGGAGCCGACAAGATGAAGGATAATCTCCTGGAAAACAACGAATCCGGCGGCGTGATCTTCAAGATGAAGCGTGACCCGAGAATCACAAGGGTCGGACGAATCATACGCAAACTCAGTATCGACGAATTACCTCAGCTTTATAACGTTTTGAAGGGCGACATGTCGTTGGTTGGTCCGAGGCCACCCGTGCCAAGGGAAGTTGCGGAATATCAATTGTCAGACAGACGAAGACTCGAAATTATTCCAGGCCTGACATGTCTATGGCAGGTTAGCGGAAGAAGCGATATCAATTTTGAAGGTCAAGTAAGGCTGGATGTTCAATACCTTGAGAGTCAGTCATTGAAAGGCGACATCATGCTACTTCTCAAGACTATTCCAGCCGTTTTGTCCGGCAGAGGCGCCTACTAATTTATTGAGGGGCATAATGAAAGTTTTATTGACGTGTTTTGAAGCAAGCCAGTCATTTGGGCCACTGACGCGTCTTCAGCCCGTAGCGCTTCTTCCAGTGCTCAATAAACCATTGCTTCAGAGCCAAATTGAAGATTGTGTTTCCAGTGGTTTTAAGGATATTCATATTGCCGTTGTTGATCATCCTATTTCAATTCGAAGATTTGTGGGAGATGGGGCCAGATGGGGCGCCAGTTTGTTCAATAAGACCTTGGCGGCGGTTTTGCTTGCGCTCACATCTCCAATATGGGTAACAAAGGGTTTATTACGCAAAGCGTCTGGAAAAACCTTTTTTACCAAGGGAACCTCTCTCGACTTAAGCCACATTGAAGGAACTGAGGGATTTGATACTATTGAGAACCCCTCTGTCCTGAGTTTCGAGAAATCTGAGGGATTGGTTTCTCGATTACCAGGTCTGATAGATGTTGTCAAAGGGCGTATTGCTCTCGTGGGAGTAAGGCATCTCAGGGAGTTGGATGGGCTGACATACATTGAGGATTGGGCTAGACAAAGATTCGACAGCCCGGTAGGACTCTTTACTCCTATGGACGCAGAAGACATAAACGAAGAGTCGGAAGAGGAAAAAATAATAGTCGAAAATCTCTATGTCGCGAACAGGTCTTTCAAGCAAGATCTGAATGTTTTAGTCAAATCCATACGGAATTTATTGTTTAGTCGAGCATGAATCAATTGTGTGCTCGTTTTGTTTAGGTGACTTTAAGTCTTGCAAACGATTAGATTCTTCTTGGAAAAAGAAGAAAGTGACGTCTTGATGGCGCTGATCAAAGCATTTTTCTTTAGGAAGGAGTTTTTTGCCATGGACATCTATACGAAAGAAGGAATTACTATCGTTATCACGGAACATCGACTGGATGCTTTAGTATCCGTAAAATTCAAAGATACCGTAAAAAAGCTGGTAAAAGATGGCAGTCAAAAGATTTTGATCGACATGGGAGAAACAGTGTTTATAGATAGCGCCGGATGCGGGGCTTTGGTCGCATCATTGAGAGCGCTGTCGAAGAACAAAGGTGACATGAAGATCGCTAGGCCATCCTCACAGGTTCAGACTCTCTTCGAATTGACTCGGCTTCACAAGGTTTTCGAGATCTTTGAAGATGTTGAAAGCGCTTCCAAATCCTTTTCTTAAAAATGGGAATGCGCAGTCATTTTTTGAGCAGAAATCTCTATGAAACCATTAACCAGTGTTGAGAACAGGATTTTCAAACTTATTATCATGCTGCTAATAAACAATAGATTCGCCCTTTTTGCGAATCGGGGTTCGCGAGTGGAGCGAGGCAGAGTGATTTTTGTTGTGTTCACGCGTTTCCCGTGATCGCGCGAAATTCTTTGGTCAAAATGGCGGCGTCGTGCTGAAGCCAGCATGTCTGAGAAGGTAATGTTTTTCTTTCTGAAATACCAACCCTTCCAAAATGGGTCAATTCGGTGAGCAGTCAAACAGATGGGTCAGTTTTCCCGAGCATAGGTGGGTCATTTCTGGTGAGCGTCAAGGATAAAATGATAACAGCAATAGAAAAACAAAATTTAATCTGTTGAATATCCCTATCTGGACCTACCGGACAGCAGAGTATCCAACCTTCTATTAGCGCTACATAAATAAAGCGTTCCAAATTATTAAGGCATATTCTTGCTTACCTGACGGAATCTCCTGATAATGACTAACACCTTCTCTTCGTGAATGGAACCAAAAAGAGGGAACATTAAGCGAAAAAACTGCATTTAAGGAATTTGGATTGACAGAAGATGATATTATTACGGCAATTAATCCGCCTCCCCAGATCATGATGCTTGGCTGGGGACTAATATCAAAAGATATGATAATGCAAGACTAGTATATCTCGCGATATTGTTGCTGGGTCGTCGGAACGGGTCGAATTAGGAACGTGAAGAGGAAACGTTCAACAACACGACTCCAACTATGATCATCAATAGTGCCAATGTCTTAACCAGAGACAGCGACTCCTTGAACCAAATCATCCCAATAACGACTATAATGGCTGTCCCGAGACCCATCCACACCGCATAGGCGATACTTAGGTCGATGGTTTTCAGAGCAAAAGTGGATGCCGTGAAGGAAAAACCATAAAAGACAAAGACGAGGATTGTAGGCCACAACTCGGTGAAACCCTTGGACAGCTTCATACAGGTGGTTCCAGAAACCTCCGTTACGATTGCAAAAAACAGGAGTAGCCAAGAACTCATCACTGTAAGCGTACCTCCTAACGTATTGAACAGTGTCACCATTTCACAAGTTCGTGACCGGGTCAATCTGAATTCCTCCCCAGTTGAATTGCCGTTTGGGGATTGAGAGGTTTAGAAAATCTGAAATGACACATGTGAATGAGGCTGTTGAGGATTCCCGTCGAAAACATGTTTGTTTTTTCCAAAGGCAAACCGAAGACCTTCAATCCTATCTGTGATGAACCAAAATTATGGGAAAGCAGATGGGGAACCTTGTCTACTAGACAATAAAAATTAACAAGGAGTTGAAAACATTGAAATTGAAGATTGAAGAATTAGAAGAGAGAAAGAAGAATTTGGATTTAGTAATCAAGGCATAGCGCTTTTATGCCTCATGTGATGAATTTGCCTTCTGTGTTTCTTATTCCTCCAAATCTCTCATGATGATTTGTTGGGACACAGGAAGGATTTTCATTGATTAACCGTCATTAGTGTCGAAGTTGGGCTAGTGATGTGAGATATATATTTAGTGGCAACATTGTCTTGACATACAAAAAAATCTCCCCTTATACTTCGATTGTGAGAAAGTAAAATATTGTTAATGAAATGGTCACACAATTTTTTTCTGATCCTTTTAAAAAAAAGCTGCCAACGCAAAGGGAGGTGATATAACGAAGAGCCAAACATTTCGTTGCGAAAAAAGAATTGTTGTTCCAACTTACCAAAGGAGGAGGGCTTGTTATGATTTACACACCGGATAATCTGGGCAAATACAAAGGCGCAGATGTTATCTGTGAATATTTGCTAAAAGAGAAAATACCTTATATGCTTGGTTATGCTGGCCACGGCGCTATTGGTCTGTTGGATGCGTTTTATGACAAACAGGATCAGATCAAAATCGTTTGGCCGCGCATTGAGACGGCAGCCGGCTTCATGGCCGATGCTTATTATCGCGTGACAAAAGTACCCCTCCCTGTTTATGTTTCCACAGGCCCCGGTCCCGCTCTCTCCACATGTGCGGTAGCCAACGCCTATTACGATTCCTCTGCGTTTTTGCTGATTACCGGACAGGTTACTACCGACCAATTCGACAGCGGCGCTCTCCAGGAACCCTATCGACAGCATCCAGCGGATTTCACCTCGGTGGTCAGAAATTATGTCAAGTTCAGCTATCAGGCCTCGACGGTTCATCAGATTGCCCAGTTCCTGCCTAAAGCCTTTAAGATGATGCAGACGGGTAGACCTGGACCAGTCCATTTGGAGGTTCCCTATGACATCTATCAGACCGTGGGCGAGACGGTGGTCCCGGATCCCAAGGATTGGGTCGATTCCATCTCCTGGCGTAACGGCGCCGAGCCCGCGGCTATTGCGGCTGTAATAAAAAAACTAAAAGAAGCAAAGCGGCCTCTGATTCTGGCTGGTGGCGGCGTTCATGTTTCAGGTGCCAGGGATGCGTTGTTGAAATTTGCGGAATATATGAATATTCCTGTCTATACCTCCCTGATGGGCAAAAGCGCCATGGCGGACAGCCACCCTCTGCACTTGGGCGTCTGCGGTTGCTGGGGACATTATCCCGCAGTGGAAGCGGCCCGCAACGCGGATGTGATTCTCGTTTTAGGCTGCCGTTTCTCCGACTTGCATACCGCTTCCTGGCAGCCTGGGTTTGCCTATAATATCCCGGCCACCAAGTTGCTCCAAGTTGATATAGATCCGAGTGAAATTGCTAGAAATTACCCTGTTGATATGGGTATCGTTGGCGATATCAAAACCGTTCTCGGTCAACTAATTGAAAAAGCGATGGCTGACGGAGACAAGGGTAACTATACAAAATGGTTTGGTGAATTGGCAGGCTACAAAAAAGAATGGGACGATTTTGTAACTCCCTATAAGACCTGTGACGAAAATCCCATTGACCCCCGACGGTTGATTTTTGACATTCGTATGGTAGCGCCGAAAGATGCGATCATGTTCTCCGATGTGGGAAACAACCAGCCATGGATTGAGGAGTTTTGGAGTTCTGACGAGCCGGGAACCCACTTTACCGCTGGCGGATTTGCGGCCATGGGCTTCGGTGTTTGCGGAGTTCTCGGCGCTAAACTGGCTAAACCTGAAACTACCTGCATCAACGTCTGCGGCGACGGCGGCTTCCTGATGATGCCTCATGCCGTGGCTACCGCCGTGCAGTATAACCTGCCCGCTGTCTGGATTATTATGAACAATTACGCTATCGGCGCCATCCGCGACCTGCAAAGATTCTACTTCGGCGGACGGCAGATCGGCACCAGCTTCCAGACCTACGAAGGCACCAAGTATTATGACGGTAAGCTTTGGAACCCCGATTTCGCGGCAATGGCCAAGTCCATGGGCGGCGAAGGTGTACGCATTGAGAAAGCTGCCGACATTGCTCCCGCTGTGGAAGCGGCGATCAAGAGCCAGAAACCCACGGTTATTGATGTAATCATCAATAGAGATACACCGGTTCCTCTTACCAGCACCTGGCAGATGCCGCCTATTCCGCCAGCGCTGCCGACCTTCGGGCAAATTAAGATTCGCTGACAGCCGTCGTCGTTTTGCATAACGGATGCTTGCAAAGGGGAAACACCGCAGTTATTCTCAACAGATGCAATAC
>Ga0007800_10000681_pt1 | contig 12720 bp, 15 predicted proteins | sample CryBogmetaGMA14M_FD_60366 | JGI IMG/M metagenome (GOLD analysis project Ga0007800, IMG submission 60366) | Freshwater microbial communities from Crystal Bog, Wisconsin, USA - MA14M | ecosystem: Environmental > Aquatic > Freshwater > Lake | place: Crystal Bog, Wisconsin, USA | collected 2009-07-06 | reverse complement strand
TAATCCTAATTCAGCAAATTGGAGTGCAGTGTATTCTACAGTTTATGCTACATCAGCAAATTGGCAAAGTGTTGTTACATCAGTTAATCCTAATTCAGCAAATTGGAACTCAGTTGTAACATCAGTAAATCCAAATTCTGGAAACTGGAGTGCAGTGTATTCTACAGTTAATACAACATCTGGAAGCTGGGGTGGAGGATCTAGTGCTGCAACTACATTAGTATATAATACATCAGCAAATTGGAATAGCGCTTATACAGCCTCTACAACATATCAATCAAATAGTACTGATTATGTATCATCTATAGGTGGATCAAGCACTCTTGCAAATCTGTCTACAATTACGGTATTCGTTAGTGTATTTCAAGTTGGTCCAAATTTTAGAGTACTTCAAATTGCTAATGGTGTCAAATTTCAAGTGAGCACAGATGGCTCAACTTGGAGTGATACAGGCACACAGTTTACTGCATAATCTCTTATGAAATCATTATTACAAATCATTATCGTTCTTATATGCTTAACTGCTAATAGTTGGGCTGTAACTAATCAAATTGGTGGCGTTGGTGTTGCTACAAGTTCTACTTCTTTTACTCTATCAGGTTCTGGAGTTACTGCGCTGTTCTGTAATACACTTACAGGAGGAAGTACTGTAATGCTTGCAAGCCTTAGCGATAATAGAGCAGGTATAAATCATCTAACTACTGCTGTATTAGCAACAACGGGTACTATTGCTGCAGGAACTAATTATGTTACCGTTACTGCAGCATCTGGAACTTCTATTGTTACTCTTCCACTATCATCTGTTACAGGCACAAGTATTAATAGTGTGTTTATTCTTAATGGATCCGCAGGACAATCTACTGTTGGAACCATTACTGTTACTTGTCAAGGATCTGATACATTTATTGGAGGTGCAACTACTATTACTATAGTAAATGCAGTTGGACAATCTATAAAATGTTCAACTGATGGATCTGGCACTTGGTTTCCAATATCTAATAGTGCTGCGTTTGGTTGGGGTGTGGATGCTGCAGGAAATTGGAATACATCAAGCAATTGGTATAATAATAAAATTCCTAATACAAAAACCGTTACTGCATATTTTGGTCCTGTATTGTCTACAGGAAGAACTGTTACTTTGGATATTAATCCAACAATAGGCAATATATCAATTAATTCTTCTCCTCCATTTACTTTTACGGGAGGGACGTTGACCCTAGACAACAACGGCGCAACCCCAACGCTTAAGGTTAGCGGAAGCCATACTATTGGATCTATACTAGCTGGATCTTCTGGATTAAATAAAACTGGTACAGGAATTATTTCATTTACTGGATCAAATACACTTACAGGTACAACATCAATTACTGCAGGAACTATTCAATATGATAATGCAATAGCATATTGTACAAATGGTCCTATTATTGTTAATAATGCAACAGCACAAATTGGTAATAATATTACAAGCTCTGGAACATATAATTTAACTATATCTGGTACTGGAGCAGCTAATGGAGCAACTGGAGTATTAGAAAATACTTCTGGTACAAATAGTATTGCATCTCCAATATCTTTAGCTGCAAATTCTACTATATCATCAGATAATGGCATTCTATCTATTACTGGTAGTTTATATGGTGCATATAATCTAGCTATTAATAATAATAGTCCTGGTGGATGGAATGGTACATATTATTCTGGACTTCAATTGTCTACTGGAACTATTAGCAATGGTGGAACTATTACTCTATCAGGTACTGGAGTTGGTGCAATTGTATTTAATTCTGATCTAACTTCTGGAGTAACTGGATTAATACAGAATAGTTTATCATCTCCATGGTACCTTTTAGGTTCTGCAACAAATGTATTTCCTATTACAGCAAATGCAGGCACTACATATTTGAAAACTTCCGGTGCTAGTACAACAATTAGCATTGCAAATCCTATTAATTCTGGAACAACAGGTAATAGTGCAGTCATATTAAAAAGTAGTGGAACTAATACTATAAATTGTACTGCTGGTGTTGTATTAAAAAATCAAGATCTAGTATTACAAAATAGCGGTTTAGGAGATACTCTTGGTATTACTACAACTGCTATTTCAGGTACAGGTAATTTATATACTTTAGCTAATACAGGACCTATTAATATTAGTTTTGCTCCTACTTTTGTAGGATCATTTACTAATTCTGGTACCGGAGCTTATACAACTACTATTAGTGGTTCATTAGGAACTAGTATAACATCAGGAACTCAAAATAGTACTGCATCTACGTTATATATTACAGCAACTAATATATTTCCGGGTGGATTTAATCTAGCATCTGGAACTTTATCAATATCCGGAATTTCAACATATAGTAGTGGAGTTACTGGATCTCCTATAGGAACCGGAACACTTACAATTGGAAATAATACAACAATTACTAATAATGCATCAACAGATACACTATATGCTACTAAAATAGCTTTATCTGGTTCTATGAATATTGCAGGAAATAATAGTATGATTATTAGTACGCCTGCATTAGTTCTTAATGGAGGTAATACAATTATTAATTGTAATTCTAAATCTATTGGTGTTAATATTACCGCAACATCTGGAACATTAACAGGAAATTCCGAAGCAGCAGGTCTCGGATCTTGGGAATTTAACAATGGTACAGGAGCATTGACCATATCAAATGGAACTCTAGATTTTGAGTCGCCTTTAACTTCTACAACAGTATATGGAACTGTTAGATTTACTACTGCAACGAATACTAGTTTTACTAGTAATAGTGGATTAATTGTTGGGCCTAATACATTACTATTTAATGCAGGTGGATTTGATACTACTAATTGTCCTACATTAACTATTAATGGAATTGTAGATGGTTGTGATGTAGCATCTACAATTTATTCATTATCTGGTTCTGGATACTATTTATTAAGTATGGCTAGCGCAGCAACTACTGCTAGAACTCTTACTATTATGGGTACATCAGGTACAACTACATTTTCTGGATCTCTTCGTGATGGTCCAGGACCTGCTGCTTTAGCTTTAACAAAAAATGGTGCTAGTACATTAACTATGTCTGGTATTAATATTTTTAGTGGGGCAACTACAATTTCTGCTGGCAACCTATTTGTTACAGGTACTATGCCTGCTGCATCTGCAGTTGCTGTAGATACATCAGGAACTCTAGGAGGAACAGGATTAATTAGTGGAACAGTAACTGTTGCTAATACAGCAGGATGTATAATAATGGGAGGAACAGCTAATAATGCACCTGAAACATTAACTGTTAGTAGACTAATAATGTCAGGAACTAATGCAGGAATTAATGTTAATACTAATGGAACAACTGTCGCTAGTGTTATTACTATATCAGGGACATTTACAACAGGAGTATGTAAAGTAAATATAATGAATACACTTAATACTGGAACTTATAATATTATTACAGCAGGTGGACGAAGTGGAAATCCTCCAACAGTTGGAACAAATAATTCTGGACATACTGCAGCTATAACTAGACCATCAGGCAATACTTGGGTTCTTACTATATCTTTAATATTTTTTGGAATATATATTCCAAAACGTCGCTATAAGCGAATATTATAAATTAATTCAATGTAATTTACCGTTCCATATCTTCTTAATTCTACATTGACAATATTTGTATATTCTACAATTATTACAATGTCTATCATCATTTAGATATATATCTGGATGCCAACATGTTTCATTTGTCATTTCCATACAACCTTTTTGTGTTAATAAATTTACAAAAGTTGTAGTTTGCTGAGTTCCTAAATTATGATAAGTCTTTGAAAAGATCTCTAATTCTGCGATACGTTTTCGGTTTTGCTTCTTTGCTTCTCTATGTTGCCTATTCTTAATTTTCTTTAATTCTTTTGGAGATAAATCAGAATTATCAATAGGCGGATTTTTTACTGTAATTGCTTTTAGCTTTTTCTTTAATTCTTTAGCAGATTTTTTAGCGAGAATGTTTGCAGCTTGTTTTGCTTCTTCTGCTTCACGTTTTTTACGTTTATAATAGCTTTCAACAGGTTTTGTTACTTTTGGCATACTCTAACTTTCTGAACGTATTTACACCTCGCTCAAGCAAAATATATAAACGAGCTGATATTATAGACAAATCTTCAAATTCATATGCTTGTAATTCTGTTCTATTTGACATATATGCTTTACCTGCAGTACTAGATTGATCAAAATGCTTTATATTTATTTTATCAATTTTACATTGAATGTAATGCCAAAATTCGTGCATAATATGTTCCATTACTTTATGCACGCGAGCAGTATGATTTTTAGCTCGAAAACTCTTACGAGCTAGATCTATATTACTATTAAGATAATAAGCAGAGTAATTTTCTTTTATAACATCAATCTTAATTCTTATGTTTTTATTAATCCCTGGCCTATAATAATTTGCAATTAATGTTAGGATTGCTGCAATTATTGATGTGTTAATATTATATTTTGTAAAATATGATTTTGCATCTCCAACTGTAACAATCCTAATTTGCATTATTAATACTCTAATTCAGAAGGATTACTAAAATAGTCATCCGCTGTAGGTATAATATCTATAAAACTATTCATTACATTTGCTGTATCGTATGCAGCACTTATAGCTTTATCACTCTTTAATGCTCTAATATATTCCTTTTCTCCTGCACCAATAATATTAGCAAGTCCTGCTCCTAATTTTGACTTGTCTGAATATTCTGTGTAATATTTCATATATAACTCTGAAATATAACTTTGTGCAATCAAATGATACAAATCTGCATTCTGTGGTGTGATTTCTCTCAATAATGCAGATTTCAATGTATCCGCATTATGTTCTGCTGGATCCCAGCAGATATATTTTACAAATTTCCAAAATTTGTCCGTCTGTTCTTTACTATATGGTTCCATAATAGTTTCTATTATTTGCTTGTTTGTTCTCTGTAGTGATTTAGTAGTTTCTCTATGCTGTCCTTCATGTATGGTATGTTAATCTCCTGCCAAAACTTAGCAGAAAAGTCTCTTAAATAAAATGTTTTTAGTGATGCACACTTTTTTCCTGTCTTCATCTCAAACATATATGCATATAATGATAATTGTAATGCATATACTGTAAATTCACAATTTGTTAAATAATCTACAGGCTCCAATAAAAACTCATTGTATTTACTTGTAAAATTAAACTTCTTGTTGGTCTTGAAATCAAATATTGCAAAGTTCTGTTTATTCTCTACAATTAGATCTGCAGTTCCAGCAACCCTATAATCATGTAATACTAGTAATTGCTCACTCATTACATTAGATGTATTAATAATAATTCCTGCAGTTTTCTTTGCAAAATTATCAATTAAATCTTCATATCCAGATTCAACTGTATTATCCTTAATAAAGTTTTCCATTATCTTATGATAAGTATTACCTTTAAGGTGTCCTTGATCTGCAGCATCTTTCCAGCTATCTAATATGAATTGTTGTGATACACCTTCTCTGCGTGCAATACGTTTACTATGTCCATCTACATCAAATGGCTTTTTATATTTACTTAATAATGTTGTACAAGAAATATACTTCTCTTGTGTAGTATCATTAATATAAGTATGAGTTTCTGGATAAAATGTTACATTCATAGCATCCAGATAATTACTAATCCAATTGTTGCCCAACCAATTCCAGTTGCACTTTGCGTTATATACATACAATAACATCCTAATGCAGCAACAGATATACTTGCAATTGATTTTCCTATATATTTCAATGGTGTTATTGGTTTTGTATCTGAATTACTATTGCGAGTTATTTTAATCACAATTTATAATAAATTGTTTTTGCTTCCTCATTTGGAAGCTTATATGTTACTGTAATATCCTTAAACATTAGTTTCTTATTGTCTACTAAAGGAATTCGTTTTGATCCAATTGCTTCATTTTGAATTACTGGCTTAAATCCAATTACATTACAATATATGGGATCCCCTCTAACTAAATTTGGTTGGGAAGTCCATCTGTATACTTGCTTAGTTCCTTGCATTTCTCCGGGTTGTAATATACAGTTTTTGAAAAATATATCATGATACTTATTGTAAAACTCAATAAATTCTTTTCTTCCTTGCTGAGTATGTATTGTGTGAGATTGCATTACTCTATATGCTTCTGTTAATTGCATTTCTGTACCTGTTTTCGGAACTATCATACAATTATTTAATATAGAAATTTCGAAAATATATGCTCGAAGAATAAATAATTGTATGACTCAATTCACAAATATGGTAAATCAAGTAAGTGCAGAGAATCCTACCTGCTTACTCGATAGTATGTCTGCAAGCAATCTTGGATTTATTCTTCGTACTACAGGATCTGAATCTACCGTAGGCCCACTAAGTGCGCTTAGTGCTGCAGGTCATAATGCATTTGGTATTTTGTATACTTTAATTTCTAATGCTAGTGCAGCAACACTTACATTGAGTTCAGGATGGGGAACTACATTTAATGTGGATCCACTATATCACACTAAAACTGCTGCAATTTATTGGACAGATCATTCCTCAACACTATTTACTATTAATACTAGTTATGCCCTATCTGTTGCAACATCTGCAATGCAAGCATTAAGTTCTACAGGCGCAACATTTGATAATCGTGGGCCTCGTGAACGTCGGAGAGCTGCTCTAGAGTTTAAATAATATTGTTCTCCCACATAAAATCCTATTACTGTACTACCGCAGTAATAGGATTTTCGTTTCTATATGTGTCTATCGAGTTCCATACTCTGCAGTTGGCCAAAATGGGATTCCTCCACGTGCTGTAAATTCACCGCGCACCATTAGCCATTTTGGCTTCAACAATGTTATTAGATCGTTAGCGATTTGATTAACACAAGACTCATGAAAAGAACCATGATTCCTATATCCACCATAGTACAATTTCAGACTCTTGCTCTCAACACAAAGTTCGTTTGGAATATATTCTAAAACAATTGTTGCAAAATCTGGCGCACCAGTTTTTGGACATCTTGATGTGAATTCACTAGTTTCAATATGTAATGATCCTTGAACACCATTTGGATTCAATTCACTAATTGAAAATGGTGATGGAAATGCCTCTAATACAGAAGCATCTGGATGATCATAATTATAACTGTTAGCATTGTTGTTTGCAGAAACTCCTAATGATTTTAGGTCTGCATGTAATTCTACCTTTTTTGTTTCCATATTTATTTTAAAACTATATCTTTAATTTGTTGTACTCTGTTTTCTACTGTTCCTGTAATTGTATGAATTACAGTTCCTGCACTTTGTAGATTCTTAATAATCTCTTTGAAGCTTTTATTTATCTTATTATAAAATTTAATATCTACTGATCTGGTTCCATCATCAACTAATGGAAACTCTGGCTTAATGTAGAATATATAATCATATTCATATATACACCTATCAAATAGTTGATCAATTACATTGAATTCGTTAATGAATTTCTTTGGTGGCAATAATACATCAGAATATACTAATCCATCAATTACACATCGGTCTAAAATATGATTTCCAGGAAGAACTACTCTTCGATAATGCTCTAGCATCACCATCATTTGTGTATATGCAGTTCCCTGTTCGTTAATTGGAATTCCTTGATTTTGTAAATTCCGTGTAAGATTTGTAAGACATGTATAATCTGCAAAATCAGGATCTACTGCAAGTGCATTTACTAATGTAGTTTTACCTGCTCCATGAATCGATGAGATTACAATTTTCATAATTAATTATAAATTGTTTATTTACAAAGAATATCTTGAATATATTCAACCCAAAGATCTTCAGAGATTCTTCGTATAATTAATTCATTACCAACTTTACGTAAAATTGGATCTGTATTTGTTTTCATATCATATAACATATTTGGATATGTCTGATGTGCAATAATTTCACCACCATCTACAATTGAAGATACTTTATGCATAGTTACACCTATATTTTCCATATCTTCTGTAATACGTTGCACGGGATCTTTTCCACGAAGTTTTGGATAAGCAATTATATCAGCAGGATGACTGTTTATCATTTTATATTCATGACAAATTGCTTCTGGAATTATACGAAGAAATCCATGAAGTGTAATTAGTAGTTCCTCTGCAGCTCCAATAGATTGAAATGCTGCATTATAATCATTATATGATGGCTTATTTGGAATAATAATTAATTTATCAAATGCATTTGCTAATAGCTCCCCATTAATGCCCTCTAACGATTGCTTATTTGTTATAATTGCATCAGGCCATCTATTAAGCCTTCGTGATACATTTAATATCTCTCCTCCGCTCTGTGAGAATAATGGACACCATTTCATGTTATTCATATTAGTTGTTTACTATGTTTCTGAATTCTTTAATATTAAACCAAATGTCATCTATTTGATCTGGAGTTAATACAATATTGATATTGTCTGCTAACAGCCCTTTTGGTTTAAATGTATTTCCAATGTTCTTAATATATCTGTATCCTGCAATTCCATACATGATAGGTGCTGAAGTATCTATTGAACGTACATTATAAATATTATTTCGTTTTAGCCACTTATGTTCAGAAACTAATGAGTTCCCTAAAAGATGACAGGGCTTATTCCAGTTCCAGATACCGTCTTCAATCAATTGTTTGATAAATCTAATTCTACCGTCTGCCCATTGTGCTAATTGACTCTCCTTATTACTAATTACTGTATAGTAACTATAATCAAAACTAATAGCAATATAGTCTGCATTATCAGACATATATTTGTAGCATTCACAAAGTTCTCTGTAATTTTTTCCTTGTACCACTCCAATTCGTAGTCCTGGAAGATCACTATATTCATCGAGCCATGATTCATATTGACTAACAGTTGTTACTACATCTTCTAATGCATCAGGAACGATATAAAATGTTGGCTTTAGTTTATCTACAAGTTTCGCATATTTTACAACATCAAAAGCGGCCTTCAATTCAAAAGTTGAGCAATCTAAAAGAACCTCACGACCACTTAATAGTGATCGCTCAAAGAAACTATAATATTCCGGAATCTTTACTGCGAGATGCGCAAGAGCATAATCATATGAATTGTACAATAATGAGTTGTCTAAAAGACAAAGCGGGGATTCGTGAGAAATTAATATATCTTGCATAAATTTTAATAAATTCTATTTTGTTTTTTAAGCTTAAATATTAATATGGGTCTACAATTTAATCCATCTGGATCATATATGAATATATTTACAGGTGCTATGGATACTCTATTTGCTGCAGCACAAGGTGTATTTAATATTCCTTCATTGTTAAGTGAATTAGGTAATCCTATAGGCTTATTGCAAACTGTTGGGTCAACAGTTTGCAATATTGCTGAATCATTAGCTGGAGCTATTGGTAATGTTGCTGGAACTGTTAGTAATATAGTTGGAGCTGCTGGAAATATCGTCGGAAATGTTGCTGGAGTTGCTGGAAATATCGTCGGAAATGTTGCTGGAAATATTGCTGGAAATATTGCTGGAAATATTGCTGGAAATATTGCTGGAAATATTGCTGGAAATATTGCTGGATCATTAGTTGGAGGTGTTGGTGATATTGCTGGATCATTACTAGGAGCTGTTGGTAATATAGCTGGAACTGTCGGAAATATTGCTGGATCTCTAATTGGATCTGTTAGCGATCTTGCTGGATCATTACTTGGAGTTGTTGGTGACATTGTAGGTGATGCAGTTGGTAATGTATTACAATTAGCATCATCAATTCTCGATTTAGCTGATATTAGTAATGATATTTCTGCTGTACAAAAGACTATTAAATCTATTGAAGATAGAGCAACGGATCTTATGAAGTCTATCAATACTCAACAAGGTTCTGCTGCTAATGCTGCTACTATGTTTAATAGTATATCAAAATATGTTGAAAATCAAATGACTCAACAAGTTGCAATGGCAGCCTATAATAATCCAACTCTTGCTGTAAATACAATTACAGCTGGTTTGGTTGCTGCAAATGGTGTTTTAAGTAACTTTGCAGCAAATCAAGTTAATGCTATTACGTCTATACAAAATCAATTAAGCTTGTGAATATAAAAAATACCAACCCATTTAATGAAAAGTACTATGGCTTCTATCGTGGTATTGTAATTCAAAATAATGATCCAGAGCGTGCAGGTCGCATTAAAATATTCATTCAATCTTTATCTAATCAATTAATTAAACTGGCTAGTATGGAAACATCAAATCCTGAACAGTTTAGTAAAATATTAGAATTTAAAGGTGCCGGAGGATCTAATGTAAATACAGATAGTAATACACTATTTACTCTTGCTAGATTAGTAGCTCGATGGGCTAGACAAGCATCTCCTATTATTGGTGGCGGTTGCGCTGCAACTTATAATGCACAAACAAATCTTGTGACTAAATCGCATTCTAATACCTCAAATGCATTTAATTTCACTCCAACAACTCAGGATAATTCAAGGACAATTGATCATACTGGTGTTAAGGGTGCGGCACTATACTCTGGTGGTATTAGAGGGGGACACGGGGGGCTCCCATTCTTCCCAGCTAATAATTCCAACTTCTTAGATGGAACTTATGCGCCAGAGGAAATGACAAATACAGGAAGGGGTTCATTTTCAGTTCCAAATGTTGGTGCGAATGTTTGGGTATTTTTTGAGAATGGAAATATCGAACATCCTGTGTACTTTGCATATTCATTTGATGATACAGATTGGCATGGAGTATATGGAGTTGGACCTTCTACATCAGGTCATACGTATCCTAATTCTGATGAAAATTATCCTAATCCTGATGGATCTCCATTTACAGCAAAAAATTCGCAACGAATCAATTCTAAAGCAGGAAGTATTGTTACAGATGAAACAGAAAATAGAGTAAATATCACCCAGGCTAATGGTAATCATATTGAAATAAATCCTAATGGAATCGGAATTGTCTCTGTTGCAGATCTTACTAAAATTATTAATGGTAATGAGTTTCATACAACATTTGGAACACTAAATCAAGTCTCAAATGACGATCACGATGTAGTTATCATGGGAGATTATCATATAAAAGTTGGTGATATCGGAACTACACAACCTTTTAATGATTGGAAAGAAGAAACTAGACCTCTTGCAAATGCTCGTGCTAGATTTCCTGTACAACGCACTACTCCATCTGATGATGCAATACACTACTCTGCAGGACAAAAACAAAAAGGAAAAGCAGGACCAAATCCTGTTGTTCAATCTGTTAATACTGTAAATAATTCACTTCCATCTCTAAAAGGTAATGGATCAATTAATACAACCTCTCCTAATGTTGTATCTCAAGTAGTTGGCTCTCCAGATATAAAGCCAGCTCAAGCAAATCAAGTACCAGCAGGTGCATCTCAAACTAGTGCAAGCACTAAAGGTGGTGAATGGGAACCAGATCCTGCTTATGCTAATCTTAGTAAGTTAATTGAAACTACTGCAGCAAAATGCATGCCACATGAACAAAAAATGGGCTCAGGAGGTACTGAATACCATTATCATACTAAAGATTGTGTTACTTTTATTGGAGCAACTACTAATGATTTTCCAACAGTTCGTGTTGATCCTATTGGTGATATGAGTCCTGATTCTGTTAAAATTGATTCAAAAGGTTCATATGTAAATCAAAAACCTCATCCTTATGTTGAAACTGTCGGTAATGATTCATTTCCGTGTGGCAATTCTACAATCTTTGCAGGTAATAAATACAATCTTATTGTTGGATCTGGTGGAATCGAATTAAAGACTGGAGGCAATGCTACATATTCTTCTAATTTTACTACACTTGCTAGTAAACATCAAACTAATATTGCTTCAGGAGGCAATATAGATGTAAAAGCAAGCGGCAAAGTTCATATTTCTGGCGATATTGTTACACTTAGCAATGCTAATCAAGTTCTTGTTGATAGCTCATTAGGAGTTTCTAGAAATTTGATAGTTATTGGTGGCGCATTTATTGAAGGTGAATTACATGTTAATCATATTACTGCTCCTGTGGAGATACAAGAAACTGAAGTAGTTAATCTTTGGGGCACATGCGTTGCAGGAAAACGAATTGGTACTTGTAATGGTGCTCCAGTTTATGGCGATGGAGCAGAACCAGATTGTGTTATTATTGATCCTCATTCACACCCATTTAAAAATCTTCCATTGACTCTCTGCGCTGGTAATTCAAATGTTAGAAATAAGGCCAGTGCAATGAATTCAAACACTATAATTTCATCAAGTCCTCAAAGCCATTCTATGAGAATTATTGAAAATTGATTTAAATCTTATTAAATAATGTTATGTATGATTCTGATGTACTTCAAATATTATTGGCACAACTTACCGCACTAGATGAACGAACTCAAGATTCATTAAATAAGATATCAAATAAGGTAGATGAGCTTCAAGAAACTATAAATCTCATGAAGCTTAAACAATGCTCTAATCCGAATTTATGTGTTGACTTAAATAAACAGCTCACACTTGCAGAAATAGCAATTAAAGATCAAGAAATAATTATTACTACTCATCAACGCTGGATCGATAAATTAGATGGCAAAATGATCGGCATTGCTTCTGCAGTTGGAGCAATCTGGAGTGGCATTCTAGTTGTTATTGCTTATTTCTATAAATTTACAAGTTAAACTTATCTAATTGGACAAGCACCGCTAGTACATTCCATATTAT
>Ga0007800_10000680_pt1 | contig 12731 bp, 11 predicted proteins | sample CryBogmetaGMA14M_FD_60366 | JGI IMG/M metagenome (GOLD analysis project Ga0007800, IMG submission 60366) | Freshwater microbial communities from Crystal Bog, Wisconsin, USA - MA14M | ecosystem: Environmental > Aquatic > Freshwater > Lake | place: Crystal Bog, Wisconsin, USA | collected 2009-07-06 | reverse complement strand
CCGTCGAGCCATTGATCGACGTCTCCGAGGCGACCAGGCCAGGCCAGTGCCCGGTACCGAAGAGTTCCGGAGTCTTAGAGACCTGTTTCTCCACCCCATAACTGATAAAGGATGTCACTGTGGACCCGGTCCCCGGCAGCGCCCCCATGGCGATGCCGACCGCGAGTCCCCTCCAGAGGCTCTTGCGCAATTCCCATAGTTCATGAAACCTCGGCAGGTGGGTCTTTGGGCGGACCTTGTATTTATCCATTTCGTCCCTGTTTTTCTCGGATAGCTGGTCGAGGATTTCCCCGATGGCAAAGATTCCGATCAGGACGACCACGAAGTTGATCCCCGTATCCAGCGCTGACCAGCCAAAGGTGAAACGGACCTGAGAGTAGATCTCTTCGATTCCGACCGTGGCAATGAGAAGCCCGATGCACATCGAGATCATGGCGCTTCCAAACGAGCGGGTCCCGATGACCACGACGCTGGCGAGTCCGAGAAAGACGACCGCGAAATATTCCGCGCTGGAGAACGTGAGGGCAAATCTGGCAAAAGGCTGGGAGAAAGCGATCATCAGTAGGGAGCTGATGAAGCCGCCGATGGCGGAACACATAATCGCCATGCCCAGGGCTTTTGCGCAATGTCCCTGCTTGTTCAATTTATATCCTTCCCATGTGGTCGGCACATTCATCGGATCGCCGGGAATGTTGAAGAGGATTCCCGTGATGGACCCCCCGAAAACACCCCCGCAGTAAATTCCGCTCATGAGCAACAGGGAAGGAACAATATCCATCAGATAGGTGAAGGGCAGCACCAGGACAATGGCGTTGAGCATCGTAATCCCGGGAAGTGCGCCAGCCAATACACCAACGATCAGTCCTGTAATGATCATCAGGATATTAAATGGCTCGCAGGAATTCGACAAACCTAACCAGATATAATGCAATTGATCCATGCTGATCCTCTCCTATCCCATCTCAGTGGATGAATAAAATTCGGTAGATTATCAGTGTAATGTCTTCGAAAAAAAAGTACCCCTTGGGAAGCGGAATATAGACAAACTTCACAAAGAGATAGAGGAGCCCGATCGTTCCGAGTAAGGAAACCAGCGTCAGGCGCATCAATTTACGATCGCCGACCAGGTAGCAGAAGGCAAAAAGAAAGATCGCGTTGGCTATGGCAAAACCGATCATGTCAATGAGAAACGCATATCCTATACAAGCTATGATCATCAGCAGTAATTTCCTGAGATCAACCGACGCAAAAGATCCTGCCGCTTCCGCTTGCGCCGCCGCGGCAGCTATCTCCGCCACTGCAGAAGTTTCGCCATCTTTTGCGGCATGCCCGTATCCCACAGGGTAATCCCTCTTCTGCTTTTTCAATCCGTCCCTGTAGATTTCAAAACCTTTGAACACACAGCTCAGCATAAGCAAAACCAGAATACATTTGGGCCAGAAGGCCGGTCCCAGTTGCCCGGGAATCGGGTTCTGATCAATGGACCCGGCAACAACATAGAGATAACAAGCGAGAATGAAAAAGATGCTGATGCCCGACAAGGAACGGGTAAACTTTTTCGTAAAGACGCTTTTCAATTTGTCAGTCGTTGTTTCGGACATATTTTCCCCCAACGAAGATTAAAGGCATATACCCTGATATGCTGAGGATTTTCTCCTCGCGATGGTTTTTCTCCATACGTTACACCATCGCGAGGAAAACAGAATCCTGTTCTTCTAAAAACGTCTTCCATTCCGGGGTTTCCATGGCCTTCTGCGAAGGAAACGGTTCTTGCCGTTACTTCTTCCAGGCCTTGTTGGCTTCCCAGGCCTTCTTCAGCGTGTCGCCGCGGAGGCCGCAACGCAGGGCTTCCAGGGCCAGAATGTCTTCGGGAGGGACGTTGCCCAGATTCACGTTGCTGCCGAAGCGCATAATCAGGTGTTGCTGCTGGTTCTTGATCGGGGCTTCCCATTCCAGGACGGTGGGGTCATCGACACCGGCGATGATGGCGTCGATCTCGTCGGTCTTCACATTTCCCGAGCTGTCATAGATCCCCACGCCCTTGCCGGCCTCCCGCGCTTCCACGATGACCTTCACCGCGCCGCAGGCCAGATCGGAGGCGATCTCCTCGTGCATCAGGGCTGCTGAGACCTTCTCGTTGGCGTCTTTCTTGCCCACTTCGGTCAGGACCAGGAAGCCCATGTCCACGGCCCGCTTGATGCAGTCCTTGCGGGTCTTCATGTCGAATTCGATCGTGCCGTCGGAGATCTCGACGGCGTTGAAGCCCAGATCCTGGCAGCGTCGCAGATATTCCGGATACCGTCTCTGCCATACCGACACTTCCATGAAGGTGCCGCCCGGCATGGTGTAGACATCGTAGCTCTTGAGAATTTCTATCTTTTCCTCCACCACGCCCATGTCCATGAAGGCGGTCGTGCCGAAGGTCATCTTGACCATGTCGATGGCATCGCTCGCCATCTGCATGAGGTCTTCCGTACCGGATAGTCCGAGACCCTTGTCGATCAGCATGGTGACGCCATTCTTACGCGGCTTTACGGTTCTTCCCTGAACCGGCATTTCAAACACACCGTCAAACGCTTTTACACTCATTTTTTATCCTCCTTTTTAATGACTCCGGTCCGATCCGCTCCGGAATGGATGATTAATACCTGTTTTCTGCCTGTTTTACAGCGGATCCTGAAAAACAGGCCCTTCTCTTATTACATTTCGATCCCTTCCAGGCAGTTCTTGACGCCGGCAAAGATGGATTTCACGGGCAGGATGTCCCCGATCTCCATGAATCTGCGCAGCGCCTCCAGCCGGGCACAGGAAAGGTTTTCATCACCACAGCCATCCACGGGAATCCTCTCGTACATGAGCCAGGGCGGCGCCAGTTTTTCGCTGGCGTTCTTGTAGAGCGTCCAGACTATCTTGTCTTTGTTCTTCATGACGCTGACATCGGCCTTGGTGCGGTCCGATTCGATCTTCACATTGGCGATCTGCACCTTGGGATTCTTGTAGACATCGGCCGCCTGCAGGGGTTTCAGATCGATGGTGATCTTGTGGCCCCAGATATTGTCCACCTTCGGGATCTTCAGCTTCAGCTTTTCGATGGCCTCGGGAAAATCATAGACCAGATTGCCCACGCGCACATTGTCGTAGAGGGAGCCCTTGTAGAACTCGTAGCCCTTCTTGGTGAGGCGCAAGTGGGTCATCTCGGTGCTGAAGATCTTCCAGTCATGGACCACCCCTTCGAGCAGATAGACAGTCTTGCCGGCCCCCGCCTCTCCGATGACCAGCAGCAGGGTGTTGTTACCGGGGATGTACATCGAACTGGCATGGAAACTGTATATGCCATGGTAACGCTCCAGGACGGCCAAGGTATAGCGGAAAAAGAGACCCAGATTGCCGAAAAGGCCGTAACGGATATCGGCGCACTCCTTTTCCATGCGGGTAAAGTCTCCGGCGCAGAAGCAGGTCCGGGGACCGATGGAGATGGAGGGTTTCACCTGCGGATCATCGACAACGATGAATTCGGCGTCGATATTCTCATAGGGAACCTCCGGCAGTTTATGAATATTGGTCAGGAGCGACTCCATTTTGGGAGATTGAAAAAACCGCTTCTCCCGGATCAGCTCCTTGTTGTTGGAAACGATGCCGATGGTGGCATCGAGGCACTTGACGGCCCTCTTAGAGAATTTGACGTTCATAGGCTTCCCCTCATTTCTTCCATAATGCTCATCTTCGTGCAATCATGAACCTCTGATCATGCGGATCGTTTCGGTCTGGCGAAGTTCGCGAAACGAAGCGCCGGCTTGCCCGTCAGGACCCGGTCCACATCTTCGCTGAGCGACTCCTGAACCTTGTCCTGCGCCTCAACGGTGAAAGCGGCCACGTGGGGCGTGAGCAGGATGTTCTCCAGACCGTTCAGGGGGCTCGCCTTGGGCGGCTCCTCTTCGCGGACATCGAGGGCGGCCCCGGCAATGGCCTTCCGGTCCAGCGCCTCATAGAGATCGGCCTCCTTGACGATGGGGCCGCGCGAGGTGTTGATGAGGTACGCCGTCGGTTTCATCCGACTCAGTCTGTCCTGATTGATCAGATGCCGTGTCTCTGCCGTCAGGGGCAGATGGATGGTGATAAAATCGCTGGTCCGCAGCAGCGTCTCCAGATCCACCAGTTCGGCCTGGCTTTCCGTCACGTGGATATGATGCCGTGTGAGGTAGGGATCATAGGCGATGATCCGCATGCCGAAGGCCCGGGCGCGCATCGCCACCCTGGCGCCGATCTTGCCCAGGCCGATGATGCCCAGGGTTTTGCCGAAGAGCTCCACGCCTAAAAAGGCCATCCGGTCCCACTTGCCGGCCTTGACGCTCGCATCGGCGCCGACGAACCGTTTGGCCAGGCAGAGCATCATGCCCAGGACTTCTTCCGCCACAGAAATCGCGTTTTCCTCCGGTGTGAAGGCCACCACGATGCCCAGCTCCGAAGCGGTCTTGACATCCACATTATCGACGCCCACGCCGGCTCGGCCGATCACCTGACAGCGGGTGGCGGCCTTCAGAAGATCGGCGGTCACTTTCGTCTGATTGCGCACGATGATCGCCTCAAACCGATCTGCAATCCCCAGGATCTCCTCCGGTTTCTGCCAGAGATCCTTGTCCCAGCGGCAATCGTATTTCTCTCTCAGACCGTCGATTCCCGGTCCGATGATGTTCTCGGTGATGAGAATCTTCTTTTTCATAACGTACCCCTAGGAATTAATTAAGCTTTCCCCGTAATCTCCCGATAGAGCTCTCTGCCCTTGTCAAAGGCCTTCAGATTGATCTCCTCTGTGCCCTTGGGGACGTTGTCCCGGATGCACTTTTTCATCAGATCGGCATCGAGAATCCGGGTGCTCTCGATAACGCTGCCCAGGATGACCATATTGGCCACGATCTTCCGGCCCACGCTATCGATGGCGGTCTTGGTGGCCGGAATCGGGATCTGTCGGGTTTTCGGCAGTTCCTTGATCTTCACGAGGTCGCTGTCGTAGAAGACGAGACCCTTCTCCCGGACATCGGCGATGAGCTTATCATAGGCCTCCTGACTCATGCATACAAAGATATCCGGGTTGACGACGCCGACATAAGTAATCGGCTCATCGTCGATGACCACATTGCACTGGCTGGCGCCGCCGCGGGCCTCGGTGCCGTAAGACTGCGTCTGGGCGGCATTCTTGCAGTCCAGGATCGTGGCCGCTGTGCCCAGCATGATGCCCGCCAGCAGCAGACCCTGACCGCCGAATCCGGCGAAACGTATTTCTGTTCTTGCCATAATCTATGCCCTCTCACTCTGGATTTTTTTAATCATGTCCCAATACCGCTCCACGACGCCGGTACGGTCGGTCCTATGGGCAAACTCGCCGATAAGCATCTTGTCCTTCAGCTCCTCCGGCGTCATCTTTTCCGCCTTCTTCAGGGTGACGGTACGGTCCTTGTACCACTGGAGAATTTTGACGGGATCGCCTGTCTTCAGCACATAGCGGCCGAACTGGGTGGGACACTGCACCAGGACTTCGATGAAACTGAATCCTTTGGTCTGGACACCCTTCTTGATGGAAGTGACGATCTGTCGGAAATCCGTGGAGCGCCACCGGGCCACATAAGAGGCGCCGGCCGCCATGGCGATCTGAACCGAGTCCATGGGATCCTCGATATTGCCGTAAGGGGTGGTCGGCGTCATGGCCCCCATCGGGGTTGTGGGCGCCACCTGGCCGCCGGTCATGCCATAAATGGCATTATTGAACATGATGGCCGTCACATCGAGATTGCGGCGGCAGGCATGGAGAAAATGGTTGCCGCCGATGGACATGCAGTCGCCGTCTCCGGTGAAGCAGATATAGTTGAGATCCGGCCGGGAGAGTTTCATGCCCGTGGCCACGGCGAAGATACGGCCGTGGTGGGCGTCGATGTTGTCCCCCTTCCAGAGGGTATAGGTGATACGGCTCGAACAGCCCACGCCCTGAACCCAGACCGTATTTTCCGGGGTCAATGCCAGTTCGTCGCAGGCGATCAGGGTTGAATGGACCACCTGGCCGATACCGCAGCCCGGACAGGCCATATGGGGCATCCGCTCCTGCCGCAGATATTTTGCCGCCAAGGGATGGATGGTTCTTTCGAGATCTCCTCCTTGGTTCTTCATAGAGTTTGCCTCCTTCATCGTTGCTTATGGATGCCGCGTTCCGCTGTTTCTCCTGCCGGGAGAAATCCGGCGGACCGGCGCTATTTCCCCTGAATGATGCGCATCAGTTCGTTATAAACATGCACCGGCTGATGGGTTTCCACGCCGCCCGATCCCAGATGGTAAACCTCGGCCTGGCCCTTGGCGGCCCGCTGGACTTCCCGGGAGAGCTGACCGTCGCGGTTCAGTTCAGGCACCAGAATCTTCTTTACCTTGCAGGCCATCCGGTAGATCGGCTCGTCGGGGAACGGCCAGATGATGATGGGCCGCAGAAATCCGACTTTGATACCCGCTGCCCGGGCCTTTTTCATCGCCTCCATGGCCGGTCTCGCTTCGCAGCCATAGGCGATGATGCCGTATTCGGCGTCGTAGAGCATCTCTTCCTGAACACGGGTCAGCCTATCCAGATGATCCGTGACCTTGCGGACCAGATGGGTAGCCATTTTGTCTTGATCCTTTTCCGAGGTCGTGGCATAGCCTTTCGCCGTATGGGTATAGGGCGATACGCAGATGCCGTAACCTTCACCGATATTGGGATAGGGATAGTCGATGGTCCCCGGCGTGTTCAGGGGATACATCAGAAATTCCGAGGGCGGTACCGTTGGCTTTCGCCGAGGAACGATCTTCAGCTCCCTCGCATCGGGAATGACGAGCAACTCCCGGGTATGTCCCACCGTTTCGTCGGTCAGCAGAAAAACCGGCGTCCTGAAAATCTCGGAAAGATTGAAGCATTCGATGGTCAGATCGAAGGCCTCCTGGACATTCATCGGCGATAGGGCGATGATGGAGTTATTCCCCCCGGCAGAGCCATACTTCACCGTGTAGAGATCGGCCTGACCCACGCGGGTGGCAACACCATTGCTGGGTCCTGCCCGCTGTACGTCCACCACCACATAGGGAAGCTCATTCTTGATGCCCCAGCCCAGGCCTTCGAGCTTCAGGCTGATGCCCGGACCCGAAGAAACGGTCATGGCCTTCATGCCGGCCACGGAAGCGCCGCCCACCGAATGAATCGAGGCCAGTTCATCCTCCAACTGGATCGCCACACCGCCCACTTCGGGGAAACGCCTGGCAATCGTTTCCGAGATCTCCGAAGCCGGGGTGATCGGATAACCGGCAAAATAGCGGCATCCGGCGGCGATGGCGCCTTCGGCAATGGCCTCGTCACCCTGGACAAAATATTTATTGATGCTGCATTCCTGTTTTAACACAACGTTCAACCTCCTGTTTTTAAGCTCTGACCCCGGAAGCATATCTCCAGCGATTTCCTGGATGCCTTCAGATCGGATGGCGAGAGGCTTGTCCGGGGTTGCTGTGAAAACATGTCGTCATGGTTCTTTCCCTAACGTTTCCGCCTCCGCATCAGGCCGACTTCTTCTCCAGGACAATGGCGAATTCGGGACAGTATAGATCACACATCCCGCACTCCGAACAGTCCTCGGGCCTGGCGGCCTTGGGCGGCTCGTATCCCTTCTTGTTCAATTCTCCCGAACGCTCATAGACCTTCTTCGGGCAGAAGGTGATACAGAAGCCGCAACCCTTGCAAAAATCTCTGTTAATGTTAATGACCATGCAACCTGTCCTCCCTGTAATGAAACCCCTCCCCCGGATCGATCGGGAAGAAGGGGGAAACTTCAACGACTTTTCTCTGCCCTGCACGCCTTCCTGCCCCTGTCAAGAAGAGCACCCGCCGACCCTATGGCTGATAAAAATAGGTGGCGTTGGCGTTGGGGATGACGGCCAGACTGGGTTTGCCGGTAAAATCCGCCACCCAGCGCTCCACCATTTTCTGCGGATCGCAGGCCCGCAGATGGCACTTCTGCAGGACCGCCGGGTCCATATCCGCAGCGATGGCCACATCAACGACCAGAGTTCTGCCGAAAAGAAAAGACTTGTGCGCTCCCATCCTGAACCCCATCCTCTTGAAGTCCTCCAGGGCGGCCTCCGGTGTCGGAAAACGGGAGACATACTCAAAATAGACATCATCCCCCACTCCCTGGGGACAGGCCGCGAGCAGCAGGATCTTTCCGCCGGGCTTGACGGCCTGGGCCGCATGGGCCAGTCCCTTCTGGGCCTGGTAGAGGGTGATATCCTTCGGATGACCCCCGCAGGAGGCAATGGCGATATCGAACTTCTCCGGGACGGCGACCCCATAGATCGCCGAACAGGTCGCAGCGCCGGCCTGGTAGACGGCCACCGGTTCGCCGGCCAGAAGCTGCACCGGCCTCTTGTCCCCATCGAGCACGACATTGATGATCAGCGGGATGCCGATCATCCGTCCCGCTTCATCGATGTCCATGCGCACGGGGTTGCCCTCGATGTTGGCCACCTTGGCCCGGTCGTGGAACATCAGGGCATGGTTCGCCTCGATGGTCCGGCTGGACCCGCAGCCGATGACAGCCACCTTGGCGCCTCCGGTGAAACCCACGAACTGATGGGGATCGATATTGCCGATCAGGATCCGGAGATCTGCCCCGGTGAAACAGGCGTTGGTCAGCACCGGGGTGTTGCGGCTCGTCCGGCCGAAGTCCTTCATGGGGGAGCGCAGGGCGTCGTGGGAAAGGATCCTGCAACCCGGCGCGATCGCCTCCGGCACCACCCGTCTTAATCCTGCCTCATCGAGAGGCGGATGCAGACCGGCGGCGACGACGATCGTGATATCGTCAGGACGCAGATCCGTGAAGACCCTATAGAGCCGCTTCAGCAGCAGCGGCAGGAGCGTCCTTACCGGCGCCGGCCTTGTCTCATCGGGCACGGCGATGGCCACCGTTCGCGGCGTCGCCATCGCTTCAAGAGGCACGCCGCCGAGAGGGGTATCCATGGCCCGGCCAAAGGCCTTCTCCAAATTTTCCAGTACGGGGAGACTGGAGGGTTGAAGGACGGAGATTCCGGCCTTTTCAGGGAGGGAAAGCGTCAGATGACCTTGCCCGTATTTCAATGTTTTTTCCATCAGTTCAAAAATTCCTGCATGTTTGGCGGAAGGGATTTCTCTTGTGAAACCCCTTCCGTATCGTTTCAAAAGGAATAGGGCATAAATCCGTCCGCTTTGTTCCGGGAGAAGCCGAAGGTGGTCTGGCAAGGTCGTTGGCGCCGAAGGAGAAGAACTCCGCCGCCGTAGCAATCTCATCGGCCGTCAGAGCCGCACGGGGTATCTCGATCATCGTCCCTACCCGATAATCGAACTGGACCCTCTATCTTCCATCACAGCCTTTGCCATCCGGCGGATGATCTCCTTCTGATGGTCGCTTTTCGTGAGGGCAATATAGGGAAAAGCGAGTTTTGTGTCAAGAAAAAAATGCCGCAATCGAGACAAGGTCCTCCGGATCAGGTAAAGAAAATCAGACGGATACTGACGATGAGGACAAAGCCCAGGATGATCTTCTCGAAAAGGCCGGCGGGGATGCGTTTGTGGAGGAGATAGCCCAGAAAGCTCCCGACGATCACAACCGGAATCATCCAGCCCACGAGCAGCAGCATCTGGAGGGTCAGGAGTTTCATCTTCCAGTAAACGCCGATTTTCAGCAGGTCCGAGAGAAAAAAGACCGCCACGATCGTGCCCACAAAAGCGCTTTTGGCCATCTGGAGACGCAGCATGTAGATGGAGATAATGACGCCGCCGGCATGGGAGATGACGGAGGCGACCCCGCCCAGCAGGCCGATCAGAAAGCCGACCCATTGGGGCAGCGGCCGCGCCATGACGGATTGATCCCCTTTTTGAAGTAAATTGGGCGCGTAGAGCTGGATCAGTTGCTGCGCCGCAAAGACGCCGCAGAAGATGCCCACCATCTTGATGAACCACTTATCCGGGATCCAGTTCATGATCATGCCCCCGACGACGATGCCGCCGAGAGAACCAAACATGAGGAGAAAAAGGATCGGTTTGCGGATCTCTTTCCGGTAATGATAGACGGGTAGAATGTCGGTCAGGAACATGACGGGGCCGCCGATGGCGATGGCCATCTTGGGAGGGATAACCAGGCAGAGCGTGGCGGAGATGAAGATGCCCGCCCCCACCCCGAAGCCGGTCTTGATGAGCGCCGCCAGGAGAATCAGAACGGACATCGCTACGATCTGGGAAAGACTGAGTGCCATAAGCGCTTCCGAAACCCCGCGGGGAGGTATCAGCGAGGAGCGATTTAACGCCTGCACGTGGCCCAGGGGGCCGTGCGAAGGCGGGATTGGGGGGCTCCTCCCGCAAGCCCCACCCTATGAGCGGGGAGCTTCCATTCTGAGCCTGACAGGACCTCTGTCAGGACCCCCTGCACCTTATACTTTTGTGGATGCAGGGAGTCCGTAATGGGAACGACAGGCAGTCTTTCAGGCCACGCCCAGCTTCTGGTAGATCTCGGGAAGCCGGGCCATTGTCTTGGCCTTCACCTCGCTGTAAAGGTTGTTGCCATGAGAGTCCATGGCTACCGTCAGGGGACCAAAATCCTTCACCCGAAACTGATAGAGCGCCTCAGGATGGAGATGCTCCCAGTAGACCTGCTCCACCTCGACAATCTGCTGGGTCTCCAGGGACGCCGCGCCGCCCACAATCGCCAGATAGACGGCGCCGCATTTTTTCATGGCCTCGAGGCTCTGCTCATAGAGACCGCCCTTGCCGATAATGGCCCGGACTCCGTAATTCTCTATGAGCGGCGGCGTAAAGCGGTCCATCCGGTAGCTTGTGGTTGTCCCCACGCAGATGGGCATCCACTTCCCATCTACCTTCTTGAGGCTGGGCGCCGTATGGATGCAGGGCATCCCCTTCAAGCTGACCGGCGGTTCGTGGTGCTGATCGAACATGTAGATCTGGGTCAGATCCCTGATCCCGAACAGAATGCCGTCAAAATGGACAATATCCCCTACCCGAAGCTGCCGGATGGCCTCTTCGGAAAAAGGGGTCTGCAGATGATATCTTGCCATGGGTTTTTCCTCCTCTCTCCTCAATAACCGTACTCGACTCGCCCGTCCGGGTAGATCCTGGCCCTTGCCCGGCGCGCCGGCCAGCACTGCGTATTGACGGCCACCGGATTCAGGGTGATGTGGGTATGGGCCGTTTCAATGTGGACCGCCAGGGTGGAAACATCGCCGCCCAGCCCCATGGGGCCGCTGCCGGTGGCGTTGATGGCATCCTCCAGTTCCTGCTCCATTTTGGCGATTACCGGATCCGGATTCCTCTGACCCACCGGGCGGGCGATGGCCTCCTTGGCCAGACGCATGACCAGGTCGGCGGTGCCGCCCATGCCTACGCCGATGATGCCGGGCGGACAGGGATTGGCCCCCGCGGCGATGACGCTGTCGAGGACAAACTTTTTCAGGGCATGGATGCCGTCGGCGGGGATGAACATCTTCAGGGTGCTCATGTTCTCCGAGCCGGAGCCCTTGGGGATCATAAGCATCTCCAAATAGTCCGCATCCTTGAGAAAATCGACATAGAGCACGGGCAGGCCCCTGCCCACCGACGTCTGGGAATTCACCCGGGTTAGAAAATCCGTCGCGCTGGAGCGGAAGGGGAATTCCAGGGTCGCCCGCTTCGCCCCTTCATGGATGCGATCCTTGATCTCGGCGCCATCCCAATGAAAACGGCTGCCGATCTTCAGCATGTACAGGGGCAATCCCGTATCCTGGCAGATCAGGGTCTTCTTCTCATCGGCGATATCGATCGCGGCCAGCATAGCCTTGAAGACTTCCTTCGCCGTAGGCTGGGTCTCTCTAACGGCGGCCTTTTTGATGGCCTCGCGCACATCCGGGGGAAGATCGCAAAGGGCACGGATATAGAGCTGCTTTGCCGCCTCCTCCACAATCTTGTAATCAAAACTTTCCATAGTAAACCTCCTTTTTTCAATGCCTGGCAAAAATGAACCCCGTATCCCGGACCGATGGGCGGACGGATATTTCGGAATATTGCAGAATGATGCTGACACTCCAGAGGGCCTCTCTGCCTGCGGGAAGCTTCCGTGCGGGTCCCGCAGGCAGAAAAAGCGGGTATGGGATCTATTCTTTCAGCAGCAGACCATGTTCCACCAACAGCTTCGTGTACTCCTCCGTCTCCTCGGCGATGTACTTCATGGCCTCCTTGCTGTTCAGGGCCATGGCCACGAATCCCGCCTTGGTGATCTTTGCATTGTAATCCTTCTCATTCACCGTATCCAGGAAGGCCTTTTCCAGTTTCGCCGCGATGTCGGCCGGCGTATCCTTCGGCACAGCCACACCGCGGTCGATCCGGGGATAGAACTTCATGCCCAGCTCCTGGAAGGTCGGCACATCAGGCAAGGTGTCCATCCGCTTTTCCGTGCCGATGGCCAGGACCTTGAACTCGTTCTGATAGCTGACCAGGTCGGAGGAGTTCCCCCAGATGGCTTCGATATGGCCTCCCAGAAGCGCCGTCGCCTGGGGCGCCGCCCCGGTGAAGGTGACCAGCGTCAGCTTGATGCCCGTATTCTTCTCAAACTGCAGCGAGGCCATGTGATGACCGGAGAGCTTGCCCGAGATGCCGACGGTGATCTTGCCGGGGTTTGCCTTGGCATAGTCGATGAATTCCTTCAGTG
>Ga0007800_10000679_pt1 | contig 12735 bp, 11 predicted proteins | sample CryBogmetaGMA14M_FD_60366 | JGI IMG/M metagenome (GOLD analysis project Ga0007800, IMG submission 60366) | Freshwater microbial communities from Crystal Bog, Wisconsin, USA - MA14M | ecosystem: Environmental > Aquatic > Freshwater > Lake | place: Crystal Bog, Wisconsin, USA | collected 2009-07-06 | reverse complement strand
TTTTTGTCCCCATCGTAGACCCAACCCCAGCCGTGAGCTTCTGCCACCGTTTGGTATCCGGTCTCTTGAACAAATATCTTGAATTGTCCGACGGTGACATTGTACTTTCCCATCAGAAAAGGCTTGCTTATCTGCACACTGTGAGCAGGAGACTCAGGCTTGACGATGTCTTCCTCAACGTTCCATTCATTTCGTATTCTCCTGATCTCAGCGGTCGAACTCCCCATAGTGAAGGTCGCGGCCGGAATCAGCACCAGTTTCATGCCGATGGAATTGGTTATCTCAGTCTTCAAGGTACCCGTGTCCTGAGGCAATTTTCTTGATTTCTGATTCACAACCTGCTGCATTTCTAGTATATTTTTTAATTCCTCCGCGTTATCGAGGCGGGAAGCCACTTTTGTAGCTCTTCGAAGGGATTCGAGAGCCAGGTCCCATTCCTGTCGGTTGAGCCTTGTCTTCGCAACGGCCTTTTCTTTGTCCAAAACTTGTTTCAAGTCCAGATCCTCATTTTCAAGAGGTTTCAAGATCGTTGCCTCCCGCCGCTGTCCTTTTGTCGGCCCCGACAATCCACTCCTTTGTGTCGCCCCCCCCTTACCATGTAAGCCGTCCAGATATGCGGAGATGGCTTCGTAAAGTTTTGATGAACTCACCTGATGATCATGGCCCGAATTTGGGTCTGAAATGGATCGAGTTTCAGGTTCTTCATCTGAACCTAGAACAAGGTCTCTTGGACCTGAGTACAGGAGCAGAGATAAGCATGAGACGAGAACGGTCAAAATTATCGGAAACTGTTTACCAATCCTTGTCATCATAGAGTGTCTCCAGAGAACATCGCTGAGCGGTTCAGAAAAATACCTGAAAATTGGCGCACCAACGACTCGAATTCGAACCTTGAAAGAAGGAACAATTGACGAAAGCTGAAAATCCTTGCGAAGCTCATACCCTACACCTTTTCCCATTCGCCCTATTCACTTGACAACTAAAGGAATTTTCTTCTTGGCTTCTTCGGTGAGTTGCTTGTGGGTTTGCGAGTTTTTTTGTTCTTGGAGGCGGTTCTTAATGAGACTTCTTACCTGTACAAATGAGGGCAGTTCAGGTTCCCGTCTATCTTCCACTTTTAAGATGTGCCAGCCGAATTGAGTCTTGATAGGGCCCCCCACTTGACCCTTAGGGATCTTGAAAAGAGCGTGTTCAAAAGATTTTTCAAAAGATCCCCTTGGCAACCATTCTCTGCCGTCAATGAGTTCGAGCTTGCCGCCTTTTTCTGCAGCGGGATCGATTGAGAACTTCTTGGCCAGTTCACCAAAATCACTGCCGGATTTTATTTGTTCCAAAATTTTGTTGGCCTGCGTCTCAGTCTTAACCAAAATATGCCTGGCCATTATCTCCTCAGGGGGCTTGAATTCAGAGGAGTGGTCCTTGTAAAAGGCCTTTAGCTCTTCTTCCGTAACCGGAGGAGTATCTGCTACTCGACGTCTGAAGTACTCTCTGGCAAGGTATTCCCTCTGTACGTAGTCCAAACGAGTCTTGACCGCTGGCTCTTTGTCCATACCGTCGATCTTAGCTGCTTCTGAAAACAGCATGAAGGACACGACTTCATCGAGAATTTTCTTGCTTCCATCAGGAGTTAAGAAAGGAACCCGGTTCTCTTCAGGAATGGTAGCAATAATATTTTCCAGCATTTCCCTGGTAATTTCGCAATCACCGACTTTGGCAAGAACATCTCCCCCTTGCACTGCCGGTTGAGCATGGACCGACGCATTGCAAACTATGATAGCCGCTACGATAAACAGAGATTTAACCAATCTCATTTTTGCAACCTCACTTTTTTCCACTGAGGCCGTTCAATGAGTTCCCTAATTTGTAGAGAACCCGGCTGTTGCTGAATGAGCGGCCGGAACGCACTCGAATAATAAGATACGAAATTGGTAAAAGCAAGCAAGGGGTTAAATAGCACAGCGATGTGAAGATTTATGTTTAGTCGCAGCGCGGTGCTTCGCAGGATTTTGTAATCGAGCCTTTGCGGTAAGGCGGGCAAACAATGACGCGCTACTTGTCCTCGTCTGGCGGGGTATCTCCACGGGTCTCGGAAGAAACAACTTGAAGTAATGGCCTACCGGTCAGCCGTCGTGGAGGATCAAAATTGCGTTGCGCTTCGGCCATCAATTCTGAAAACTTGAGAAAGTCTGAAGGAAGAAATTTCAGACTGCAATGAGCAAGATTTACATGAACCACTCCACCGGGGCAGACTGAAACAGTTCCGAAATCTTCTGAGGTAGCCAAGATTGTCTGATCGTCCAAGTACGGCTCCTTAAAGGCTGGTTTTGTCACATTGTAAAGTCCGTTACAGGTCTTTGCAACCTTATTTGAAAAATCCTCCAATCTGAGGTTATGGCGCGCGGCAAATGAGATTCCCCAAGCAATTCTTGACTTCATGTCCTGAGATTGAGTAAAATAGTATAATTTCCTATAAATTCATTTTATTACCAATCCGGTGCGTCCCCAATATTCTGGATTGTGAGGACCTGGTGAGGAACAAAGCGGCACTACCGATTCTTTTTATTTGCCTCCTGATAATGGCGATGCCTGCGGGAATCCTCTACTCTCAGCAGCATTACGCATCGGGAGAAAACAGTGTGGGCGAATTTGAAATTACAGTGAAAAATGACACAAAAAGGACAATTAAGGTTGATGAGTTGATCCTGGACCGGGATATGGATAAGCAGCTTAATGAGCTTTACAAGCCGCAAAAACCGAAGAAATACTTATACCGTACCGAGAAAAATGGTACTGAGACAAGCGGTTATCTAGGTTTCGAAGAGTCTGAGTGGGTGGAGGAAATTAAATTCAATGTTTTCAACACAGACGTTAAGGAACGGCCTCTGTACAAAGAATTCGCGGAATTGCTTGCCGATATCACCTCCAGGATTTGGTTGATGAAGCAGACACTTATGGCATATTACCAGCCTGCGTTGAAGCTTATAAATATCTGCGGGGACAGAGGGCCCGGATCTCTGGAAGCTATTGAAGCTAATATTCGTGACCAACTCGCTGTTTATGACTCATTGGAGGAATTGAGAAAAAAAGTGCTCACATCTGTAAACAGCTTCACAGAGATAAGTGTTTGCAAAGACCTGTCATCAGATTATCAAAAGCTGCTTGATAACTACTCCCGAGTCCTGAAAGATTTATCCGACAATTACGAGTCATTGAGAAAGAAAGCTGATGCACTGACCAACAAGATGCAGCCGACGAGTAGAAAAAGTCCGGACCCGTTAAGATAGGCCATTGAGAAAATCCCAATTGATACCATAAGGCAAAGGCTAACCGGAAAGACCTGACATGGGTCGTGGACCCGTCTGTATCGACATCCGGCAACGTTACCTGGTTGAACGGGAAATCCTATAATATCCCAATGGATTTTTGTCCTCTATTATGGCTTTCTAACCATAAAAGTTGGTATGAGGAGCAATTCCTGCTCTCGTCCGGCTGTTCGGTCAATCCTACAGCGAGTAGAGTAAGGAAGCATGGAATAGGGACCAATGGGCATGAGCAGAGAAGACATTTCATTTAACATGGATCAATTGTACCCTTCTCGAAAAGCCTATAGCCAATCAACAGTCTCGGGTATCATCCTAGCGGGAGGAAAATCTCGTAGAATGGGGGGGGTGAACAAGGCTCTGCTCGAAATCGGGAAACTTCGCATAGTAGAACGAGTAAGACAAAGGCTTGCTCGCGTGATTCCTGACGTTATCATGATAACTAATTCTCCAGAAGAATTTCAGTTTCTGGGACTGCCGATGTTTGGCGACCTTGTGCCGGGTCATGGTTCACTAGGTGGACTTTACACAGGCTTAACTGAATGCTCCGGCAGGTACGGTTTCCTTGTGGGATGCGACTTGCCATTTCTGGATGAACGGGTGATAGCGCACATGGTCGGACTCATTGGAGACTGTGACGTGGTAATTCCTAGAATCAGGGGCAAACTTGAACCGCTTCACGCGATTTATTCTCGCACCTGCTTACCCTATATTGAGAAACTCATGCAGGACGGAGATCTTAAAATCCTAAATTTGTTTCATAAAGTGAAATTGAGGGAAGTTCCTCAGAAGGATTTGGAGGCTTTTGATCCTGAATTCCGTTTCGTAATAAACATTAACACCCCAGACGACTTAATAAAAGCAAGGAAGCTGGCCGAAATGATCCAAAATAACAAGGGGTAATCGTACACGCCAAGAATCTCGCAGAGGAGACCCTAGTACTCGTAAGGTAAGAACAACTTTCTGTGTTCATCCAAGGCAAACCGGTCGGTCATACCGGCTATGTAGTCGCTGACTATTCTTTCCAAGGTTTCCTGGCTCTCTCGAATCCTCTTCTGAACACCTGGGGGGAGCTGGGAAGGTCTTTCCACATATTCTTGAAAAAGATCCCTCAAGAGGCGATATGCCTTGTATTGCATCCTCATTATCCTGTGATCCGTGTAAAACATCGTATGAAGAAACTTGTTCAAATCTTGCTTCCAATTCTTCATCTGCGGAGAAAAACCCACTAATTGGCGGTCAGCGTGGGCAATGTCTTCAGGGCTCTGAAAGTTTCCGGAGGAGAGCGATTGGTCTGTTTCGGTAACCAGGTCCCGAATGAAAGTGTCTATGAGGGCGCGAATACACTGATAACGAAAAGTGTCCCTGTCCAGAGAGGGGTGGCGCTCCCGGATTATCCGGGTGACCTCGTTCCATAGATCGAGTTGGGAAAGGTCTTGTTCGTCAAAGAAACCTGAACTGAGCCCATCTTCTATATCGTGGCAGTTGTAGGCTATCTCATCTGCCATATTCACTATCTGGGCTTCCAGCGAGGACTGAGGTTCAGACATGAACTGTAGTGCTACTTCAGGTGCTGGATGATCGTAGACCGAAGAATGACGGATGATTCCGCACCGGGTCTCGTAGGTCAGGTTCAGGCCTGGAAAATCCGGATACCGGGCTTCAAGTATATCTACCACTCTTAACGAATGGGAATTGTGTTCAAATCCGCCGCATTTCTCCATGAGGTCCTGAAGAGCCTGTTCCCCCGCATGACCGAATGGGGTGTGTCCCAAGTCGTGGGCCAGGGCTACGGCATGGGTCAAGTCCTCATTGGCTCCAAGATACTGGGCTACACTACGGGCTATTTGTGCAGCTTCTAGTGTATGAGTCAACCTGGTCCTGTAATGGTCTCCCTCGTAGTATGCGAAAACCTGCGTCTTGTATTCCAGTCTCCGGAACGCTTTAGAATGAATGATCCTGTCCCTGTCCCTCTGAAAGGCTGTGCGGAAGGGGCACTCTTCCTCAAGATAAACTCGGCCCCTGCTGTGTTCAGAGACAAGAGCGTAAGGCGCAGAAAAGGATCTCTCCCTCTGTTCTTGTACCGAGCGTTTAATGATCATTTTTTCATCCAAAAAAGTAGGGCTGAACGTTGAGACTTTCAGGTGCTTCTATTGCCTGCTTCCTGCTCTCATCGAGAAGGGGAGGTTTCCTGATAGCTTCCCGAGTGCAAAGGTTTAGGGCCTACTGGACCCGGAAGTACGAAATTTACTAGTGCCGCAAAAAAGGCAATCACCCCCAGAGACAGCGCCCCCAACAGGAGGAGCCTCACACCGGAACCAAGATGCCTTTTTTTCGTCTTTTGGATCCCTTGTTCCAAAGGAAAACGAAAAGCCTGGAAGGCATCTTGAGGAAACGGAGGGTCAAGGTTGTCCGAAGCTCCCACTGTAACAGTTTTAGAGATTTCTTCTTTGACCGATTGCCCCTCTGAATTTCCCTGCAGCTCAGTCGCCTGATTCTGTCCGTACGCTTCAGTCATGTGGGGGGGGAAAGAATTAATCTGTACAAATCCGGTGCCACTGCAGTGGGGGCAACAAATCCTTACTTTTTTTGAGAGCGAAACCTTGCTCTCTTCTATTCTCACCAGCCCTTGGCAATGGGAGCATTCAAATATCATTTTACCTCTTTCAAGATCACCCGGTATTCTTGCACCCGAAATGAATCAGTCTTGTCGGCAGCCATTAACTGATGCCGCGATCAGAGTCAAGAAATGGAAACAGTAATGTTCAAGTTATTCCATATGCACTCACTTAGCTTTATTTATGAGGCGCACTACTTCTCCATCGTCCGGAAACCGACCCAGTCGTTTTTTTGAAAAAAGTAGCTTGCCTTCTAATTCAATCTCGAAAACTCCTCCGCTTGATTCGACAAGTTCTGAGGTGATTCCTAATTCTCGAGTCAACTCTTCCGCCAGACCGGCAGCTCGGGGTTTATAATTTCAGCTCCCGCAATAGATAATCCTACAGGTTTCCATTCTATCCACTTACCTCCTGACACTTGAATCACTAAAATCCTTGCAGCCATTATATTCCTAGCCCAGTTCCAATTCAATACCGGAACTCGGGCTTCAGCAATTCCTTTATTCTTGTCATAAACATGAGTTTCTATTCACTGAGGAAAACTGTGCAGGCGGTTAGCAATGATCCCAAAGAGCTGAGCCCTCTTACCTGGGACCTTTCTTTCCAGAAAATCTTTTGCTGTAGATTCGTCTTCCAGCAAAGTAATAAGAGCACCGGTCAAGGCTTTTTCGATGACAGCGAGGCCCTTGTCGTCGAGCCAAGAGTAAACCAAGGACGACCCATATTTATTCTTCACCTTCCACACTGCTCCACTGGGGCCGGGGGTCCCCTTCACGAAGAACATCTCCTGATCCACGTTTTGCATTCCTTGTTTTTCGGCATTGAAAACCTTGAAAGAATGAGATTCTCCGTCTTTCAGTCCGTTCAAAGCGGGCATCAGGGAAATCGCACTGGCATGAAATACTTTTCCATCGAGTGGGTATCGACGATTTATGGTATTGCCATCTACCCGGATATCGACCAGCAACTGATCACCTTCTGAGCGTCCGATCATCTTCATCTCTTTCCCGTTCATATGGACGACCGAGTCGAAAGAGATCATGGTAATATCAGGTCGAACCAGAACTTTTTCCTTCATTTCGATTTCGTCGGTTCTTTTTGGTGCGGCGAGTCTCATAAAAGAATCGCTGGCGATAGTAAAATTTTTTCCATCCGGGTCTATCTTGAAGTGACTATAACCGACCTTGTCGTCATGAAAGTACATTCCATACCAAGCTTCACGGAAGGGAAATTTCTCCAGAGAACCATATGCCGGCAAAGGGACTGCTTGCCCGAGTTTGTTCTCAACAGAGGAACGGAAGACACAGGAGGCCGAGAACATAGTCAAGATGCAGAAGAGGAAGAGGCCCTGCAAGGTCCTGATCATGAATTTTGAACACCTCAATGGTATCAATTATACCTGGAGTCTGAAAACCTTGCAACAATGGTGTGCTAAGATGCTGTGGTGAGATTGAATTCGATAGGATTGACCAAACTGGGGTGGACAACTTCTTACCATGTTTCTATACTAAAGAAAAATTCACAACATGGAGATAGCCGTTTTGAATCACCTACTAAAAATAATTGCTCGGGAAGAGGGTGTTGACGAACGAGTTCTTACTGAAGGTTACGACAGGGGTAGAGTTGCAGTTTTCAAAGCTCCTCCAGGAGGCAAAGCCGTCGGAGTGGGTGAAAGCCTTAGGGTAAAGGTTAATGCGAACATCGGTACTTCTGTAGACCTTCACGATGAAACCCGCGAGTTACGGAAACTCGAAGCAGCCTTAAAGGCCGGTGCGGATGCGGTCATGGACCTTTCTACGGGAGGAGACCTGCGCTCCATCCGAAGAAAGATTATAAAAGAATCCACGGTTCCAGTGGGGTCGGTACCAGTATATGAAGCAATCGTTGAGGCTGCAAGGAAACGAGGCGGTGGTGAATTGATGGAGCCGGAGGAAATGCTGGATGCCATTCGCCTTCATGGAGAGGACGGTATAAGTTTTGTTACCGTACATTGTGGAGTGACTCTCTCTGTGTTGGAACACCTGGTAAGGCAGCCGAGAGTATGTGGTATCGTTAGCCGTGGAGGAAGCTTTCTGGCACGATGGATGCGCGCAAACAAGAAAGAAAACCCTCTTTTCGAACGCTATGATGAGGTGCTTGAGATTTGCAGGGAATATGGAATGGTAATAAGCCTGGGAGATGGTCTGAGGCCAGGTGCCATCGCTGATTCGCTGGATCGAGCACAAGTTGAGGAACTGGTTATCCTTGGACAGCTTAACCGTAGAGCGAAGGAAAAGGGTGTGCAGGCTGTCATTGAGGGGCCTGGACACGTGCCCTTGGACCAGATCCCGACTCAGATAATGCTTCAGAAACAGTTGTGCGATAACGCACCCTTCTATGTACTCGGGCCTCTCGTTACCGACATAGCTCCGGGATTAGACCACATAACATCGGCGATTGGAGGAGCCATAGCTGCCGCTTCCGGTGCTGATTTCCTGTGTTATGTGACTCCTTCGGAGCATCTGGGGCTGCCGGATGTTGAAGATGTGAGAATGGGAGTACTTGCAGCAAGGACGGCCGGCCACGCCGCCGACTTGGTACGGCGAAAGCCGGGGGCCTGGGAGTGGGATGAAAAAATGAGCCGAGCACGGAAAAACCGTGACTGGTCGGAACAGATACGTCTGGCCATTGATCCCGATCTCGCACGGGAAATCCGGGCACGAACCTGCCGAGAAGACCACGAAACATGCACAATGTGCGGGGATCTGTGTGCATATAAGGCTGATTCAGAGGAATGAATCTCGTATCATAAAACAAACGCTGTATGTGCAGGATAGGCAACAACAACCTCGGATATTATACAAACTGCATGCATCAAAAGTTGAGTAGATAATATGTCTCAACAACCCCTGATCGAACCTCCAATAGTGACACGATGAACTCTCTGCATGTCCTCGTAGTGGATGATGAGGTGAACATACGCAAGACCCTGTCGTTGTGTCTGGAAGCCGAGGGACATCGGGTTGTTGCGGTGAGCAACTTTCAGGATGCATTAGTGGAAGCATCACGAAGGTCCCTGGATGTGGCATTAGTAGACCTAAGACTCGGCACTGCCGACGGAATGGATTTGATACCGCGTTTGCTTGCCTCAACCCCCTGGTTAAAAATAATCGTCATCACTGCTTATTCTTCAATCGAAACTGCCGTGGAAGCCATGCGTCGCGGAGCGGCCGACTATATTCCTAAGCCGTTCACTCCAGCCCAAGTGAAGATGGCTGTGAACAAAGTTTCAGAAGTTCGGTACCTGGAACAAAGGCTGGCACACGTTCAGGAAGAACTCGGTCGGTCACAACCCGAGATAGATTTTTCGAGCACCAACCTCGCGATGCAAGGGGTGGTGCACCTTGCTCGACAGGTAGCCTTAACTGATGCCACGGTCCTCCTGCGAGGCGAGAGCGGAACAGGGAAAACCGTCCTGGCTCGCCAGATTCATAATTGGAGCAGTAGGGCTTCAAAACCTCTTGGCGTTATCTCCTGTCCAACCCTTTCTCCTGAATTGATGGAAAGCGAGCTGTTTGGCCATGTTAAGGGCGCATTCACGGGAGCCATTCGCGATAATCCAGGACGCATCGCAGCGAGCGAAGGCGGAACATTGCTGTTGGACGAAATAAGCGAGCTACCCTTATTAGTTCAACCCAAGCTGTTGCGGTTTCTCCAAGAAAGGGAATACGAACGCATGGGTGACAACAAGGTGCGAAAAGCCAACGTTCGCATAATTTCTGCAACAAATGTCGATTTGGAACAGGCTGTCCAGACGGGGAGGTTCAGAGACGATCTACTCTATCGTTTGAACGTGATACAGATCGAAATACCGCCGCTGCGTGAACGACTAGAGGAGGTGGTGCCTCTTGCTGAGCTGCTCCTAGCGTTTTTCGGTCGTAAATATCACCGACCGTTCATTGGCTTCACAGAAGAGGCGCAAAAGGCCCTGAAACAATATTCCTGGCCTGGTAACGTTCGGGAGCTTAGGAATGCAATCGAACGTGCCGCCATCCTCTGCAAATCAGGCCACGTTGGGTTGGAGTATATCCCCGGCAAGAAGATATTTGATAGAGCGATTCCTGACATTGGCGATGCTGTCAGTCTGGCACGAATTGAGGAAGAGCATATACGGCGAGTGCTTGCCGGGAGCAAATCTCTTCAGGAAGCTGCCGATACACTCGGTATAGATCAGGCTACCCTGTGGCGTCGCCGAAAACAGTACGGAATCTGACAGCCTTACGAGAGTAAGATCCGTCTCCGGACATTTTTTCTTCCTTGACCTTGTAAAATGCAAGACGAGCAAAAATCACGCCTTGCAAAGTGAAACCCACCAATAGACGAACCGTGAAAATTTACTGGGATTACGGTTGCTTGTCGCTCCCCCACTATGGCATGGCTCTTGCTATTCACTAGACAGAAATCCATGGAGCGAAGCGTCCAATGAAGTTTACTGTTCTGCTAATCATCAACACTGCCCTGGGGGGTCTTTTTATTTTTTTCCTACGGAAACCCGGCTTACTGACAAGTTACGCTAATGGCCGCTTCTGGCTTACCTGGCTCGGAGTGGGCGTAATCACTCTGATGGATGAGCTGACATCGGTGTTCTACGCTCCAGCTGAGGCTTTTCGGTTCATCGGACCGGCAGCGATATTCTTTATAGCACTGACATCTATACTGATCCGCTTTTTCAGTTCACGCTTGGTAGAGATTTCGGAAATTCTGGAACATCACCGATTGTTCGGCGGCGGGGTCTATTCTTTTTCTTATCTGGTCTTAGGGCCTGTGGTCTCTTTTGTTGCGGTTTCGTCAATTATGGTGGATTACATTCTCACCGCGTGTATATCAGCCATAAGCGCCATAGAAAATGCTACTTCATTTTTTGCCATATCACCATTGTGGAAGATGGTTACAGCCATTGTGATTGTTTGGTCCATCGCAGGTTTAAACATTCTAGGAATCCGGGAGAATGTCCGCTTCACCTTTGGAGTTTTCGTTGTTGCCGCTTTTGTTTTCTTAAATTTGATCGCGTCGGGTATCTTGGGTTTGGATCTGGATTCGTTGATTCGGCTACAAGATTCCTTCACCGGAGTCGCAAAACATTTGGAAAGCGGTTCCTGGACTCAGGGTTACGGAATTTTCATTGCATCTGTCGCCAGTTGCGTCCTCGCCTATTCCGGGGTGGAATCCGTCCTTCAGACAGCGGGATTTGTACGTTCCTGGCGAGAAATCTCCAAAGCCTATCTGTTCCTGGCCCTCACGGTGGGTATTGTTACCCCGCTCGTTGCTGCATTGGCCTTGTCAGCTCCTATTGACTTCGCCGATCACGAGGGCGATCTCATCACTCATTACGCCAGCCAGTTGAATGGAGTGCCATTCGGAATCGGCGTGGCTGTAATAGCCAGCATTACCCTTATTATGGCAGTTAATACAGCCTTTGTGGCTGCTAGCGAACTGATGGAACGGGTGGCGGAACGCTACGGCTTTTCCTGGTTCATCGCGACCAACCGCAGGCAGTCTTTGTACCGCATACATATGACAAATGCTGTTTCCTTCTCGGGCATCATTGTAATCACCGGCGGGAGTCAGATGATCCTGGCGGATATGTATGCCCTCGGATTACTCGCCTGTTTCTCCATCAATTTGGGCTCTCTCCTTATCTACCGGTACTTTGAGGGTACCAAAGAGGTAATCCAGTATTTCACGAACCGTTTCGGTACCGTAGTGCTTTTCCTGATCTTCCTGAGCTGCTTCATCTTCTTGGCGTGGATGAAGCCCCACGGAACCGAGTTGTGGGCCATCGTCACAGGTATCGTGTTGGTAGGCGGGTTGTTGGTGGCCCGAAAAAGAGCTCCAGAGATCAAAGCGGCTGGCGAAACGGACAGCCACATGGATATGATTCTATCGCTTGCCGAATCACCTGAAAAAGAAGTTCACATCATCTTCCAAAGGCCCAGAGAAGAAGCAGTGGCACAAAGCAAACAGAATGAGGCGTGGGTCACCTTTTACAATCCTCGCAATGGTGCTCCAAGCAAGTTAGCTCCCAATCATTTCAGATTTGCCACCAGTAAGAGAACCCTGTATCAGCACATGGTTGGGTTACTCAAAGTAATTGAATACGAATTAGCGGAGCGGAGGGTAGTAATCCACTTTGGCTGGCCTTTGTCCTCATGGTTGGATCGTATGGCCATTGGCGTGATGGTATTTAACATAATGCGCCTTCCCAAACAGTTTCCTCGATTAGACTTTCATATCGATTATTCGGGGATGGAATCTGGCAAACGAGGGGATGCAAACAGATGACTCTATCGTACTCGAATACTCCTCAAAGTCGTAGCCTAGGGCTTCACGAAATGTTTCAGAGAATAACGGAAAATGCCCAATGATCCATTGAGGTACGAAAATGCTCGGAATTCGACAAAAGCTCTCTCTAGGATTCGGTGGACTACTTGCAATCATTGTGATCCTGGGGCTTCAGAGCGTAACGCTGCTCACTGAACTGGGAGGCTCCATAGACTCGATCTTACGGGAGAACTACCGCAGCGTCATCGCTTGCCAGGAAATGAAAGAAGCCTTGGAGAGAGTTGATAGCGGAATATTATTCACACTCCTCGGATATGAGGGAGAGGGTATTGAACTAATTCGCAAGAATGAGAAGCTCTTTGAAGATGCCCTTGGGATCGAACTTAACAATATAACCTTACCTGGAGAAGGAGAAAAGGCAGCCTATCTTCAAGATCTTTTCAGGCAGTACACGACGGCACTTGAAGTGGCAATAA
>Ga0007800_10000678_pt1 | contig 12745 bp, 12 predicted proteins | sample CryBogmetaGMA14M_FD_60366 | JGI IMG/M metagenome (GOLD analysis project Ga0007800, IMG submission 60366) | Freshwater microbial communities from Crystal Bog, Wisconsin, USA - MA14M | ecosystem: Environmental > Aquatic > Freshwater > Lake | place: Crystal Bog, Wisconsin, USA | collected 2009-07-06 | reverse complement strand
GGCCGCCGCCGAATCCCGGTCTCCATGGAGTCTGGTTACGGAATAGACAAAGTGCTTTATGTCAGCCAACTGATCGTACAGACTTGCATAAGCATGAGCGATTATTGAACTCGGTTGCCCATCTGCTTCTTTGTCTTGATTTTTCACATCCACCCCTCGGTCATAGTTGAATTAGGCAAACCATCAGACCCGCTTTTCTGCCAACGTAGCGGGGCGGTACTGATCCGCCGCCGCCTCCTGCGATTCTCAAAAGCTATCCCCGCATATTGGAGGCAGTTAGTGTCCTCACCAAGGGGTGGCACTTTGCGTATTTCACTTTACGATCTCTTTGGCCAATTCCACAGCTTGGTGTCGTGTTTTCTCTGGAATTGCTTCCGGTGTCGTGCAGAAAGGCACGAAGAGTTGGCCCACCAACCGAGCTTTCGAGTAATCCACCAGTGCGCTGAACTGTTCAACGAGATGCTTTGCATTAGCCTCCATGGGACCCGCACAAGTCGCCACGAGCGCCACCTTCTTTCCTTCGGCAAGGGACTTGTATACTCCGTTCCCAAGGTCAGTAACCAGACAAAAGTGTCGGTCTATGAGAGGCTTTATCTGAGATGTCCAACTCCAACAAAACATGGGAGAGGCATAAACTACGACATCAGCATCCATCATGCGCTGGAAAATCTCCAGGGCATCATCTTTCTGGGGACATCCCGGCTCATCGGGCTTTTTCTGGCAGGCATAACATTCTAGACAGCCATTGATCTTATGTTTAACAACGTCCACACGATCTACTTCATGCCCCTGGCTCCTCAGAGCTTCTTCGACCCAGCCCAGCACGGTGGCCGTGTTCCCTTTTTTCCTGGGGCTTCCAAACAGAGTAACAATCCTCATGGGTGATTCCTTTCATGGTAGTTACGAGAATAGTAGCATGACATCGTCCCACGAACGCCGGTGACACAAACTCAGAATTCCTGGCTGTCCGCAGTCAGACCGTTATTGAGAAGTTACGCGAAACCTAATATCGCTCATTCAATTGCGAACCAGCCTACGCCAGATGGGAAAACGCCTCATATATTTGTTAATTTTGAAGCTGATGGAGTGCGCCAGCACAAAGGGAATGGCCAGTAACAGCGGAGCAATATTTTTGGGGAGGAACACGCCTGTGCTGAACAGTTTCCTCGTAATCCGAAACACCTGCGTCGGAGTATAAAACTGCCGGGTTATTTTTGAGGCGATGCGTTTAAGCCCCGGACGGCCGACTCCTTCACGGTAAACTATCCGGTCGTCCCCGACGTAATAGCCTGGTGTAGACTCAACCAACTCTCTCAGAGGAGAATACTTCTCTATACGCAGCTTCTGATAACTTATGGAATCCAGCCCCAACTCCTTGGCAAAGACAGGAATCCTCATCATTTCGTCGTCCGTTTCTGTCACGTTCCCGTAGATGAAGTATCCGTGATAATAAAACGGGTATTTTCGAAACGTCTCAAAGGCCTTCCTTACAGTTGCCGTGTTGAAACCTTTATCGAGTTGGTCGAGAATCCGGTCGCTGGGTGACTCAATGCCGAAAAGAAACATCTTGATTCCTGCTTTGGCCGCTGCTTCCAGGACTTCCGGATGCTCGAATATCTCGATCCTGGCCTGGACAATAAACCTTTTTTCAATCCCCTCTGCAACAAGCCTTTCACAGATGGCCTTGGCCCGGGCCGGATTAATAAAGAAGTCCTCATCGGCAATATGGATGATTCCGGCTGACATTTGCCGGATCTCCTCAATCACTGAATCCACCGAACGAGCTGAATAAGGGCGCTTCTGTCCCCATGGGTTGAGGGTGAAAGTGCAGAACTTGCAATTGCGCGGGCAGCCTCGGGAGGTAAGGATGATATCGAATTCTTCTCCACGGAGGGCAAAACCTCCCATGTTGAAGTGATACTTTTGTTGCCGAAGAGACCTATTTGGGTAAAGATGACTATCCAGTTTCTGAAGAGGGCGTTTGGAGTTGTGAATAACACCCGACCCGTTGCGGTACGATAACCCCAGGATATTTCTCGCCTCCACTCCGGAAGCTATTTCGGCAATGGCCTCTTCTCCTTCTCCCCGGACTACAATGTCAACTCCCGGGCAAATATCGAACACATCCTCCATGTAGTCGGTGGCTTGTTTTCCCCCGACCACCGTAAACACATCAGGAGGGAGGCGGTTTACCAGTGAGCACACTTCAGAAAACTGATATTCCCAGTTGATACTGATACACAGCAGGTCTATCTCCTGAGCTATGAACTTCGTCAATGTTTCGATATTGCGCATGGGGCCTGCAAGCCGCAGGTCAACCAGGGTCACCCTCTCAACGTGAGGCTCAATTGCTGCTGCGATATATTCTACTCCCGTGGGAGGGAAAACGGCTATCCCCAAGGATCCGGATTGGCTGTCACGGTAGTATGGATGTAGACAGAGGGCGTGCTTGTAAACTGCACCCAATGGATTTCTCCTTGCCGACCAAGTCCAAGAAGCAGAGAGGCCGGAGTTTGAGTCATCTCACTCCGGCCTGATCTTCAAACTAAACTAGAGAAAGACGGTTACCAGCGCGAGCCACCGCCCCCGTTGCCTCGCGGTCTGTCTCTGGAGTCCGACTTGGGGCGAGCCTCGTTCACCTTCAGGCTGCGGCCTCCCAGATCCTTTGAATCCAACGCCTGAATGGCTTTGAGTCCTTCTTCCCGATTTTCCATTTCGATGAACCCGAATCCTCGGGACCGGTTGGTGAATTGGTCTACGATTATTTTGGCAGAATCTACTGCCCCATACGTTTCAAACAGCCCCTTGAGTTCGCCCTCGCTGGAATCGAAAGACAAGTTTCCGACATAAATCTTGATGCTCATTTTCTAGCTCCTTTGGAAAAGCACGCCACACGTTTTGCAGGAGTGCGTTAACTGATACGAACAAGGGCTCTTTGTGAACGGGGAAAAAACGGATGGAATAACTCGTAATGTCCTCGAATACGGGCTCCTATGTCCTAGGATCTTAATCCTTGCATAACGCCCGTGGTCCTTGGCTGGAGGTCGACTGGAGAAACGCAAGATAAGCTTCATAATTTTAATACAGCATGATACCTTCCTTGTCAAGAGACTCGTCTTGATCCGTAACCTCGGAACTGGTAGATGACATTGAGGGGTGTCCGCCTGTGTTAATTCGGGTCACGACTGACGCGATTCAATCTCAATCAAGATTGATGGAAGTATTTTGAGGGATATTGATGCAAGACAGAACCGAACTAGCGACATATCTTCAACATTTCGCCTACAAAGAGGATTCAAGAGAGTGTTTTTTAGTTTCTTGTTCCTCGGAGCCGTAGTAATGGTATTAGAAGTAAACTTTAAAAAAGAAACAACGTGACCCAGGAAGACTGTAAACCCGAGAAAAGAATTGTGAATCAGGATGATCCGGCATCTCTCATGTCCGGGGATGGCCCTCTGGAAAAGACCGGCCTATTCACCAGGCACTTACCCAGATGCCGCGATCTGATCCAACGGCACCTCATAGCTCCATTGTCTTTGTCGAACAATCCGCCGTGGTATGATGCGAGAGGAGCGGCAATAGGCCTTTTTGTGGCTCTTGGAATTCCCATTGGAGGTCATACAGTGGCTCTCGGGCTGTTGCTTCCCTTGGTGCGTTACAATTTCGCCATAGCTTTTGCCGTCACGTGGATAGTGAATCCTTTCACCGTCGTTCCACTCTATTATGGCTATTATTACGTGGGATCTCTCGTACTCGGTGATTCAACGGTAATGGGAATAGATGGTTTTAGGAAGGAGATGGCTCCTGTACTCAATGCGGGAAGTTTTCTGGAGGCGCTGAGGCTGTTTATATCTTTGGATTTGCGAATTCTAGAAAGGTGGATGGTGACCGCCGCGGCGGTTTCTACACTCTCTGCTGCACTCGGCTACGTTGCGGCATACTTGATACAGACCAACCGTAAAAAGACAAGAGCTTTTAAGAAATAGTTGCAGAGGAACTTCTCGCGGGTCCAGATAAGATTGTGTCAGGACCTGGTATATCAGAGGGATAGGCGCTCAGATGTTAGAAATATTCAGACAGTGCACCACCTATTTGGCCGCCTTCGTTGAGGGGGCAGCGGCGATAGTAATAGCTTATGGGGCCGTCGAAGCGACCGTTAAGGCCTTGATGTTGGCTGTTCGGCGAAAAGACATGCAGTTCAACAAGGAGGACATTCGGTTAAATTTAGGGCAATGGCTTACTGTTGCGATAGAGTTCGAATTGGCGGCAGACATTTTACGAACGGCAGTTGCACCTTCATGGAATGACATTGGGCAGCTTTCCGCAATAATAATAATCAGGACAGTCTTAAACTTCTTCTTGCAAAAAGAGATTGATAAGGCTGAAGAAAGGCGAAGAACAAGCGCTTCTTAGAATGTCCATTTTGAATAACATTTCACTTTTGATTGAAATAGTCGGTTCACTGGTAATTTTTGGTTACTGCGCCACTGGTTTTCTTGTTTTCGTCAGACAGCAAAATAGAATTCAAGCGCAAATACTGGTAGCGCATGGCTCCCTTTTAGGACTGAGCATAAAATTGGTGGGTGCTTTTTTGAAAACGATTGAGTTACAGAGCTGGAATCAATTGGCGCTGTTTACGACAATTCTAATATTGAGGACTATAATCAAGAAAGTTTTCCAAAGACAGAATCTCCTATCGAAAAAAGAAATGGCATAGCTCAGAGGCATACGGGGTAACTCCTAAATTAACTATTTACGATGACCGCGAGCTTGACGCTTCAAGTTTTAGGAGGCAATTCAATGGACCACCGATCTGATTCCACTTTTTATTTAATGGTGGTGATCTTGATTAGCGGTGGGTTGTTTGCCCCAATCGTCGGTTTCGGGTTTAACCTGGCGACAGACGACGTCCTATTTGTTCTTCAGAATCCTCTAGTCAAGGACACGTCGCTCAAGGGACTCTTGGCCGTAGTGACTTCGCCGGGCCACATTTACGGTGAAATTCAGCCAATACCATATTTGTCGCTGTGGACTGACCATGCCTTTTTTGGAATGCGCGCCTGGGGATATTACGTGGTCCAGATTCTGTTGCACCTGGTAAATGTGGCGCTGGTTTTCCTGGTCATCAGATCTGTATCCGGAAACGAACTGATTGGTCTTGTGACTGCCCTGATTTTTGCGATTCATCCCCTCCAGGTGGATACGGTCTCAATGGTGAACCAGCGGAAAACCCTTCTGTCTGCGCTATTTTTGCTGTGTTCAATATCGGCTTATGTGCGATGGAACGAATCGGGTTCAAAACCAGCCTACGCTTATTCAATGATTCTATTTGTTCTGGCCATGCTTTCAAAATCAAGTGCCGTGGTTTTACCGCTGCTGATTATTCTAACGAACCTTCTGAAGCCGGAACGGCTGAATGTGCGTGCAGGCTTGCGGTGGGCGATACCTTTTTTCTTGCCGGCTTTTCTGTTCGGAGTTGTGACCATTCTCACTGAGAGCGCGGCTGAGCAGGTGCATTCGCTGAAGTTCGGGACCCTCATAGGTCAACTCAAATTGATGCTCCTCATTTATGGGGACTATTTTTTGTCGTTTTTTTGGCCTCTGAATCTCTCTCCAGCTTATATCTACAAGGCTACAGACTTCGATTCTGCCAAGATGGCGGCAGCCGTTCTGTTTTGCGCTGCCGTGATGATCTTTCTCATGGTTGGCATCAAAAAGCGATGTTGGTGGTTGGTTTTGGGAATCGGGTGGTTTGTAATATGCCTTCTGCCCACTTCCCAGTTGATCCCAACTACTAACCTTCGTCAGGACCACTACATGTATTTGGCGCTTGTGGGACCAGCCCTTATGATTGGCGGCGGAGTAAACTTCCTGGTTTCCGGCTGGGAGGCCCGAAAGCTCTATCTACCTGTCATCCTGACGATTACGGCTGTGCTTGGTCCCCTGACTTTTTTGCATCTGGAGCATTATTCCACCGGGCTCAAATATTGTGAACGAATGGAACAGACCCAGGGTTGGGTGCCTGCGCTGGAATCGATCAGGGGCAGGGTTTTCTTGATTATGGGGGAATACAGGGCCGCTGAAGGTTCTTACATGAAGACAATCGAGTCTTTTGGCGAACCCCTGAAGTCACGAGAACGATATCAACTTGCACAGGTCTACCTGAGAATGGGGCGGCCGTCTCATGCGATTCAACAACTCGAAATGATTTCCGCCGAAAGCCCTTTGAAGAACGAGGCCGACCAAATAAAAAAGGACTTACGCGGGATTGAATAGTTTTTGTTTCAGTGTGAGCAATATAATCGCTGCGCCGTATTGATCCCGGCGCGTAGGGCCCTGATGATTTTTCCTGCGTGCAGTCTCTTTTAGTGAATGATCTTGTATAGTCGCCAGCGTCCATCTTTGTTCATCGGCTTAAAATGCTCTTGGGAGCGAATTTGGTCGTGAAGGTTGTCAAACCCATCGACAAGCGCGTAGTCAAAATACTGTAAGTCAGAAACCTTCAACCTTTCCGGAAACCATTCAATGTACCGGGTCCATGGTTTTTCTGACCTGTCCTTGAAAGTGACCAAAGAAGAGGAGAAATCAGCGAAGGAGAAACTTAGCGAACACCCTTTCAGGGCCTGGGAATACGCAAAAATTTGCAGAGTGGGCTGTCCCTTGATTAATTGACTTGATTGGACGGTGGCAAGGCCCACTACCCTCGTTGAGTTCGGCAAGGCTTCGAGGGCTTCAACAAGCCCTGAAGTTTCTTTTCTGTCGAAGTCCATCCACGACATTGTTGTCACAGCGCAAAGCCCGGCAAAAACAACCATGGCCGACGTTTGCCGCAAACGAAGTCTTAATGGAATCGAAGGAATACTAAGGACAAGAAGCAATAATCCGGTGGGTATCCAGCGGGAATTGAATAAGACAGTGGTCATGAAGACGTCGGGCAAGAGAAATGCCGCAATAACAAGTAGTCCGCCTGCTGAGAACAATTCCCAGTCGATTTGAGTCCTGACAGTGTTGAGGTTCAGCAATAATGCAGCGCCGGCCCAAACGGTTATGGCCCCAAATATCACATACTCTATCGGTCCTTTGATGCCACCGAAAGCCGACTCAATTACCCATGTCATGAACAGCGAACCCTCTACGGGGTCCATTCTCAGAGCCGACTGCTCAGCCATCTTGGTTCCGGAGAAGCCCAGATACCAGCAGACCGTCAACACAATGACAGGGCTTACATAAATCAACTTCGAGACAGCCGGCTTCAATGAGCGTCTGAATACAAGGCTGTGAAGCACTAACCATGCAAGCCCGAACAAGAACCACAGGATGTGACACGAATACAGCACGAGAGCGTAGCCGATGCAGGCAGCGGCTTCACGGGCTGCGGAGTTTTGCGAAGGCTCTGAGGTTGTTTTCTGAAACCACAGCAAGAATGCCGGCACACCCAACATGAAACTGTAAAACCCCCAATAGAGGGACTGGTTAAAGACGAACAGCGAGGCAAGGACAGCCAGGTCCGGGGACCGTGAGCGGCGCCACGCGATGAAGTGGACGGAAACTACCCAAAAAAGAACAATGATTAACATGGCCATTCGACCAGCGGTCAAGGGATCGAATATTACCCAACCAAGACCAAGGACCACATAGCTCAGGTTACCCGGTTTGAACCATTGTACTTGATAATGGCTTGTATGCGGATTACTGATAGTTTCAACCAGCAGCCGTATCTGAGAAACCTGCTGCGGGAGATCCGTTATGGGAGCAAATTCAACGGCCAGGAAAGGGATCGATACAAGGACGAGACATAAAATTAATGATACCAATCGAGTTGATTCGTAACTGCTTCCCATCCGATTCATTCCCTCTTGAACCTGAAACTATAATTCTTTGAATTCTCACATCCTCGACGCTCTCGGGAGTTGACCCTTTTGTACTCTAAGAAAAGACCCATCGGCTGCACGGTGATGTGTGGGGTGACTTTTGGCAGAGTTGATGGCGGTGCGGATGGATGATTGTGAGTGTCAAAGATTCTCAATGAATTCCCCTTAGAAAAATCCCAGGAGCAAATCTCTATCTTCAAGGAAGTTATGATTCAAGCATCCAGAAGAGTCCAGGGGATTTTGAACTCTGCCAAAAAAATTGGCACCCACCAAAAGCTAATAATGCAAACACCATAGATGACACGATTATTCATAACTTTGTTTTCATTCTTCATCGCTGTTGGGAGTTTGTGTGTTGCATAAATATTCCCGCTCGTTTATCCTGAGCTGAGAGATTCATGCCTCTATAAGGGGTTATCGTCCATGAGAGGATTTACCCTCACGGAACTTATCGTTGTGGTTGCTATCATGGCTGTGGCGGCCACTTTGGGAACCCGATATTACTATACTGATATTGACATGTATCGGTTCCAGAATGCTCTTACCGAATTCAAGTCTGCTGTAAATTTAGCTCGGGCAAGATCAATGACCGGGGTAGCTGTTGCTAAACCCTTAGCAATTAATATCAACTCAATAGTTATCAATGGGTCTAATATCATTACACTTAACCCCACTGCAAACCAAGACCTCACTGTTATAACAAATGACAGCTATGTTACGCTACTCGGATTTTGCCCTGATGATGCATCCCAAAAGAAACTACTGGCGAAGACTCCTCCAGTTACGTTCCCCTATTGGATAAATGGCCCTCTGTGGAAGGTAACTTCTAGTAGTGGGAGTTCACCTGTGACTGTGAATGTAATCTTAAGTGTGCCTACCTTCAGTGATGTCATTTCCGTCACCCTTAACCCCTCAACAGCAATTCCTACAGCTTATATGCATGTGAAGTCCGCTATACGGATTATTCAGGAAGATTCTGGCATTCAGGCTTACGCAGGGACTTACGAATCGGGACCATCACTTGATTTTAAGTATAAAAACAATAATATCCAAGTGACATTTGTCCCAACCCCAGTTCCGCCAGAAATAGGGACAATTGTGTTTGATAATGGTCTCACAGCATGGGGTAAAACTTACCAAGTTACCTTTAGCTCCCTGAAGTCAGGGGCAAGGGTAAGTTACACTATCTTGCCAACAGGGGTCCTTGCCCAACCTTGAGAGGAGTTACTCGTTGAAAAAACTCAATTTATGGTCCCTCTTAATGTTTTTTACCCGAAGCAAGGCAGGATTCACCTTAATGGAAGTAATGGTTGCTATATTGATACTGACCGTAGGATTGTTAGGAGTGGGCTACGGTTTACACGTCTCATATAAAATTGACAACGATAGCATTGGGTTACTTAGTCGTACAGAGAACAGTAAAAAGGTAGGATTAAGGGACATCTTCAATGATGGTCAACTTAGTGTATATGGAACCCTTAAATGAGAAATAAAGGATTTACCATTATTGAGATGATGGTTTCGTTGGTTGTTCTTTTAGTGGTTATCGCTATAACAGTAGCTGTGATTACTTACCAGAGCCGTTTGGGAGTGTATAAAATCCAAGCCACAAGTGCTCAGCAAGCTGTTGAGACCGCACTTGTGCTCATAAGAAACGATTTGATGCAGGCTGGAAGATGGGCAATGCAGAGTGGGAACAGGCTCTTTATTAAGTATAATGGGTTCATCAATCTTGAAGCTCCTTCTACCCCTGCAGATAACTGTACGAATCTCCGGAGCGCTTCCTGCCCAAGTTGCGGTAGTACCGACTGCGGGGCTGATTGGACCATAGTGGTAAATAAAACATCCTTCACTGTGGATAGATTCCCTAACTTTTACTGGGCAGGTACGGGACAGCCATCTGTTTCTGACTTTTCAGTAGCTGCACTTAACAACGTTTTCGGGGCACTCAATCTTTCCAAGGATTGCAAAACATTGTTGGGTGGAGCTACGCTGTTGTCGTGTGCACAAGTAAATACGAACCCAACGGGTATGCAGACCTTGATGTTCAATATCTCGGGGTCATTCGATATAGGGTCTTCCGCGTCTCCTGCGATTGTTTACCAGTGTATAAACAACGAACTGCTCCGCAATGACAAGAGAATCCTTGGCGGGGATGTTTCTGTCCAATCATTGACATTCAAACAATATCCTCTTTATTGGTCAGTTATTGTGAACTATCAGTGGAAATCACGCCTTCCCACATCGGAATCTGTAGCAATTCCATCAACTCAGGAAATCCGTGTAGGCATTCCGGGCAAGTACATCTTAAGGGTAGGGGGATAACGTGCGCAACGAATCTGGGGTTGCCCTTGTTATGGTGATGGGATTATTAGTTGTTCTGAGTCTCATTGGAGTTGGGCTGATTTCTCAAACTGTAATAAATACTAAGTTTTATGAAGCATTGGGAACTTCTTATCAAGCAGTCCCTGCTGCACAATCAGACTTTGTCACAAAAGCTAATGTCGGAATAGGCAATCTGATAGTGGGTTTGGGCAAACGCCCCAGTGACGGTACTTTAGTGACGGTACTTTATGGTCGTAAGGTAGGCGAAGTCTGGCAACCTGATTTAAGCAAACCTTTCGAAGATATCGCTCAGAATTATAATAGCGTTAGCCAACAGGCTTGGACCGTGGACCAAACAAAGAGAGAGATAACATCCACTTTTTCTAATACCAGTAAGAAACATCAAGATGAAGAGAGATATTTTCTGTTTAAGGATGATTCAGGTGTGTTGGAATGCTGGACGAGTTATGATCTATACTTAGAATTCGCGGTCCCAAGTCCCCCGAATTCCCAAAGTACTAGCATTGTCCCGATGTCCTGGGGGGTTTATTATAACTCCAAGCCCCTCAATGACATAATGGCTTATATTTTTCAGGTTTCTCTAAAAGATGATGAATTCTCTGTTGCGAAGGTAGCTAACAACACTCCAACAAAAGCAGGTCTACTGAAGGTACCAATTACGGGTAGTATTTCACCCCATATCTGGCACAGTGTTGAGATATCGGTTCGATCGGGTACTAGTAGTAATAGTGACCTTATCACCGCTAGAGTTGATGGGGTTAAAGTTTTAGAAGGACCACTTGGTCCTCCCAAGCTAGACCCCAGCTTAATAGGTTTAAGTCATAGGAGTGAAAGAAATGAGCCCACCTCATCAGTAACTTTCAGGAATATCTCAGTTACAAATGCTACTCCTTAATTCTTCTTTATAAGAATTTATAGTCCAACATCTCTATTGTTTTAGAAATCTGAAAATTGTAGATATTCAGATTCAAAGGATTACTACCCCAAATAATCAAGAAAAATCAGTAAATTTATCTACAAAAACAACACCCAGACCTGAGTTCCTTTCTTATCCATCCGAATCCTTCTGAAATGATAAAAGAGGTTTTCCAAAATACAACCATAGAGCGTTATCAATTACCTGACCATAAGGCTGCCTGAGTTCTTTGGCTGCATCCACCATGAGTTGATTCAAAATCTTATCAATAGTTACTCCCAACTTAACCCGCTCACCCGATAATTTCTTACCTATTAGAGGTGCTTGTGGAGCTATTGGATATTTACTATCTGAACTTATCAGACTTGTTCTGTTGATTAAAATCCTTTCAACTTCATTCCGTACCAGCTCCAGTATCTCTTCTTTAACAGCATCAGAAATCCCACCACGGGTTAGAGAATCCTCCGACAGTACTATATCAGCTCCCTTTGAAACCTTGTCAGAATGGTTCTGGTTGCGTTTAGGTTGGTTTTGTTCAGAAAGGTTCAGCTCACTCAGAGTTGTAATAAACTCTGAAGAGTTCAAATGGTCCATGATTTCTTTCTTATGTCTTTCAAAAAAAGCAGAACAGTTCGCATGTTTCCATTCTTTACCTCTCTCGGTCTTGATTTCTTGGGTATTGAGTAACTCACTTACCTTCTTCCATAAACCCTTTGGAAACCTTATGCTGAGTTGGTCTGGTCCGAGATTCAAAGATTCCAGAATTCTAGCTATTGCTTGACTGAACTCACTCAACTGGGTTGTCATAATAACCTTCTCTCCTGTATCTGAACATTTCAGAAAATCACGCTATCCGCGACTCTTGCAAATGTCAATACTTACCTGAACTGTTCTGATATTGAGTATATCTGGTGGTGATGAAAATGTTCGATGTCAGGTTATTTCAGATTTCTTCTGTAACTGACCGGTCAAGAAAAACAATTTTTTCTGGAGATAATGTTACCGATTAGAAGACCTCTAGGCCATCTTAAACTCATTCAACTTCTCTTGTCTTCAAAACCATCTCCATTCTTTTCCTTGCTATCCGACAGTATTCTTCATTTATCTCAACCCCGAGATAGTTTCTGTTATTTAATAGAGCGACCTTCAAAGTGGTTGCAACTCCGCATAGTGGGTCAAATACAAGGTCCCCTGGGTTACTCCAAGTTATGCAATGTCCAAGTACGAGTTCGTCAGGATAGGTGCTGGAGTGCAACACCGCTATTTCATCTCTTGTCCCAAACCCATAACCGTTCTTAATCTTCCATATGTTTGTCCTTTGCTTAAATCCGTATTCCGAACCTTCAGCTCTACCCGATGACCCTTTACCTTCATTCTCAAGGTTCCTTGCGGTTAAGGAACCATCCTTATTTCTTGTGGATAGCGTACCCCAGCTTCCCTGCCACAGCTTGGGTTCATCGCAAATTGGATTAAATGTTTTTGGTTTTCCTTTGGAAAAAATAAACATATATTCAAAAACTTGGGTGTATCGACCTTCGGAGCTAAATGTCGTACCAGACTTGGAGTAGATCATGGTATCGTGGAGGTTAAACCCTATCTCCTTGAAATATAG
>Ga0007800_10000677_pt1 | contig 12745 bp, 7 predicted proteins | sample CryBogmetaGMA14M_FD_60366 | JGI IMG/M metagenome (GOLD analysis project Ga0007800, IMG submission 60366) | Freshwater microbial communities from Crystal Bog, Wisconsin, USA - MA14M | ecosystem: Environmental > Aquatic > Freshwater > Lake | place: Crystal Bog, Wisconsin, USA | collected 2009-07-06 | reverse complement strand
CATCAAGATGAGTTCATATTGGCAGGTAAAGGTGGGAAATTAACAGTAGGGGTTAAAACAAGTAAGATTAAAATTATCGGCCAAATAGACCTCTCTAAAAAAGGCAAATAATATGGATAAAAAGCGAAAACCAACTAAGGAACATGATTTTGCGGTCAATGCCTTTAGAGTAGTCCAAGAGGCAACCGCCGAAACCCCACAAGAAAAACCAGAACCCGAAATCAAGTCGGACACTGGCAAGAACCCTAATGCCGTAGCTCTAGGCAGATTGGGCGGGTTAAAGGGCGGTAAGGCTAGACTAACAAAAATGACACCCGGACAAAGACAAGAGATAGCAAGAAAAGCGGCTCAAAAACGATGGGCTAAATAATACTTATGCCCCACCTTTGGGTCTATCATATTGAGATTCTGCCCACATAAAGACTAATCCTTGTTCCCCTCTGATTGCCTTATAGTGTATTGCTCCATGTGCATTAGATAGTTTCTGTTGAAATAAATCTATATTTCTTACTAGGAGCTTGAAGAACGTCCACGTAGAAGCTCCATCGGGATTACCTCTAACCCATAATGCACTTACTTTACTCGCCTTCAAATCAGCGGCGTGTTTTTTATTGGCCTCATAATCGTGGGTAATCCAAGTTCGCCCATGTAACGCACACCATTTAAATATCTCTGGCTCATAACTGCTATCTGGCAAGTCAGGCGTTTCCGATATATGCAAAATGTCAAAACCGAATACCCTAAGCGCTACTGCTATGTCTTTGCTTAGGTCATTATCCAATAGATATTTAGGAGGCCATGACGTTCTTAAGACGATGTTCCCACTCCAATGCATGATTTAATTCATCAGCACTTAAGTCGAAAGCCCTTTTAAGGTAATCAGCGGAATCACCACCGTTTATCATTTGCGCTAATATCCTAGTCCTAGTTCTTGTCCCACTAACGCACGGCTCACCAAATTGGATTAATGGGTCGAGCCTTACATCTGGATGGGGTGTCCACGTAGAGGCAACCAATATGTCATCGAGGGACTTAAAGGTCATATCGCCCACTGGCTGTAAATATTCGCCCAGCAAGTCTGGTATTGCCAATTGTCCATGCCTGCTAACAGTAAGCAAAGCGTGTTTTTCAAGCTCCGTAAATATGCTGGCGGTATCAGTCCATACCTGTTTAATTGCAAATGGTCTGAGATAGCCAGTTTTGTCTCGTAAATATTGTTCAGCTCTATGGATTTTTGCCCAGGATAGCCCAAAACTACGCAATGCCGCTATAACTCTCATGGAAACTAAGTCTTCAAATGAAATTACTAGCTCCTTACCTGGTACACTCCGCAATTTGGGTGTCATAAGCCCAGTTCTTACCCAATTGATAAGATTCCTAGAAGTGATTGGGATTTCTTGAACAGGTGAGGGGATGTCTTTTTTCAGGGTGGCCGTTAAATATATAGCCGCTTTAGGAGCCACATATAGGCCGGAAAATTCAACTACGTTTTTCATTTTCTACTTGCCCCCTTTCACAGAATATGGTAATATGTCTGCTAAGGGGTACTCTCAAATCTGTTACAGCAGTTTTGAGACACTTACACAGTAAAACCGACACTTATTCAATTGACCCTATATTAGCAGAGAATCTTCCCAAACCGCAATGGGTTCAGGAGGATTTTTTGTTGTTTCCAAAAAAATTTTCCCGTTTAAACCCTCTATACCTATTGACATATACTAAAGCGGTATAGTATAATAATATCAATTAGAAAATAAGGATAAAGCAGTGAACAAGATAAGTTTAGAGCGCAAGGCAGAAATCATACGGGTTCTATGTGAGGGCAATTCCATACGCTCTACTGCCCGCATAACCGATACGGCTATCAATACAGTGGTTAAGCTACTTAAAGAGGTTGGCTCTGCTTGCCTAGACTATCAAGACAAGGCTATGCATAATCTAACTTGCCAAAAGCTACAATGTGACGAAATCTGGAGCTTTGTTTATGCCAAAGCTAAGAATGTCCCTGAAAAATATCAGGGCGAGCGTGGTTATGGCGATTGCTGGACTTTCACGGCTATTGACGCAGATACCAAGCTAGTCCCTGCGTGGGTGGTTGGAATAAGGGATGCGGATTGTGCTTATGAGTTTATCAATGGACTAAAGACGAGGTTATCTAATCGTGTTCAACTAACAACCGATGGACACAAAATGTATCTAACCGCCATTGAACACGCCTTTGGCTCCGAGATAGATTATGCTCAATTAATCAAGATTTATGGGCAAGAACAAGACAAAGAAAAGCGTTATAGCCCGTCTGAGTGCATGGGAACTGAAAAGCATATAGTTCAGGGCAACCCCGATATGAAAGCGGTCTCTACGAGTTTTGTAGAGCGCCAGAATTTAACCATGCGAATGAACATGAGGCGTTTTACCCGCTTAACCAATGCCTTTTCAAAGAAGCTAGAGAACCACGAATATGCCCTAGCCCTCTACTTCATGCATTATAACTTTGTCCGACCTCATAAGACGTTGGCTAATCCTTACCCTAGAACACCCGCTATGGCCTCAGGGTTAACAAGCAGGATTTGGACAATCGAGGATATTGTCTCCTTAATTGTCGAATGACGTAATCATGACGTATGGCCATTGAGTATAAAATGACCCAAAAGGATATTGACAATCGCTAATCTTAAGAGATAGAATGGTAATGTAGCTGCAAGAGTAGCTACGTTTAATAGGTTTTTGGTTTTGGTCAGACTAACGCCCCGTTCATGGGGCGTTTAGTCTATAAAGAGGTTTTCTATGGAACCATTAAGAGCTGTAGTGTTCATTGATGGGAATAACTTTAGGAATAATCTCCAAGCCTTCAAGTTTTACTCTTCAGATAGAAACAGTCCTTGGCACAGACGTGGGTATTTTTTAGATGAAAAATGCTTCAACTGGAAGAAATTCTTCCAAGACATGCTGGTTAAATACCGCGAAGAGACAGGCTACGATTACAGATTAGTTAGGGTATATTGGTACAATGCTGCCACAATACGCCCATTTGAACCTGTACCGGCTATAGTTGATAAAGCCTTGGCCATGTGTCAAAAAGAATTCTCATGGATTACGAAACCTGTCTTATTCCAACAAGCCCAAAGTTGGTATTTAAAAGAGAAAAAACTCTTTGACGCCACAAAGGAAAAAGCGCATAGAGAGATTCAATCCGAATATAATTTTATCCAATTTAAATATGTGGGAGAATATGTAGTCAAGCCTTTTGAGGCATATTTCTTTGACTATCAAATAGACTCGGATGGTGATGGTATTTTTATATACCAAGGCGTTGAAGAAGGGGAAAAAGGTGTTGATGTCGGTATATCGGTGGATATGATTTCCAAAATGGTTAACTATGATGTAGCGATTTTAATTACTGGTGATGCAGATTTCATTCCTGCGGTTAACCATCTTAGGGAAAATCTAAAATACGTGTATCAATTTTCCATCGCTCAGGGGATTCCGCCAAATGTCAGATATTTATCTCCCTTTCTCAAAGATGTTATCGATGTTTACCAACGATACGACGAATTAGAACTACTTGGGAAATATCTAAAACGCCAGACTGTTCCCGCTAGCGTTCTAATAGATATTGACAAGAGGATAAGACAGTTACAATCTTTAATGCCTCGCCCGCATCCCGCATCCCTCCCAATCCCTATTGTCCCGCCCGTGCAATAATCCCGTCCCACTTTAATTCAAATTGATACACTACCCTATTGCATGTGTTGTTGACAAAGATTTTCGCCTGTGGTAGTATTTACCTTGCTTTGTCGCGCACCTTAACAACTGGATAGCGGAAGGAAGAACTTAAAACTAAAGAGCAAGAATCTAAACGCTCTAAGCGTTTTAATTGGCTTAGAGAGTTTGATCCTGGCTCAGGATAAACGCTGGCGGCGTGCATTATGCATGCAAGTCGAACGGTGCCGCAAGGCACAGTGGCAAACGGGTGAGTAACACGTAAGTAACCTGCCTCTGAGTGGGGAATAACTTCGGGAAACTGAGGCTAATACCGCATATGGTGTGCCCTCGATGGAGGGTTCACCAAAGCCGCAAGGCGCTCGGAGAGGGGCTTGCGTCCGATTAGCTAGTTGGTGGGGTAACGGCCTACCAAGGCTGTGATCGGTAGCTGGTCTGAGAGGATGGTCAGCCACACTGGGACTGAGACACGGCCCAGACTCCTACGGGAGGCAGCAGCAAGGAATTTTGCGCAATGGGCGAAAGCCTGACGCAGCAACGCCGCGTGAGGGATGAAGGCCTTCGGGTTGTAAACCTCTTTTTTCAGGGACGAATAATGACGGTACCTGGAGAATAAGCTTCGGCTAACTACGTGCCAGCAGCCGCGGTAATACGTAGGAAGCAAGCGTTATCCGGATTTACTGGGCGTAAAGTGAGCGTAGGTGGCCTTTCAAGTCGGATGTGAAATCTCCTGGCTTAACTGGGAGGGGTCATTCGATACTGTTGGGCTAGAGGACATCAAGGGAAGGTGGAATTCCGGGTGTAGTGGTGAAATGCGTAGATATCCGGAGGAACACCAGTGGCGAAGGCGGCCTTCTGGGATGTTTCTGACACTGAGGCTCGAAAGTGTGGGGAGCGAACAGGATTAGATACCCTGGTAGTCCACACCGTAAACTATGGACACTAGGTATAGGGAGTTTCGACCCTCTCTGTGCCGAAGCTAACGCTTTAAGTGTCCCGCCTGGGGACTACGGCCGCAAGGTTAAAACTCAAAGGAATTGACGGGGGCCCGCACAAGCAGCGGAGCGTGTGGTTTAATTCGATGCAACACGAAAAACCTCACCAGGGTTTGACATGTCGGAAGTAGCGAATCGAAAGATGAACAAACTGTTAAGTCAGTAGCCGTCACAGGTGCTGCATGGCTGTCGTCAGCTCGTGCCGTGAGGTGTATGGTTAAGTCCTGCAACGAGCGCAACCCTCGTGGTTAGTTGTTTTCTCTAACTAGACCGCCTCGCAAAACGGGGAGGAAGGTGGGGATGACGTCAAGTCAGCATGGCCTTTATACCCTGGGCTACACACACGCTACAATGGGTGGTACAATGGGTAGCAACAACGCGAGTTGAAGCCAATCCCTTAAAGCCATCCTCAGTACAGATTGCAGGCTGAAACTCGCCTGCATGAAGTCGGAGTTGCTAGTAAACGCAAATCAGCATGTTGCGTTGAATACGTTCTCGGGCCTTGTACACACCGCCCGTCACGTCATGAAAGCCGGTAAGACCTGAAGTCGATGGGCTAACCCGCAAGGGAGGCAGTCGCCGAGGGTAAGACTGGTGATTGGGACGAAGTCGTAACAAGGTAGCCGTAGCGGAAGCTGCGGCTGGATCACCTCCTTTCTAGGGAGTAGTGAAGCTTCGGCTTCATCATCCTAGGTCGAATCCCGATTTATCGGGACCGATAACAGAACACAATCTTCCTTCCGCTATCCAGGGGTTAAGGTGAATTTGTATAGGGCATGAAATGAAACACCAGACACTGCGTATCATCGCCTCACTCTTGACCGTTATCGCATGGGTCATCGGGGCCGTGGGTGTAGTGGTTTCGATACTGGTCGGCATAGGTGCCGCCACAGTCTTAGCCAAGATTGGCTTCGTATTGGGCGGCTTTATAATTTCTGCCTTTTCTGTTATCATGATGCTGACGCTATCGAAGCTGATTTACCTCTTTATAGACATCGAAGAGGACCTGGCCAAGATAGTCAGATCCACCGGCGACAAATAGGGGCGATTAGCTCAGCTGGTTAGAGCACAGTCCTGATAAGACTGGGGTCTCAAGTTCGAATCTTGAATCGCCCACCAAAGAGAACTTTACCACACGACGGCATTAAAACCGTGGTAGAGTTTCACATGAGTTAAATTTCTCATCGTTGCTCAAACCCTGTCGGCCAGCTTCATCGCGAATCGCTACGTATCATGACCTAGACTAGGGCTTGTTTAATAGTTGCTCGATAACAGCTTGGACTTTTGGGTTTGAGTGCGAAGGTGGATTGAGGAAAGATCCTACCAGATGGTCATGCGCCACGTGTTGAGCAACCTGCTTGAGTAATAGAGAATCGTTGTATTTCCCATAACGGTAAACCCACATCTGGTACAGCGCCTCCTGCCCTTCGGCACCGCCACCGTCAAGTGATAGATCCCCCAGGCCCCCGTCTGGTAAGGCGATATGCGGAACATCCGCTTCGACGTGGCGGGCTTCATGGACTATCACTCCGATTGAAAACTGACAAGATGCAAGAACACCTAATGATATAAACTCTAGGTTTGTACCAGCCACCCAGTAATACCAGCAACTGACGGCTCTAGACATGCTAATGCGTCCAATACCTGTGTCAGCCATACTAGATCCCATATCCAACCTTAATTCAATCGTACAAACAGTTCTTTTGACATGTTCGTACATTGTTTCACCTGGTAACATATTCGGAAGTGGAATAGGTTCTGAAAATTGTTGATGTCGCAGAATATCTAGCTTGGCGATAATCACAATTTTCCCGGGACTTGTCGATTCTTGGTCAAATGCCCAATTATCATAGTCCTCCCACTTCTCGTTTGTGGTAGGGTTGTCCACCCAGCTAAAGTTGAAGTCTTTCAATATCCTGTCAATCTCTCCTTGCGAGGGGCGGGTTCGATACAACTCTTCCAAGTTGTTGAATACGCGAATTGTAAAAGATACGTTTTGTCCATAGCCGCTCACGTCAATCTTATGAGTTCCCGATGAAAGGCGGCTTGATTTTACCTCTAAGCCATTTCCAAGCACTCCGTCCTTATCAGAAACCCACTTAAGTTGCGCCCCATCAACAGGAGGGTTTGCCTGAACCAATGCTACAAAAGAAATTAACTCGCCTTTTACAATTCTCTCGTCCAATAAAGGACTCTGTATTGAAATGCTGACCGTTTGAGCCGGGGTAGTTGTTGTGATGGTTGGTGGCGGAGTGTTTGTGCCCGGGGGTGTGGTCGTTGTGGTAACCAGCGGTGCGCTAGTAATCGTCGGTGGACCCGAATTGGATATCAATAATGGGGACTTGTATACCCCGATCGCCTTGCCATCGCTGGCCTTGAATTTAGTTACGCTGTTGGAGATATCGTTGGCTGTCCAGATATTAGCCCCGTCAAAGCAGATGGCAGCCGGAACGATGCTCAACATGTAGTCACGCAGAACGGTGCCATCGCTGGCGCTTAGCTTCGTCAGGTTAAAGGAGGAAGTACTGGCTGTCCAGATATTGGTACCATCGAAGCAGATGGAAGTTTTATTGTAAGACACAGTGTAACTGCCAACAATGATGCCGTCGCTGGCTCTCAATTTGGACACCTTGTCACTGCTCCAGTTGGTCGTCCAGATGTAAGTGCCGTCGAAGCAGATGGCACGAGGATTGGCGCCCACGCTAAAAGTGCCTACTAGACTACCATCGCTGGCTTTCAATTCGGTTATGTTATTGCTGTAATAGTTGGCCGTCCAGATGTTAGTGCCATCGAAACAGAGAGCACATGGATTATTTCCAACGCTGTAAGAACCCAATTTGGACCCGTCGCTGGCTCTCAGTTTAGTCACCGCTCGATCATAGTAATTAGCCACCCAGATGTTGGTACCATCGTAACAGAGAGCCCGTGGGCTGGCACCCGCGGCGTAGGTGCCCAACAGGCTACCATCACTGGCTCGAAGCTTAGTTAAGTACGGGCTTCCGCCGCTAGCTGTCCAGATATTGGTGCCGTCGAAACAGATAGCAATAGGGTTGGTGCTTACTTGGTATACCCCGATCAAACTGCCGTCGCTAGCCTTGAGCTTAGTCACAGTGTTTTTTCCTGAGTTTGTCGTCCAAATGTAAGTGCCGTCGAAACAAATGGCAGTGGGGGTAGAGTTAAAGTTGTAACTGCTTAATTTTACGCCATCGATACCCATTAACTTGGTTACCTCGTTACTGCCCTTGTTGGCCGTCCAAATGTTGGTGCCGTCGAAGCAGATGGCAGAAAGTTGTGCCCAACCTCCATAGTTTCCAATGCTGTAAGCGCCCACCAGACTCCCATCGCTGGCTTTTAGTTTGGTAACGTTGTCGCTGCCATAGTTAGCAACCCAAATATAGGAACCAGCCGCGCAAATCGCAGATGGCAGAATACCTGGATGGTTGGAGTCCCATACTTTGTAGGTGCCGATTAGGTTGCCATCACTAGGCCGTAACCTAGACAATGTACCGCTTGAAGGATTAGCCGTCCAGATGTAGGTACCGTCGAAACAGATGGCCCGCGGGGAAACACCTGAGTTATTGGAGTCGCTCAAGTTGAAGATTCCCAAGAGACTGCCGTCATTATCCCTTATCTTGGTAACATTTTCGCTGCCATAGTTGGCCGTCCAGATATTAGTGCCATCGAAGCAGATAGCACTTGGATTAATACCAAAATTATTGGAATCGCTTATGTAATAAGTGCCTAAAAGGCTACCATCGCTGGCCTTAAGTTTGCTAACATTATCGCTCCCACAATTGGCGGTCCAGATGTTAGAACCCGCAAAACAAATCGCTGATGGATTAGTGCCGACATTGTAAGTGCCCACCACACTACCATCGCTGGCCTTCAGCTTTGTTACATTGTCGCTACCATAATTTGCTACCCAGATGTAGGTGCCATCGAAACAGATAGAGGACGGTTCGACCCCGGCGTCGAAGACGCCCGCCAGAGAGCCATCATCGGCGCGAACTTTAGCCACATTGTTGCTGCCAAAGTTAGCTGTCCAGATGTAAGCGCCGTCGAAGCAGATGGCAGCCGGGTTACTGATCGAGGCGTAGTAAAAAGCAACGGACGTTGAGGGTATCGTAGTAGGCACAGTCGAAGGGGGTGCGGTTATAACAGTTGTACTCATAGGGGGTGCGCTTGTTGCTAACGTTACAGGGGTACTGCTTGTAGCGGAAGTTATGGTAACTGGAGGCAAGCTACTAACAAGAGGTTGAGTACTCGTAGCTAGCGTAGTAGAAGGCGCATTCGCGGTGGAATTGGTAGTCAGATTTGAATTCGGTATTGCTGATGTATGAGCCGTAGTTGTTTGGGGCTTTGATGCACAGGATATTGGGGCGGTGCATGATACTAGAACAATGATACATACGAATAATGCTAGGCTCTTATTATTCATACCTGCCTCCGTTCTATACTGCTATTTAATTTGTACTTCCGCCTATAGCTACTTACCTCGCGTTATCATTTTGATTGTCGTGCAATGTAATATTTTACCATTTTTAATATGTCATATCCAGATTGTTTTCCCGTGTAAATCGTTAGCAAAACTGAGACACTTTTAGGACCGTAGGAACCCGACATTTCAGGGCTTGGCTCCATCCTCACCAACGAAGGCAATTCAGACCAAGCCGTGAGCCATGATCGAGCAGGTTGCAGACAGGTTTCGGCAGGCTGAAGCCAAAGACGAAGAGATCAAGCAGTTCATCAAGGATGTTAAGCGCCTTACCCGCCGCAAGTTCACCTCCGAAGAGACGAAACGCATTGTCTTGGAAAGCTTTAGCCGGATACCCCCATCAGGAACCTGTGCAAGAGGGAAGGCATCCACCTCGTTACCTACTACCCCTAACTCAAGGGCTTCATAGAGGCCGACAAAGAACGCTTTGTCAGGGATAATGTCCGTGATGCCTCGGCTAGCTACAGCGGCTTCACCTTCCCAGCACGGCGGGCATGGGCTTCGGTACCAATACCGCCTACTATGACCTGATCGCGGGCTGTGAAGAGTATGTGTGATTAATCGTTTGAGTGACATGCTGAAGGAAATATTGAAAGTTCTGCCGATTCCACCTATTCATACCTCAGCCCCACCAAAGGGGACGATACCTAGAACTGCCCGGCATTCTAAAGACTGGTCGGGTAAGGTCTTTTCAATAACCTTTCCGTGGCCCTCTCCAAGAGCAGTGAACCATAGTTTCAAGGGCTAGTTCGACTACCGTAAAGTGGGCCATTCGGAACAGTTCCCGAACTCCTGTTTGAGAAGAAGCAGTTTATTCCGGCTTTGCAGCAGTTACTGATTACAGGCTATGATCCAACAGAGTGACGAAATGAACAATGGATAAAACTAACAATACCAGCCTTATTGCTCGCCGAGAACCATTTGCTCAGATGGCACACCTGCACTTCCATGTGGTATTTCTGGCGCAATCCGCTGCGCTTCGGACGGTTTGGGTAGGTTTTCTGCAGTTAGCAATTCGCCCTGGAGCACTGCATCAAGGAATTTCGTGAGGTCTGACGACATATTAACGGTATGCTCCAACACCCAAAGTAGTTCCAGTAATTCTTCTGTAAATTCTGCAGGCCATTCACGAGGGAGAATCCCGTCCAAAGGTGAGGATGTTCTACCGGCTGGTTCCAGCATACGATACCCGAGCCAGGAGCGTACAGGGCGAAAGCCAGATACTTCAAACTCCCACACCGCTCGCGGAACGGGTGCGAACGTGCCGTCACCCACATGCAGGGTTTCGGTAGTTTCGTCCCAGTGATAGGTATTCGGGTATCCCTCAGAGCTCTCGGGCACCGGGCGCACTGCACGCGCACCACCTGGCGGTACGGTGTTAGGTCGCTCATCTTTGGGCGCGAAACGAGCACCATAGGTGTGTAACCAAATGAGCCGTCTACCCAATTCCACACCCATATGGAACTGGGCTACGTCTGTCGTGATAGGTATCCTTGGTGCCGAAGTTGTTAAATCCTCTCTGAAGCGGCGAGTGTAATCCGGATCAGCCAAGATTGAGTAACAGTATGCAAGAAAATCCTCAGGTGTTACAGGAATCTGGTATACCTGCGCCACGCAATCCAGCAGGCCAGCGGTGATGTTGGCCTGTGTACCTGATACATCACGCCAGAGTGGAATGATGTCTTTACCCCCGAATGACCCGCGGAAATGGTGCTTGTCACATGGATAGGCTGCCACAGTTGCGGCTGGACCACCCCCCAAAACGCCCGTGAGGAGGCTCGTTATAAATATCTGCCGGTCGGATAAAGAAGCCCACATGGGAGGTCGAGGTAGGTCAATTACCCTAGGGTCGGCGATGAGCCAATGTCTAAGGAATGAACGATATGCATAGCGGACCACGGGGGGCCGTGGGCTGGCCTCCGTAATATCAATTATCCGCGACGATGAAGCGGGGGGTGGAATGGTAGAGATGACCCTAGTTGTCGTATTTCTCCCGAATCGTCGATCCGGGAATATCTCCCCTCTTTCGCTTTGGGGGCTACTAGCTAGCCTATCCCATCGCATTTCGGCTGACTGCCGTGTGGTCGCAACCGGCCATGTTCTACCAATCATGAGCCCAGGCATTTGCCATGGAAAGAGGGCTGTTAGCAACGGCCAGGAGGAAAAGACACCATGACCCGGGGGGACAAAGGGAGCCGTCCAGGCTGCCAGACATTCTTGAAAATTCAGGTCTTCGAAAGATTGTATTGAATCAAGCTTAGCCAGTTTTTCTACCCGGCTGCCAGTGATTTTCCCATAATGCACGGTTGCGGGGACATCTGGATTGGGACTACCATAGCGTACACCAATGGCGATAGCTACCGGGGTCTCAATGGCAAAGACATTATCGGTTTTCCGAGTGCCTGAGGTTCCACCCTCCAGATCGATTATCCAGAGTTCGTCAAACACCTTTCGCATCACTTCCCTCATCCCGAGGAACCCTGGACCGTTTAGATAACTTGATGCCGTAATAAATGAGACGATGCCGGGACCATTAGTCGTCTCGAACACCTTCCACAATGCCCATCGCCAGAAGTAGACATATGTATTGTACAGACTGGCGATGTGGCTAAACATCGTCCTTCCGCGGGCTAGGCGGATGAAATCCCCGAGAAGTCGGTCAAGTCTAGCCTCAGGATCATCGGTACCTTCGCTCGCACTGAAAGCCTGTCGGCTATAGGGGGGATTGCCCATGCAGACTAGGACGCGCGTCTCTTTCTTTACTTTACCGGCTCGTCGGTGCTCGTCTACCAAAGGACGTAGAAATAGAGGAAGGCGGCCGGCTGGAGCCGCATCGGGTGATTCGAGTGTATCAGTAAGGTAAACGTGAACCCCATCATCTGGCAAGGTGGCACCAACCTCAAGGAGCTTCTGTGTTATACGAAGGTGCGCAACGGAATACGGACCAACCAATAACTCAAAGGCGTGCACGTTTCTCGCTAACGCTGTGGCTCGTTGAGGCACTGCTCCTATGCCATATCTAGCTTGTACTAGTTCCACGGCCTCTGTGATTGCCGCCAGAGGATATGTTCCTGTGCCAGCGGCTGGGTCAAGAAGTATGACTCCCTCATCTGCATAAATCATAGTCTTGCCAAAGCGTTCGCTAAGAATCTTAGCCACCAAACGTACCTGGGAGCGAACTATTTGAACAGGAGTGTAATATACTCCCCGCTTCTCGCGCATTTCGGAGTCATATGCCGCGAGGAAATCTTCGTAGAAATAAAGCCAGGGGTCAGGATTGCGCTCAACAAGTTTCGTCGGATCCACAGCCTCTATCACTCTAACCAGAATATCAACAGCAGTTCCGATGTCTTTACGTGTTTGCGGGTCAGCCAATAGCTTGAGGACATGACCTAGCAACTTATGCTTCTGGCTTAAAATCTCCACCGCAAAATCAGGGCGTAAATCGATGGCGCCATCGAAACGGGCAAGGAGTAGCGAGTAGGTAAGTGTTTGGGCATAGGCATCCGCGAACTCTTTATCCGTAGCGTCAGGG
>Ga0007800_10000674_pt1 | contig 12768 bp, 12 predicted proteins | sample CryBogmetaGMA14M_FD_60366 | JGI IMG/M metagenome (GOLD analysis project Ga0007800, IMG submission 60366) | Freshwater microbial communities from Crystal Bog, Wisconsin, USA - MA14M | ecosystem: Environmental > Aquatic > Freshwater > Lake | place: Crystal Bog, Wisconsin, USA | collected 2009-07-06 | reverse complement strand
TGCACCGGAGTTTTCCGCTCCGTAGGCGTGGCGCTTCCGCCAACGGTACGCCAACTCAATTATGGGTGACCACGTGATGCCCTCGAACCCCCAAAAAAATCCTGGTGCCACAGAATTTTTCTGTCAGGATAACATGTTAATATAACATCATTATAACAAAACCACTGTAGAAGATGAGTTAGATTATCTTACTTCACAGAAATCGAAAACTGATCGGCACCCGAACAGCACCGAGGAGGTTGTAAAATAACCAAAATCACCATGTCAGCTGCAGTGATTGGATTTGTCATCATCCTTGCAGTTGGCACTAACATCGTTGAGGCGGAAGATAAGGATTTGTTTGAGGCTACTTTTTATAACGACCTTGGAATGGTCCGGTCTTTGCTAGAAATTGGAGCGGACGTTAATACTAAGGACAAGGACGACAAGACAGACTGATGGAGGCTGTGGCGAGGGGTGACATTGTACTTGTGAGACTTCTTCTTGATAAAGGATCTACCCGGAGCATCTCACCCAGAGACTGCCTCCCATCCATTTCAGGAATGATCAGGTCCATAATTGCCAAGGAAATATTCTAGGCCTCCCTCTTGCATATATCAGGGACTCTTTTCCATTACCGGCTGTGATGACTTCGTACCCAAAGCCGTTGAGAAGCGTCATGCCTGTGGAGCACTTTGCCGACTGATCATTTTCTCACGTCTTCGCCGAAGATCTCACCGAAGAATTGCTTCATAGCCTCCCAAGACCGCTTATCAGCCTTTTCGTTGTAGGCGTTTCCCTTTGACTTGTCAGTTCCAGCTCCCTGTTGAGTGAACGAGTGAACCGCATCACCATAGTATGTCATTTGCCAGTCCACATTGTTTTTTCGTAGCTCCTCCTGGAATGCGGCAATGTCCTGAGATGGAACAAACGGATCGTCCGCGCCATGCAGAACTAGGACTTTGCCCTTGATGTTTTGCCCATCCTCGGGGGAAGGACTATCCAGTCCGCCATGGAAGCTCACTACCCCGACCACGGGGGCTCTGCTGCGGGCAAGCTCCAACACCGTAGTCCCTCCGAAGCAATAACCAATCGCAGCGATTCGATTCTGATCAACTGAGGGGTTGTTCTTGAGTTGGTCGAGCGCTGTAAGGACCCTTTGTCGGAGCAGTTTTCGGTCAGACTTGTATTTCTTCGCTTCGGCTGCCGCTTCTTGGTTGTTGGTAGGAAGGACGTCTTTGCCGTAAATGTCTGCTGCAAAAGCTACGTAACCCATATTCGCTATTTTGTCAGCGATGACCTTGTAAGGATCCCTTAATCCCATCCAATCAGGGATTACCAGTACTCCCGGTTGCTTTCCTTCGATGCCTCTTTTCACTGCCAAATATCCTTCAAGCTCCGTACCTCCGTCTTTGTATTCAACGGATTGTGTCTGCAGTTCCGCACACACCATTAAAGGCCATAAGACAATGCTTAGTACAATTAATGACTTTGTCATGTTTGCCTCCTCCAATAGTTCGAGTCTTCAAACGTCCCAGCAGAAAATTGGATGCACTGCGATCGACAAACGATTCATAGTGAGACATGGGCGCTGATCGGTTGAGAGGTCAGGACCAAGTTCATGGTTAATTTGTTGCACACCATCGTTTTTCTTTTTGAGGTAGCCACGCCAGGACCTCAAGTCTTCGATGATACTCTGGCGGAGTCTCTTTGGGCTCCTATATCCCTCTGCTCCCGACACCGCACAAGACCCATTCCCTTCCACGTCATCACGACCTCGCGATGCTGATTCAGTACCTCGACATAAGAACGAATTGTCCCTTGATCGGGTTTCGAGCGAGAGAGTTTAGACTCAAGAACAGTGACGCGGATTGAAAGACTGTCGCCGGGACGTACTGGCTTGCGCCAGCGCAGTTCGTCTACTCCGGGCGAACCCAGACTTGCCACGCGCGAGACGTAATGGTCAACCAGAAGCCGCATGGCCAAGCTCGCTGTGTGCCAGCCGCTGGCGATCAATCCCCCAAAGGCAGACTGCTTCGCAGCTTCCGGGTCTGTGTGAAACGGCTGAGGGTCAAAACGCTGAGCGAATTCGATGATCTCAGCTTCCTCAATCATAATGGAACCAAACTCGTGAACGGCTCCTGGTAGATAATCCTCGAAATAGCGTTCTTCCGTTGGAGTCCTGAATGTCATTGGGGAAATAAAACTCCTAAAATCATCACTGTGGTGCACTCACGTCAATATCAGGCTCATTGAGCTACCACAAGATCGGATAGGGATGTCTCTCGGAAACGATGGCGGAAAACTTCTCCCCGTAATTGTGCCATCTTTGAACCAAGAGGTTTTTCTGATCCATGAAACTTCCGTGCAGTCCAATGAGTCTCGTTGGCACGATCCAGATACTTCATCAATTCCCGATATTGATCTGTCTTTTCAGAGTTGATCTTCGGCGGTTGTCCAAGACCGAGCGCTCTCAGAAATGAGGCTCAGGAACCTGTGCAACGTTGTCGATCCACGGATTCTGTCAAGCACACTAGGATTCAAGACCTAACCCCAAATCTGCGTGAAACATGCACAAAAGAATGCTGCGACTGCTTATTACTAGGGAACCCTTATCGCCAAATGGCTATATTATGCTTTGAGGTATAAGCCTGAGTCAGTCCTCTTTTGGAGGATTCACGTCAGCCGACTCGGCCACCTGGGTCTGCCCTCTTTTTTTCTCAACTATCCGGCAAATTACGACATAAAAGAGCGGAATAAAGAAGATCGCTAGGGATGTGGCGGTGATCATCCCGCCCAAAACGCAGGTACCAATGGCCTTCTGCGCTCCAGCACCTGCACCGGTGGCCAGAGCAAGGGGGAGGACGCCTAAGCCGAAGGCCAGAGAAGTCATGACGATCGGACGAAACCGCAATCTAGCCCCTTCCAGGGTGGCCTCGATCAACCCCATCCCCTCTTCCAGTTTGGCCTTGGCGAATACGACGATCAGGATTGCGTTCTTGGTGGTCAACCCCAAGGTAGTGAGAAGCCCGATCTGGAAATAGACATCATTGGGTAGGCCCCGAAACGACGTAGCCAGCACTCCGCCGATGGCCCCGAGAGGAAATGCGAGCATAATCGAAATGGGCAGGGTCCAGCTCTCGTAAAGAGCTGCCAGCACAAGAAAGATCACCAGCACGGAAAATGCGTACAGGGGTGGCGCTTGAGAACCTGCCAACCGCTCCTGGTAAGAAATCCCCGTCCAATCAAAGCCGATCTCCCGGGGCAATTTCGAGATGAACTCTTCCATTGCCTGCATAGCCTCGCCGGAACTCCTCCCCGGCGCCGGCTCACCCCAGATATTTATGGACGGAAAGGCGTTGTAGCGCTCCAACTGGGGGGCACCGTAAGTCCAGTGTCCGGATGCAAAAGATGCAAAGGGAACCATCTTGCCAGCGGCATTGCGCACATAGAGCTTTTCCAGATCATTCGGCAACATACGGTAGGGGGCATCTGCCTGAACATACACCCGCTTCACTCGGCCCCCGTGGATAAAGTTGTTGACATAGTCGCTGCCGAAGGCCGTGGATATGGTGTACTGAATGGCGGTAATGGGAAGTCCCAGTGCGCCTGCCTTTTCCCAATCCACATCAACCTTGTATTCAGGCACGTCTTCAAGGCCGTTAGGCCGAACCCTGATCAACCTTGGGTCCCGCATAGCCATCCCCAGGAGTTGGTTGCGAGCCGCCATCAGCGCGGCGTGGCCCAGTCCACCGCGGTCCTGCAACTGAAAGTCGAAACCCTTCGACTGGCCCATCTCGAGGACAGCCGGCGGCGGGAAAACGAACACCATAGCGTTGCGAATCTGTGAAAAAGTTTTCATGGCTTTTCCAACCACGGCCTCAGCCTTCAGATCCGGCCTGTCTCGAAGCTTCCAGTCCTTGAGCTTGACAAATGCCAAACCCACGTTCTGTCCCTGTATGCTAAAGCTCCGACCGGTAACCGTCAATATCGCTTCCACCGCATCTTTTTCTGCTACCAGAAAATGATCCCTGACTTCGTCCAGGACCTTCTGGGTTTGCTCCAGGGTCGAATTCGCCGGAAGCAATGCCTGGACATAGAGGACCCCCTGGTCTTCATCAGGGAGATAACCAGTTGGCATCCGCTGAAACAGGAATCCCATGGCCACCGCGATCAAAAGGAAAACAAACAGGTAACGCCGTTTCTCGGAAACAGTGTGTAAGACCACTCTCAAGTACAAGTTTCGGCCGCGAGAAAAGGAGCGATTGAACAATTTAAAAAATGGACGCAGGAAAAAGATTGCATTTTCCCATGGTTCATGTCCCTTTGGCACCGGTTTGAGAAGCGACGCGCAGAGAACCGGCGTCAGGATCAAGGCCACAACCACTGAAAGGAGCATGGAAGCGATGATGGTCACGGAGAACTGGCGGTAAATGACGCCGGTCGAGCCGCCAAAAAACGCCATGGGGCCGAACACAGCGGACAGCACCAACCCGATCCCGATTAGAGCGCTGGTAATCTCGTCCATGGATTTGGCGGTGGCTTCTCTGGGGGAGAGGCCTTCGTCCCGCATAATCCGTTCCACGTTTTCCACCACCACGATGGCGTCATCCACCAGAAGGCCAATGGCGAGAACCATGGCGAACATCGTCAGCATGTTGATGGAGAACCCGAAAAGCCCCAATACAGCGAAGGTCCCCAGGAGTACCACCGGCACCGCGACGGTCGGGATCAGGGTCGCCCGGACGTTTCCCAGGAAAAGATACATCACTAGGAAAACCAGGAGGATCGCCTCAAAAAGAGTCTTGATCACCTCCTCGATGGCCACTTTGATAAAGGGAGTCGTGTCGTAAGGGTAAACGACCTTCATGCCCGTCGGGAAGTACCGACTCATATCTTTCAGTTTCGCCTTTATGGCAACGGCCGTATCCAGCGCATTCGCGCCGGGAACCTGTCGGATGGCCATGGCTGCAGCAGGCTTGCCGTTGTAAAAATTCAAGACATCATAAAACTCGGCACCCAATTCCGTCCGTCCCACGTCCTTAATCCGCACGATGGAGCCGTCGGGATTCATGCGGATGGGGATGGCGGCAAACTCATCAGGGGTCTTAAGGAGGTTCTGGACGACAACTGAAACGTTCAAACGCTGGCCTTCCACCGCCGGTGCGCCGCCGAACTGCCCGGCGGAGACCTCCATGTTGTAAGCCCTAAGCGCCTTGGTGACGTCGTCGACCGTCAACTGATAATCCGTCAGCTTGTCAGGGTTCAGCCAAACCCGCATGGCATACTGGGACCCGAAAACCTGAACCTCGCCCACTCCGGGCACACGGCCCAAAACCTTGAAGAGAACCGATTGGGCATAGTCTCTCAGGTCCTCTCCATCCATGCTCTCGTCTTCAGATATCAGGCCTACGATGATCAACCAGTTCCTGGTGGATTTGCTGACCGCGATACCCTGGCGTTGCACCGTGTCGGGTAGGCTCGCCGTGGCCAGTTGTAGCTTATTCTGGACTTGAGCCCAAGCAAGGTCCGGATCGGTTCCCGGAGTAAAGGTCATCTGGATGCGGGAGGCGCCTGCAGAATTGCTCGTGGCGGAAAAGTACAGCATGTTGTTCAAGCCGGTCATCTGCTGCTCGATGATCTGGGTCACACTGTTCTCAACCGTCTCGGCAGAGGCCCCCGGATAAAGGGAGTCAACTGCGATGGAGGGTGGGGCGATAGGCGGATACTGTGATATAGGCAGATTATAGATTGCCAATCCCCCCGCCACCATCATGATGATGGCGATGACCCAGGCAAAGACCGGACGGTCCAGAAAAAATCGCGACAACATCGAGCGCCTCCGTTAATTCGCTTTCCCCGCCGGCCGTGCCACATTGCCTGGTTCCGCGTCGGCCTTCCGAGCGGCATCAAAAGGGATAACCTTCGCAGAGGCGCCTGGCCGAACTTTTTGCATACCCTCGACGATAACACGATCACCTGATGCAAGACCTGACGAGACGAGCCACTTGTCGCCGATGGCGCGATCGAGAGTGAGCCTCCGCTGTTGAATCTTCCCCTCAGCGTCTATGATCAATGCGATGGGGTTACCCTTTGGATCGTGCGAGACCGCCTGCTGCGGAATAAGGATGGCCCGCTCATTTGTGCCTTCTTTCACCACCGCGCGGACGAACATGCCCGGCAAGAGAACTCCTTCCGGATTTGGAACCACTACCCTCAGGACGACGGACCCGGTGGTCGGATCCACCGTGACATCGCGAAACTGAAGCATTCCCTCAAATGGATATGCTGTGCCGTCTTCCAGGATGAGGTTGACCTTGTTCTGGTTTGTTCCGTTTTGACTGAGCCGGTTGTCCTCCAGGCGGCGCTTTAATCGCAGCAGTTCGGTGGTGGATTGAGGTACATCCACGTAAATGGGGTCTAATTCTTGAATGGTTGCCATGGGTATGGGCTGATACGCCGTCACCAGAGCCCCATCCGTCACGTTGGACTTCCCGATGCGGCCGGAGATGGGAACGGTGACGTGGGTGTAGTCCAGATTGATGCGGGCCGTCTCAACCGCCGCTTTCCAATACTCAATATCGGCCTCGGCCTCTTTCAGGGCGGCCTCCCTGTCGTCATAGTCCTGCTGGCTGACCGCTTTTTCCGCGAGTAATCCCTTGTATCGCTCGAATCTCAACCGAACCGCAGGCAAATTGGCTTCTGATTTCGCAAGGGAGGCCTTTGCACTGTCGAGCGCTGCCCGAAAGGGTGCCGGATCGATCTGATAAAGCACCTGGTCGGCCTTGACATCGGAGCCTTCCGTGAATATGCGTTTCTGGATGATGCCATTAACCTGAGGACGGATTTCCGCGATACGGTACGCAGACGTGCGGCCCGGTAATTCAGTGCTCAGTACGAGGCGCTGGTGCTGGACCGTGACCGCGGCCACTTCCGCCACAGGGGGTGCAGGGGATTGCTGCCGGCGGTCGCATCCGGCCAGTAAGAGACCGCTTAACAGAGTCATCAAGACCCCACTCCATCTAACTACTTTGTAAGCGGCTTCATGGGCTTGCATCAGAGACCTCGCAAATACCGATTGTGAGCGGATTGAGGACACAAAGCCTCAGCGTTTCTCAGAGGAGCGCACCCCCCATATCGGAGGCAGCGTACGAACAATGCGAACAGACCGAGAAAATCCTTTTGAGATTCTCTACGATGACACAGCGGATCGCATCCAGATTTTCAGGCCCGTAATCTTCCCATTTCAGGGTGCGCTTGATCGCACTGGGCGAGATATTGAATATCTGAATTTCCCCCATGATCGCAAAAACACGGAGTTTGACTTCCTGATCGTCTCGCCCCGAACCCATGATATGTGTTGCCAAACCAAAGAGAGCGTCCTCTAAAGGTCTCATGAAGCCCTCAAACAGAATTCCAAAAGCTTCAGTGGGACACAGTTGCTCACGGACGATAATACTGAGCCATTTGTCGGTCTGGGGACGACCGAGAAAATAGGTAATAAAGAATTCCAGCAACTCGCACAGGAGCCGGAAGCTCTGTTGCTCGGAGAGTACCTTTTTTTTCAGGGCCTTTTGTACTTTGGCAAGTCGAGGTCCAAGCAGCCCCTCTATTTCTTCAACGATGTGGCCCGCAACAGCCAGGTAGAGCCCTTCTTTGCCACCGAAATAGTATTTTATAGAAGCGAGGTTCACCTGAGCCCGTTCTGCGAGCATGCGTGTGCTTGCCCCGTCGAAGCTGTACTTACCGAACAAGTCAAGACCTGCCTCGATAAGTCGCTTTTTCGGTTCGTCCACGGTCATCCCTTTGGACATGGGGTTTCGCATCACGAGAGAAGGCATTGAGCCACATCCGGAATACAGATTGCACCGCGACTGCGGCGAGCATTGATCCGGCCGACGAGGCCGCCGACCAAATCCCTTTCGAGCTTCATTCAAAAATAGCGGAATAGTTCTTGCGCCGGACGGTGCCACGAAACAGGCTTCAAGGCCACTGCTACAAACCTTCGTAACGGCTTCGCGAGGCTCGCAAGGACACGGAGCCGGGCCCACACCGCTTAGTCAGAACTCCGGGGAGCATCTGAGATTGACGGTTATGAACGCTACTTATACTGTCCCGCTCTAGCATTTACGCGAAGACAAGTCAATCGTTTGTTTTAAAAGAAGTTTCCCCATTTCCGCTTCCAACAAAACATAACCCACTAACACCAAACTACAAAAACCAACTCATATGTATTTTTTGGGGGAAAGTCCTGGACACACGGTTATTCTCGGTCAAAATACATGATCCCCGAAACAAACGTGGTACCAGAGCAGGCAGAGGCTTTAACTCCTTACCACTTTGGAAGCGCATATCGAGCACGGGGAGACACAAATATGGCTAGCATCCAAAAAATAAGGCTCATCCGGCGCCGCAAATGCCTGTTTTACACTAAAGCGGTGTTGCTAAAAGTCTGAAAGTGTCGGCGTCCCAATCCATGACTATCTTTTGCTTGGCACAAATGTTGTTTTGACTTTGTTTTTCGGCAAATCATCTGGAAACTACTTTTAGCCGCGGCGTCGGTTCGCCTGAGTCCTCATTGCGGCCGTCTCCAGAAGGGGCCTGTCTTGCCAAGTTCGTTGAGAGTTACAAGCATGTCCATGACATACTCGCGACTATGGGAGACCCAATCCGGGTCCAGGCGTTTGCGAAAATACCTGCCCGAAAAGAGCTTCACCAAATCGTCCAGGCCTATAATTGCTTCTTCAGTTCCTGCATCGAACTGCACCCAGTTGCGAATGTCTTCTTCCGACCGGAAGAAATTCATCGTGCTTCAGGCGTATGGGATGTCGTCGAACCACTTCCAGAAAGGAACCGCCACATAATCAGTCAGGCCTTCCGGTTCGACGCGAAGCAGGACCACATCGCGAATTTCCACACTAATGGGGAGTCCACAATCCAGACATGGACAATCCACACGGACCGTTTTCCCTGGGAAGAGCCAGCAGACCGCCAGCGACTCACGAAGCGAGGACGTCACTCGTGGTCTCGCACGTTCGAAATCGCGGATCGCGTGGCCTAACTCACCGATGAGTTCGTTACCTGTCGTCCAGGCCATATGGTTCAAGAGGACGTCCAGACGTTCCGCGGCTTCCCTCGAAGTGCTCGTCACGAAGCCGCTGAATAAGCCGTATGATACACCCGTTCCCCTCGTTGCCGTTGACTGGCGTGGCTTCGGCCATCATCCCTCGCCTTAGGCCCACATTCACCGCTATTTTTTGACTGGTTAGACCTAATGTATCACGCCGAAACACCCTCCGCAAAGGCGCTCAAGCCGTTTGTAGCGGATGAGGCTTCAAACTTCCCCCCTACAACCCATTCGCTAGAAGAGGTCAGACGCGATACCGCCTCTGTGTACCGTTCATTTCAGGAAGGGGCTCTTTGGGTTCCCTGGATTCGTGAGTAAACGAAAACGGGGATCCTGCTTGTTTGGGCTTCCCTGCCATTTGTTGCCGTTAACGAGGTCGACTCCCCACATTCGCAATTATTCATTTTCAATTCCGGAATAGGTCATTCTCTCAAGCATTCCCGCCCTGAGCGCTGGCCGAATAATCTCAGCAGAGAACTGCGACTCGTCAGCGGGGGAAAGAACGGATTCGGCTTCTCGATTGATCTTCGATAGAAACCTCTCCACAGTTGGAATGACTGTTTTTTCTACAAATTCCCGGTCCAGTGGAATAAATGCTCCTGAGGTCATGTAGTAATCACCTAAAGGAAGGACTCTCCCGGCAAACATCATGCCTCGGATGGCTGAGCTTAAGAGTCCGACGTCCAGCAACAAGAGATTCTCCGAGCGGAGAAGGTCGAACAACGTCACTCCTCCAGCACGCTCGATGTCCCTCACCTGAAAAATGGAATAATGAGAGTGCAACATGGCTTGTAACAAGATCACGTCATCTGATGCTTCAGGAGGAGCGAAGTCCTCTGCGTATCTTTGGATAGCGTTTTTGCCTCTCTTTCTGTAAGAGTAAATGCAATAATCCAACAAGACATCCATCTCTTGCATGTTTCCGAAAATGAGGCCCTTTCCTTTCCGAAGTCCTAGCCTCTTGGCACAATCCATTATGGCAGGCCTGGAGAGGCATTTCATAATGGCAGAAGTCAGATTTGGCACAGCCTGTCGTAGTCTTTTGTAATCAGAAAAAAGTCGATAATCTCGGGGGAATGTTATGAAACCCATCGCAATTCCTTACGCCGGTTTAAGTATGGACCTCAGTTAATCTGAATGAACCTGGCCACTGGAAGTCAACGAATAAGTAGATACACCCCCATGTCAGGCTTATAAGCAGATAGACCGAGACGGCCCCTGCTTTACGATGAGCATTTATCCGGCCTTCTCGGAAAACCTGGAGAAGAATTACAACTATGAGCAAGGTTAAAAAAATAGCAGACATAAGTGCAATCAGTGATTCCAGTAGCACGCTGAAATATATGCACGACACAACTCGAGAAATCAGACCAAGAATGACAAGCACCAGAACTACTCACCCCCAAATAGGGTTCCCACCACAGTCATGGCGCCAGAGGCCAGTATGAGTCCGAAAGAGATGTGGACCATCATCTTGCCGACCGCAGAGGTTTCGAATGGGTACAGAACAAAAATTTTGTGGAAGAGCATGCCGAATAATCGGTGAGACCAACATCGTGTGTCCAGAGTTTTTTTACATGAAGGTGCATTTTTCGCTAAGTCCTCCCGTAAGAGGCTGTATCCGTTGATGCAGATTCGAGCAAAGAGCTTCTTCGCCAAGAATGAGTCAGCCTCAAACTTTCAGGCTGTGCAAGTCGTCTATCTCAGCAACAGGAAGCCGGTGTCCGAGGTAATCTTGGCCCCCTGAAAATCTATCATAATTGAACCATTGAATTCAGGTCGAATTGTCTCTCTTCTATCCTCACCACTCCCGACCATCCGATTACCTCAATGTCGCTATATTTCCGTCACCATATCAGATGGTTTACCTGAAGAACATACATTTCTGCGTTTCTAAGCCGAATAATTATGGGGCATAAGTAAGCGGTCCTGGAGTCAATTATTTTATACGGATCAGAGGCAGGCTGCGGAGGCTCCCTGGTGGGAACGACCACCACCGGATTCTAATTTCTGACAACGGCTAGAGAATAAATCTGTTCGTTTGGAGTTTGTGCCAAAATCGGCTCAGAATGAGACTTTCATGCCAAAAACAAAGAGGTCCTGCAAACCCGCATTAAAAGCCAATTTCAGAAAACGGGGGCAAAGCGGGGGCAAGGGAGGGGGCAAACTCGCCGTTGTCAGAACCGAGCCGGAAGGGGGATAGATAACAGGCTGTAATGAAGGGCTTTCTTGGCGTCCCCAAGGGGATTTGAACTCCTGTCGCCGGCGTGAGAGGGCGGGGATGCACGGATGAATAAACGATTTGTTTTAGAATCCCAAATGATTTCAATCCACCTTAGTCCCCTTTGGTCCTTTTCAATCCGGTTTGGTCCAAAAAAGTGGGAACAAAATGGGAACCAGAGTTTCTTGTCCTTAATGATTTTTACAGCACAAGAGCCTCATCTGAAATATACCCAGAGCATCTATGGGCAAGACCTTTCTAAAATTATACAAGTCAACATAACAAGAGTTCATTCGACGTTCTTCAAAGGACTTCAAGAGCAGTAGACTGTGACAATATTACCCTGACATAGGTTAAAAATAGTCTGTAATCAAAGACAAAATCTCTATCGAGTTACCGGAATCTTCCTCACTGCTGAAAAAGTCACCCATGCAAGCTGAGCATAGCTTTCCATAAATTGAAAACATTCAGAGGATGGGTGCTGGAGCCCACTGGACCAGCTCATACTCTTTCGATTCCCCGTTCCGGTTGACGGACGCGACCATTCCCTTCGCCACCAGGTCGCACAAGTGCACGTGTACAGCCGCTACTCTGTAGAATAACTCGAGACCCGACGCGGAGGGGAACATCTCGAAGGCGATGCGGTTCCGGGTCGGCGCTTCTTCATACGAGTGCAAATTTATCCGGGTTTTCAGAAGGTCCAATATCTTCGTACTCCGTTCCACATGATGCTTTCTCAGTCTTTCTACGGTCCCAGCCACATCCGAGAACGGGGAGCCATGTCCAGGAAGAGTTTTCTTCACCGGCAATCTCTCAATAAGGTCAAGTGACGCTCTATAGGATGCCAGACTCAGATAACCGGAGATTGGTTCTTCGCCCTCGGATTCCAGGGCCGGGTTGAAGGTAATCTCTTCGATGAGGCTGTCCCCTGAGAATAAGATACCGTCGCGACGATTGAGCAACACGATGGATCCAGGACTGTGACCGGGCGTGTGGATCAGCTCAAGGTCGAAATCGTCAAAGCGAAAAACTTCGGCACCCTCTACAATGGTCTGCTCGTTGAGAGCGCTGAAAGCTCCTCTGTATCGGCTGAGAACGCTTTCAACGAGATCGGAAGACTCCCTCTGACTCATCCCTCCTTCAACTAGGAAGGAGCAGAGCCTTCCCTTGCGTTCCCGGAGGGGCTCTCCCGATCTTGTGAGTATATCGGTCCTGTCCAGAGGGTGCACGAAAACTTCCGCGCCGCTGAGATCAGCAATCCTGCCGGCCAATCCGATGTGATCGCCGTGGCCGTGGGTGATGATGATTCTCCGAAGATCCCGAATCGAGCCACCGTGAATCGACATTGCGGCTCCAACGGCTTCAAGCGCCTCGTCCGAATTGACACCTGCGTCCACCAGAGTGGGTATGGAATCTACGATGTACCAGCAATTGACCCACT
>Ga0007800_10000673_pt1 | contig 12779 bp, 7 predicted proteins | sample CryBogmetaGMA14M_FD_60366 | JGI IMG/M metagenome (GOLD analysis project Ga0007800, IMG submission 60366) | Freshwater microbial communities from Crystal Bog, Wisconsin, USA - MA14M | ecosystem: Environmental > Aquatic > Freshwater > Lake | place: Crystal Bog, Wisconsin, USA | collected 2009-07-06 | reverse complement strand
GAATTCCGGAAAGGAATTCTTCGAACCGTCCCTTGGCTGTGAATGCCTTCATGAACCCTGTTTCTTTCAGTTTCGGCAGGATCTTCGGGCATATCCCACCAGCCAGATAGATGCCGCCGGTAGTCATGCCCGTCAGCGCCAGATTGCCTGCAGTAGCCCCCAGTAGGGAGACGAACATATCAAGAGTCTCAACACAGAGAGGCTCCTTCTCTACTAAGGCAGCTTCCGAGACAACGTGCGAAGCATCCCCAAGCCTGAGGCGTTCCTGCAGCCAGCTTGGCTCACTATGACTGCGGTACCCTTTGAGCCACGAATAGAGGGTGAAAATGCCCGGACCAGACACCAAACGTTCCACACTGAGATGAGAGGTGAAGAGGTCTTGTAACAAAGCAATTTCAATTGTGTTTCTCGGGGAAAAATCCACGTGACCGCCTTCGGATTGAATCGGATAACCTTTTCCCTCAAGAAATACCAGCAGCGCCATGCCCAATCCGGTCCCCGGAGCTACGATCCCGACAGTCCCTCCAGGATCGGTGTTGCCCCGATTAAGTTCCAATAGTTCTGACTCTTGGAGAACCGCGAGAGAAGCTGTGGTAGCCGCCAAGTCATTTAGAATCCGCACACGTTCCCATTTGAAGCGTTGTCTTAATGTGCTTTCCGAAACGACCCACGGAAGATTCGTTGTTTTCACTGAACCTTTCGTCACAGGGCCGGCAATGCCGAAGCAGGCACAAAGAACGGTCTCATTATGGCGTGTGAGGAAAACCTTAATGAGTTCTTCCAGAGACGAAGCATTTCTACTGGAATAGGTCTCCATGATAATCGGAGTAGGCCTTTTTTTATCAGAGCTGAAAAGCGCAAGGTTAGTCTTGGTTCCTCCAATATCCCCGGCAAGCACGAACTCCGTGTGATCGATTGGATTCATTTCGCTTCCATACTTTCGGCAGAGGCCTTCATCATTCCTTAATCAATCCCATTGTGACCAAGTGGCCTGCGCCAGTCTGCTTACAATGGAGATATCCGTCTTCAAAGGCTTGGGCCATCTCACAGCCTATGTGGCCTCCTCCTATCACTGCTGATCGCGAAGAGCTTTCGGTTAGCAAAACAGTGTCTTGTTTGTCAGAAAATCGGCATCAGCCAAACCTTTAATTCTCGGGTGCATGGTACGAGCACCCGTTTAACCCTATACCGAAACAAATTTGCCGACAAGCGCATGAAACGTTTCACTTCTAAGACAACATGAGATAGAATTATGGAAATCACCCCCTTGGATGGCGACACAAGCAGGAGGAACCTCAATGAAAAGGCTCCACGCCCTTTTGGGGCAAGCTGAGTTTCAGGTGATATTGTTTTTCTTGAGTATCGTTTTGTTCGGTTTCTGACTGCCTTGTGGGTGGAACGAAGATCCACCGAGGGTCAAAACCCTGTCAACAATCCTGTAATATATTCACTTTCGTTAGCGGTTTATTGCACTGCGTGGACTTACTATAATGGAGGCCGGGAACATGGAGCGAGAAGATTTGCTTAAGAAACTGTCTGAGGAAAGGCTTGCTTACTTTCAGTCGATGGGGCTTTCACCGTTCAAATGTGGGCAAGTCGTGGCTGAAACTCTCGAGTCATGGGAAAAATTACCCACAGAAAAACTTGAAGAACTCATGGAAAAAGGCCAGTTTTGAAGTTCTTCAACCAGGAAATAGGAAACTTCTTGAGTCTTGGGAAGTTCACAGCATCGAAAAACAGTGTTCTTCATGAAAAAGATGTCACTTTTGGGCAGCTATCTCCTTGTCAATCAGTTTTCTGATCAGTTTTCTGACAGCAGGGAAGGTAAGGATCATGGACTGCATGAAGACGAGGTCCCCGAATATACCCATCATGATAGCCGATGATATTAAAATACCGAAATAGACTGCAGCCTGGAAGGGTGTTACCAAAAGGGCCAGAAAACCCAACAAGGTGACGAGGGACCAGGACGCCATGGGCTTTGCTGCGAGACTGTAAGCGCGGAACATACACTCCTCGACGCCCAAACCGGGGTTAAGTTTTATCTCTCTCTTTAACTGTGCTACGAAGTGAATCGTGTTGTCTACCGCCAGTCCAATGGCAACAGTAGCTGCAAAAACGGTCACGCCGTCCAGGGGAATTTTCAACCAACCCATAATTCCGAACACAGTCGCCAGGGGGGGGATATTGGGAATCAGGCTGATCAGCCCAAATAGAGGAGTACCCATCTGAATCATCATCAAAATGGTAATAATTGCAATCGCGATGAACATTGAGTAAATTTCAGATTTTACGAGTTCTTCCCCCTGAGCTGCAACGACTACTGGTTCTCCTGTAACAGTGGTTCGTGCAAGACCCTTCATAACGCCATCGGCCTTGGAACGAACTTCCTCAATAGTATCCAAGATTGACGTTGATGGAGAATTCTTTATGCGGACTGAGATGCGGAGCGTTCCAAAAGCGTCATCAAGCCGCCCCCTGATCAACCGTTTTCCTTCAGGATTGAGAGTTGTAACAACGAGTAACTGAGGAATAACCCCGGGAGTCGTCAACAAATCGACTTTTTGGGAGGAGCGACTTTCAAAAAGGCTATGCATATATTCCAGGAAGGGCAGGAGAGAATCCGTGGTCACCACCTCAGGTATCTCAGCCAGGCTCTTTTCCAGATCTTTCACCTTCTTCCAGACCTCAGGCTTTTTGAAAGCATTATCTTCCGATTCCAACATCAACTGCAGGGAATGAACACTTGTCAGATTTGATTCGACAAATCCTATATCTTTGACCTCCGGGCTTGATGGGCCCAACTGCCGCAAGATCTGGGGATCAGTGCGAATAAAAGGTGCACCGGCAAACATGATAGCGGCGATAGTAAAACCTATGACGGTAAATAAACGATAATGATTAGATATCGCTATTCTAACTTTTTCAAGAATTCGCGACAGCATATCCTCCGATGAACCTTCTTGCACAGGAACATCCAGTGATTTCATGGTGATGAGAACAGTTGGAGTCAGAATCATGGCCAGGCAAAAGGAAATGGTTATTCCCAGCGACATGATGAGGCCTAACTGAAATACCATTGGAATTGAAGTCACCATGCACGACCCGAAGCCGACAGCGGTGGTAGCTGAAGAAATCAGGCAGGGCCGAGCCAAGTAGCGCACGGTTTGTTTTACAGCTTCGATTCTGTCTTTCTCGATTAGATGGAATTGGTTAAATCGAGCCACCATGTGAATGACGATCTCCAAGCTTGTAATCAGGATCAGGCCGAACGACAGACCCGTGGCAGCATTCAACGGGATTCTCATCAGGGCCATAATGCCAAGAACCCATAATACGCACAGACCAAGAATCAACATGGTTACAACCGTAACCTTGATGCTTTTGAAAATATATACTGTCACAACGCTGCAAATGAGGGTACACAGGATTCCGAAAATAATGGCTGTGCGGATGCTGTAATTCAGGATGGCTTGCCGAAGCACGGCATTTCCGATGATTCTGCTCTCCGAACCACTGATCATATTGCTCTTGACAACAGCTTCGACGGCGGCAACAAGCTGTTCGATAGCCTCAGCATCAAACTTCCATCGGTCATGAATTCGAATCAAAACCCCGACCGTTTTCAGGTCTGGGGAAACAAGGAGATCCATTTCTGGTAAGGCTTTGCGCATCTTCTCCAGGTCCGGCGTGTCAGGAAGCTGCAAAACTCCATTGTCAGACCTGACGGTGGGAAAGTTTCCGAACTGGTCTCCTTTCTTTTGAAAGATCTTTAAATTGGTGAGACTTATTACTTCTACGATCCTGTCAAGTTTCTGCAGTTCATTGGTTATTGATTTCAGGGCAGCCAAAACGCGAGGATCTCCAGCGCCCTTTTCGTTCTTTACGGCGACAATGATGATCTCATCATCACTGAAAATTTTAAGAAATTTTTCGTACTCGAAGTAAGCCGACGAGGTTGTTACCAACATGGACTTGAGCGAGGGATCTGCCTGGAAACGAGGAACATATAGTGATAGAATTACGGTAATTACGACCACGACGCCTATCAGGAAAACTCGGTGGTCAATGAGGAAGTCTGCCGGGGTTTTCTTAGGTTTGGCTAGGTCGATGGATTGCATGGTCGTCAGTCCTCCCAACCGAAAGCTTTGATCATGTATAACTATAGCATGCCCTAAGATCCTCTTGGTAAAAATCTCATTTCTCAGCCGCTGTTTCTTTATCGATTAGTCTTGTGATTGTGTTCCTGATCGGGGACGATGCTAAAATCAGGGACTGTATGAAGATCAAGTCCCCGAAAAGACCGAGCAAAATAGCAGAACTGCCTAGAATGCCGAACAATACAACCGGCCGAAACGGTGACACTGAAAGCGCCAAAAAACCAAGAAGGGTGACGGTAGACCATGAGGCCATTTGTTTTGCCGTGAGCCGGTAAGCCCGTGCCACACATTGTTCCATTCCCTGCCCCTGACTAAATCTTATCTCTCTTTTCAATTGGGTCAGAAAATGAATCGTATTGTCTACTGCAAGGCCAATGGCAACGGTGGCTGCGAAAACCGTAACCCCGTCTAACGAAACGCCGAACCAACCCATGATTCCAAAGACCGCAGCTACTGGAGGAATGTTAGGGATCAAGCTTATCAGTCCCAACAAAGGTGAGCCCATCTGAATTATCATCAGGACCGTGATAATCACGGCCGCAATAACCATGGATTCTACCTGGTCGGTTATCAGTGCAGCAGTCTGCCCTGCGAACACTGTCAAATCTCCCGTAACAGTGGCCTTAGCCACATTTGTCAGCACCGAATCTGCTGTCGATCTAACTTGTTCAATTGTCTCTCTAATAGGAACTGTGGGTGAATTTTTGATTCGGACCGTAATACGAAGGGTTTGGAAGTTTTCGTCCAGGAACCTGCGAATCAGCCGATGTCCGGCCGGGTTAAGGGAGGTTAAAACAATAATTTGGGGAATGGTCTGGGGTTTGGAAAATACATCCGTGTCAGAGTGGGCTGCCGGGTCAAGGAGGGCATACAGATAGATGAGAAAGGGCGATAAGGAGTCTGTACTTGCCACCTCGGGTATTTCACTAAGGCGTTTTTCCAGTTCCATAACTTTCTTCCAAACTTCAGGCTTTTTAAAAGCGTTCTGGTCAGCGTCCAGCATCAATTCCAAAGAACTGATTTTCGTCAGGTTCTCTTCAACGAAATTAAGATCTTTTACCTCCTGAGTTGAAGGGCTGAGAAAGCGTGATATCTGCGCATCGCTCCGTATCAATGGCGCACCTGCAAAAAGAAACACTGAGATAGCGATTCCAATTGCGACGATAAGCCTATAATGACTGAAGATAGTCTTTTCAATCTTTCCAAGAACACGGTCTAGCCAATCCGGTGATCTCCTTGCAAAGGTAGGTGAGTCCAAAGATTTCATGTGAATAAAAAAGGCAGGGGTTAAGATCATTGCCAAACAGTACGAAATCATTATCCCCAGAGCCATGATAAACCCAAGCTGACGAACCATTGGAATAGAACTCACCATAAGGCTTCCAAAGCCCACCGCGGTTGTGGCTGAGCACATGAAAAATGGCCTGGCCAGCCAGCGGACGGCCTGTTTGACCGCACCAACTCTACTATGAACGTTCTGATAGAACTGACGATATCGGATCACCATGTGTATGACCATCTCCAGCGTAGTGATCGGGATGAATCCAAAAGCAAGAGCCGTCGTGGAATTCAACGGAATACCCGATATAGCCATCAGTCCAAGGACCCAAAGGATGCACACCAAGAGAATTACGTTGGTGATAGCTGTTATGCGTGCGCTCTTGAAGATGTAGACCGACACGATTGTGGCGATGAGCATGCACAGGATCCCGAACACAATTCCTGTCTGAATGCTGTATCTCACTATGGCACGCCGAATAAGGGGCGCTCCAATTATCCTGTAGTCAGTCCCCGACGGGCTGTTCTCCTTCACCATCCCCTCCAGGTCCTTAAGAAATGGTTCAATGACCGAGGGATCGAACTTCCATCGTTCGTGCATGCGGACGAGCACGCCGACCGACTTTAGATCGGGAGACAGGAGGAAATCAGTGACAGGCAATGCTTTTCGGATCCTGTCCAAATCAGCATGGTCTGGGAGGTGCGCCTCGCCGTTTATGGTGCGTATAAGCGGATAGTTTCCATAAAACTGGTCTTTTTTCTGAAAGATCATAAGGTTTGACAAGCTGACCACTTCGGAGACTTTATCATGTTTCTCAAGCTGACTGGTTATTCGTTCCAGACCTAAGAGGACTTGTGGATCACCTGCACCGCGGTCATTCCGGATGACGACGAGAACGAATTCCTCATTTCCAAAAATCTCTGTAAATCTGAGGTTTTCGAGATAGGTGGGAGATGTCGAATCCAATCCCGACTTTAGTGACGGATCAGTCTGCATTGTTGGAACATATAACGCAAGAACTGCACTGATTATAACTATTACACCGACCAAAGACCGACGGTAATCAACCAGCATATCCAGAAAGTTCTTGTTTGAGAGATCCAGCTTATCTTTTACTTGCATCGGCATCTATTAATGACAGCTTATGGTTTTGAACTTGACCGAGGAGGGGGCAGTCGTTCTGCTTTGATGTAAAGTGGAGGCACACCATTTCCACTTGGTTGTTCGCCTCCAATGTGCGAACGTAGCATAGCACGGCATGCGGTCATGTGTCACGGTCTCCTCTGCTGCTACCTCGGAGGCACTCGTCAACTAACAGTGGGATGAAGGTTGTAAGGTCCTCCACTATGCACACGTCGGCCACGTTGAAAATCGCAGCGTGCTTGTCGTTGTTGACGGCCACGACAAAACCCGAGTCACGCATTCCCGCCACGTGCTGTACAGCCCCGGAGACGCCGCAGGCAATGTAAAGTTCAGGAGTTACGGTAGCACCCGTAAGTCCGATCTGCCTGTTATACTCAAGCCACCCTACATCACACACGGGACGGGATCCCGCGACTGCAGATCTGGGAAACACTGAAGCCAATTTTTCGAGCAAAGAGAGATTTTCCTTTTTCCCTATGCCTCTTCCCGCGGAGACAATGACTCGAGCATACGCAAAGACTGATTCTACGGGACGGCAGAGTTTTGTTTCCAGTGATCTCGACCTGTGCGACTCAGATGGAATCGTAGATAGTATTACCAAACCAGGCTCAGTATTTTCAAGCTCTGGGGGAGGAAACGCTCCAGGCAGAACGGTGATGACGGTAAGTTGTGTTCCGGACACTACATTTGCGACAATTTTGCCGCCATAGATCGCACGAGCGAACCTGATCCGCCCGCCTTCCTCATGAAGGCACTCCACAGACGTGATGCAAGCAGCGCCGAGTCGCACTGCCAATCTGGGAGCGAAATCCATCCCCTGTGAAGTGTGGGCGCAACACACGTACACAGGGTCCAAGCCGGGAATAAGTTCCCCCAAAACGTTTATATAAACTTCCGCATTGTAAGAGGCTAGTCCGGGAACTTCGACTGCCGTGACATCGAATCCTGTCTGATGAGCAATATCATGAGCATAGCGCTCAACCGCATCCCCGAGGATCACTAAATGCGGGTCTAATGAACTGAAAGTTGAAAGTTCCCGAGCGAAAGAGGCCAGTTCGTAGGTCACTGGATTCAGTTTGCCCCCAAAGTGCTCTACTATGATAATAATTCTATGCTTCACAAATTGTCTCTGTTGTATCTAAATAAAAGCTTTTTCACTCAATATGGTAAACAGTTGGAAGGCCTTTTCTTTGGGCGTTCCTTGAAGAATCTTTCCAGCACGAGACTTCTGAGGATAAGTCAGCTCAATAAGGTGTTCCTGCGAATCGGGTGGTTGCAGTGTGTCTGCACGGATGGTTTCCAAGTGGGCTTTTTTCGCACGGAGAACATTGGATAACGAAGGATAACGGGGCCTATTAATACCGGTCTGAATGGAGAGTACTGCGGGAAGTGCCAGGTCCAGGCAATCCCGGTATCCGCCCTCGATCTCTCGTTCAGCATATACTCTTAACTGGCACTTTTGAATCCGTTCATACACGACAGAGGTCGCACATGGCCAAGAAAGCAATTCAGCCAATACAGGGCCGACCTGCCCATGCATATGGTCTTCGGACATGATCCCTGTTAAAATTAGGCCATACCCTTTGTCCCATGCGTAGGAAGCCATCATTGATGCAATTACAAAAGGGCTGATGTAGCCGCCATGTTCCACAAGGATGTGTATACCTTTCCCTGCACCCATTCCTATTGTTCTTCGCAACGCCAAAGCCGACCTCTCCGGGCCCACGGTGATTGCTTCAACCACGGTTTCCGGAAACTTCTCTTTGATGAGGAGCGCCTCTTCAATAGCAAACTCGTCAAAGCGGTTCAGCATGAAAGGATATGATTTGTCGATGGTTATCCACGTTGCAGCCGAATCAATTCTGATTCCGGCTACAGGTGCAGGAACATCCTTTACGCAGACCAATATCCTCATTTCTCACGTTTCCAACTTGAGGGGCAGTAGCTCGAACAACTGGGTTATGAGTTTCTTGTCCCATGCCCATAGTAAAGGAGAATAGTAAATCATTCAAGAATTCAACATGTTTTTGACAACTAGATTCTTGACATGTGGCTGCCTATATCATAGACTTAGAAGATATTGTAAGGCGGCTTAGCCAAGTGGTAAGGCGACGGTCTGCAAAACCGTTATACGGCGGTTCAAATCCGCCAGCCGCCTCCAATAACCTGCCCAAATCATTAAGAGTAGAGGAGGAGAACCCTCTAAATTATGAGCAGGAAGGATTGATGACAAGATTATGAAAGACCAAATCTGAGAAAGCCTCAGTTTCGTCCCTTGTGAAATGCGAACCCCATGCAACGACTATCATGTGCAGTCTGTTGCGATAGGTGTAAAGCCATATGTGAATAGGGGTTTGAATGGCTGGCTTGTAGGCAAAGCCATACAGCTCAGTCACTTCCAAGTCTCCGGCTTGTAGCACCCATGAATTCCCTGTAGGCCGACCATTTGCGAATTCCGGAACTACCACGCCCAGGTAGTGAATATGAACGATCGCACCATACCACTTTGCTTTCTCCACAAGAAATTTAAATATACCCCTCCTGATTCGTAATGGAAAAAAACTCAAGGCCCTCCTCGCGTTACTGAGAAATTTGTAAAAAGCTAAATCAGTCTTATTCCTGAACTGCTTGATGCGTTCTCTCCCTAGAGAATGGAAAAAATCGTGCCGGTCTTTTCTGTCGGCTGCGTCTGACTTGAAATAGAGCACTGTAAGACTATTGGGGTTGTCTATGCCCAGGAATCGGTTCCTCAGGTTGACAGAGATTGCAGTCGTTACCATACCGGTCCATGTGCGCCGTTCATCATTCCACTGTTCGATGGCCAGGTGGGCACTTCCCACTGCCCGATCTATCAGCAGCGCCCCAATCGATTCCGATTCTCTTGAAAGCTGGGCTGTTGCTTCCAGGGAAAGAGTTCTCCTGCAACAGTGAAATTCTTCATTATTCAGGTCGCCGCTTCCGACCGGAAGGCCATGTTTTTGCCTCCCGGGCCAAGGGAATCGAAGATCCTTCAAGTATTCATTCTTCCGAGAGCTTCTGTTGACATGCTCACGCCTCTTCTTCATGGTGGAAAAAGAGCGTGGACTCTGTTCCCATTCTGGAGCGCTGCCAGTCAAGATGTGATGGTAATGAGCAAAAATGAATCTCTGAATCTCAGCTCCAAGTTCACCATCGACAGCAGCATGGTGGAGGATCGAAGCGGCGATGTGGTGGTGTTTGTCTACCCTAATAAGATGGAACTCTCCTGCAACACCGTTGAACAAGTTCAAGCCCCTTTCAAGGCGTGGTTTGAGGTGGTCCACTACCGACTGGAACATGTCGATAGAAGTGTTTGAGGTATTTAGTTCCGAAATCTTTAAGTGAGGTCGCAAATGGGGCCGAAGTTCCCAGATCAGACTGAATCTTCCTCCCAGTTTAACTTCCCTAACGCCGCTCATCAGTATTGGGAACTTGTCTATACTGCGGTTGATGGCCGATTCCAAGGCATCCACGTCCAGCCGGCCCTTCAAGTGAGCCACGATGAGAATGACGCTCTTGTATTTGCCGTGGTCATCAAGGACGGCGAACACCTCCGCAAGAGGATCAAGAATATCTCCATGATGGATCATGGCCTTAGCTCCGCAAATGGGATATGGCAACGATTCGTTGGTTCGACTGAAATAAGGTCTGGCGTGGCTGAATCAATTTTCATCCTCATGTTCAGCGCGAACTCGACTCTACTCTGACAGAAAAAGTGTTGGCTGCCTGAAGGTGCCTTCATGCGATCCGTAATTGCTAAAGGGGAGCAAATTGTCGTGGAGCAGTCAAACAATAGCCTTCATATCCTGGTTCAAGCTGGACGAGTTGAGACCGGATCGCGTCAACAAGAATGCTTTCCAAAACTTGTCGGAGGGTAGCCCTGAAGTACCAAACGTTGCCTGATTTCAGAAACGAAAGTCTCCGTGCGGAATGCGAAGGGCATCAGCATTCGTCTGAATAGTTCGTTGGCTCGCACCATAAGTGCCCATCCGGGTTTCTGAATTCGAAAGAGTTTCCGCCAGAAAGCTATTAACCCGGACAACGCCATGAATCGCTCGTCCATGCCGCTAATGATCTCAGGGCTGATGCGTGCGGCTTGCAGCATCTGCTTGAATGCCATTGGCAGGTCCAATTCCCGGGAGAGATACCAGAGCTGGTCCAATGGGTCGCTGCCATGATTGATAATCCCTTCATTCAGAGACATCTCCCACAGCTTGGTTCCTGGGTACAGCCGAACACCGAGCATCAGGTTTGCCATGTGGTTCCGTTGTCGGTGGTCGGAACGTAGATATTTCAGACAGAAATCCAGGGATTGCTGCAGGGTTTGGTTCGTCTCGCCGGGGCCTCCTATGAGGAAGAACCACAGAACATTGAAACGGGTTCTGTTCGTGGCTTCAGCAGCCTTAATCACATCATCGGCGTTGAAAGGTTTTCCGTAAGAACGCAGCATCGTGTCGGAAGCTGATTCAGGGGTTATGTGGAATGACTTAAAGCCGGCTCTCCACATGAGGCGTAGCAAGTGATCATCAAGGTTTTTCGGACTGACAGCGGTGGCGGTAAAAGATGCTTTCCATGGTCTTCGTATGATCTCCTCAAGAATCTCAACGCAGTGGTCTAGCGGTTCGTTGAAAACCGAATCAACAAAATCAAACGAGTCAGGGTTGTGTTTCATGACGACTTCTTCCAACTCGTTGACAACATCCTCGGGGGGGCGGAGTCTTATTTTAAAGCCCTGCAGGCGCAGATTGTAGAGACAGTATATACAATTATGGCTGCATCCCCTGTAGGACTGGACATTGTAGCCGGCTCCCTGCCTGAGATAGGGCCTGATATCGATCCATTTCCCCACATCGGGTCGGACAGGGAAGTAATCTGTCAAATCTGGAGGGCTAAAGTCAAATTGACCGTTTCGCTTTGCCCCGATTCCCGGCAGACCTGAGGTACATCGCTGACCGCTCAGTGCAGACAACAAGTCTACGAAAGACTTCTCACCGTCTGAAACGACTATGTAGTCAGCCTCAAGCCTTCTTAAGACATCCTCCGGAATAAGACTGGCACCGGCTCCCCCGAGGACCACGGGCACCTTAGACAATTCTCTTATGTGTCGAACCATCTTCCGGATTTGGGGGACATAGGAAACGGGATAAAGCATGTTACAGTTGTCTATGTTGCGGACCGAAATTCCTACCACGTCGGGAGAAAAGGTCTTAACTGATTCCCTGATTTTTCTTCGTATCCCGGCCTTGAAGCACAGATCGAGAACCTTTACTTCATGGCCGGCGGATTCAGTCGCGCTCGCGATGTAGCATAGTCCAATCGGAGCAGCGGCAAAGAAATCGTCTCGAAGATTGCTATTAATAAGAAGCACGCGCATGGAGATGTCCGTATAGTGTTGGGGTGATCAGGACCATATTACCCGTTGTTGGGGTTTGCTCAAAGGGATTTTGTGACTTGTGGTATTTAAATCCTGTATCGCTGTGCGAATGATTTGAGATAGTAGAGTAGTCAATCAGTTTGAAGAGCATCTACAGACGTTCAGATCTCAGGTTTTCAGTTCTACCATTCTATTGTGGGGCCAACTTCATTCTGGAGCGCACAGGAGATGATTCCTTTGCGTTCGACGAAATCCGGGAGAGAGGCTTTTGCACAATTCAGAGCCAACTCGACACGATTGTTCGTCTGAGACATGTGGGCCAAGATCACTGATTGCAACTCGTCTGAGACAATTCGCTGGAGCAGTTGAGCGCTTTCCATGTTGGACAGGTGCCCTAGACGGCTTCTGACTCGCTGTTTGAGTTCCCATGGATAGGGACCGTCTCTCAACATCACGGGATCGTGATTGCTTTCCAATACCACCACCTGAAGCCCTTGTAGCAGAGTGGCAACAAGACCGGTGATCGATCCGAGGTCCGTCGCGATCCCGACGCCTGCCGACCCCGTTGAGATGCGAAAGGCAACCGGCGCAGCACAGTCGTGGGGAACCGAGAATGGGTGGATATGAAAACCTGCAAGTTGAAAAACCCGGCCTGTTTCGAAAAATTCCAACCGATGAATTTTGCCGACGGTTCCTTCTATGACCTTCCAAGTTCCCCTGTTCATGAACACGGACAGCTTGAACTTCCTTGACAGCACGCCAATACCCTTCACGTGGTCGGAATGTCCGTGGGAAACGATTATGC
>Ga0007800_10000671_pt1 | contig 12815 bp, 11 predicted proteins | sample CryBogmetaGMA14M_FD_60366 | JGI IMG/M metagenome (GOLD analysis project Ga0007800, IMG submission 60366) | Freshwater microbial communities from Crystal Bog, Wisconsin, USA - MA14M | ecosystem: Environmental > Aquatic > Freshwater > Lake | place: Crystal Bog, Wisconsin, USA | collected 2009-07-06 | reverse complement strand
CCGCCGGATCCGCCGCCGGAGTCTCTTTTCGGACGTGCCTCGTTAACTTTAAGACTCCGGCCTTTGTAATCCTTGGAATCGAGTTCCTGGATAGCGCGAAGCCCCTCTTCACGGTCGGCCATCTCAACAAAACCGAATCCTCTGGAGCGTCCCGTGAACTGGTCGGAGATTATTTTGGCCGAATCCACACGGCCATATGCCTCGAACAGTTCTTTGAGTTGGTCCTCGTTTGAATCGAAGGACAGGTTTCCAACGTAGATGTTAATAGTGCTCATTCTGTTGCTCCTTCTAAAAAATCATCCTGGTACGGGCTACGAGGATGCGTTGGTAAACTGTGGTGATCTTATAGGTGTGAAAGCTCAGTAAGATGTTGCGGCCGGAAAACTGGGGCACGGGCGGTCTAATCCTGGGATCTTGATTCTTGCATTACGCCCGTCGGTCTCATCAGCCGGAAGGGAAATACAAGTGACATCTTAAGTTATAGATATATGCACCCCCCCTACCTTGTCAAGTATTTTGACCACGTGCTTTCCCGCTTGACGTTAATGGGCAATTCCCGTAACATGTCAGATTCCCGGAATACCATTCTTGGATGTGAGTCTTTTTGTCCTTTTTCAGGAGGCAAGGTGGGCTTTGAACAGGCTTCACGTAGAATCGAGGAGCTAACAGACGACTGCGTTGATTTCCTCGCAAGGATATGCGCAATCCCGGCGATAGGACCGGAGAACCTCGGCTCGGGTGAAATGGTAAAGTACGGGCTTGTTAAGGATGCCGTGCTATCGCTGGGCCCCGACCAAGTCGAAGAACTTCATGCTCCGGATAACCGCGTTCCCGACGGCGTTCGACCTAACCTGCTTGCTGTTTTCTACGGCAAGGACAAGTCCCGTACTCTGTGGATACTCAGCCACATCGATGTTGTGCCTCCAGGTGAACTGAGACTTTGGGCCCATGATCCATTTAAGCCTTACTTAGAAAATGGATTCCTCTGCGGAAGAGGTGTCGAAGACAACGGTCAGGCTCTCGTTGCAAGCATTTTCGCAGCCCGCGCTGTAAAAGAGACCTGCGGTTTTAGTCACAACGTGGGGTTGGTTCTGGTTTCCGACGAGGAATCAGGGAGCTTGTACGGGCTGGATTACGTGCTGAGAAATCGCCTGGAGCTATTCAGACCTGAAGACTTAATCCTTGTACCGGATGCGGGAAACAAGGATGGCGATCATATAGAATTAGCCGAAAAACACCTTCTACAGGTCCGTTTCAGGGTCGAAGGAAAACAAGGGCACGCCAGTCGGCCCGATATGAGCTTGAACACTCTCAGGGCTGCAGCGCACTTTATAGTGGATTTGGACCAATCCCTGGCGACGCGCTTCCACGGGCGCAATCCTTTTTTCAGCCCGGAAATGAGCACATTCGAGCCGACCAAGAAGGATGCCAATGTACCTAACATAAATACCATTCCTGGTGAGGACGTTTTCTATTTCGACTGTCGCGTCCTGCCGGAGATCGAGCTATCCCATGTCTTAGATGAAATGCATATCGTGGCCGGCCGGATTCGGGAACGGTTCGGAGTGATGGCCGGCGTGGAGGAGTGCCTCAAATTCGTGGCTCCAGACCCTACCCCGCCGGATTCTCCTGTGGTGGTGGCTCTGGCTGAGGCGGTCCAGGAGATTTACGGTGTTCAGCCACGGACGGTGGGAATCGGTGGACAGACTGTAGCCGCGTTTTTCAGAAAAAGAGGGCTGCACGCCGCAGTGTGGGAAAAGATTCTGGGTATGGCTCACGCGCCCAATGAGAAAATTTCTCTGGAGAACCTGATGGGCAATACCAAGGTGTTCGCCAGAATGATGATTTGATCTTTTGACTCTTATGTCGGAAGCGGCTTCGGGGTCAGGTTCGAACTGCCCGAAGCTCGCCCTGCTATTCGTAGAAGGAGGATATGGGGGTATGGATCGTTCAAGGCCTTTTAGAGGTCTGCTATGTGTCGCGGCCATGTTTGCCGTCCTGCTGATCGCTGCCCCTCTGGCCGATGCAGTCGAAAGAACGAACCGCGGCCAGAGATCCACCAGTGACAATGTTCGGCTCAACTTGCCGCAGGCTGTGTCCACAGCCGTCGCAAGGAATTTACGTATGGCCGACTCCCGCTTGGCCATCGCGGAGAAGGAATATCAGCGACGGGAAGCTTTTTCAGATTTTTTCCCTGCCATTGATCTTCAATACGATGCCGTAGGCAACAGGTACCGACAGGCAAGTAATATTCAAGCCCTAGCAGGATCCCACGACAGTCGCTGGGCCATCAGAGGCAATCCTAGCACGCCAGGTGCAATTCAAAGTTGGCTGGCATGGGATCCGGACTACCCATACAGGATCGATCCGTACCGCTCCTTCACGATGACCGCGACCATGACCCAGCCCTTGTACACCGGCGGGAAACTGCTTAACGACTACAAGTACACGAGGCTTGGGGTGGATTACACGGCCATCCAGATGGAGGTGAATAGACAGGATCTTATCCTTGAGGTGAATGAGGCATATTACCAACTGATCCAATCCCAGAAACTGCTCGGGGTAGCGGAAGAGGCGGTCCGGGCTCTGGAATCTCTCAGAAACCAGACCATGGAATTTTACAAGGCCGGAGTTGTCCCAAAGGTCGATGTACTGTCTACTGAAGGGCAGTTGGCCCAGGCGCGAATTCAGAAAACACAGTCGCTCAGCGATATTCAAAAATACAGAGCCACACTGAACCTTCTGCTGCGTTATCCCCAGGAGACGCCCACCCAGGTAGAACACGACATCTCTTATCGTCCTAACAGCTATAATATTCCAAACATCTACTCCGTAGCAGCGGGAAACAGGCTTGAGATAAGGCAGGCAAACATCTCGGTGGATCAGGCCATGGCTCTTGTCAAATCCTCGAAAGCCGATTTGCTCCCAACGTTGGCGGTCCAGGTGGCAGGTTCCAGATTTAATGACGACTGGAACCCGTTTGATCCCGAAGCGGTAAATGATTGGCGTGTCCAGGGGATTCTTACGTGGACTTTTGATATGTTCCGCCGTCGTGAAACGGTTAAGGAAAGACGGGCCTCTCAGGCTAGGGCTTTCGTTGCACGGGAACAACTTGTCGAACAGATAATGCAAGAGGTCAAGACGGCTTACGAGGACATGAAACGTTCTGAAAGCAATATCCAGGACAACCGCGCGGCCGTCGAATTCAGGCGTGAAAGCTTTCGGATCAACCAGGAAAGATATAAGGAGCAGGTTGCTACCTACACTGAGGTGCTGGACGCGCAGAGGCAACTATCACTGGCTGAAGGAGACTATTACATATCGCTTGTCGCTTACAGGATAAACCAGGCCCTGCTGGAGAGAAGAATGGGAACATTGAGGCAGTAGTTGCGCCTGGAACTTTTCATTTGTGTCGTTGAAGGACTGAAGAATGCTGTCAGGTATTAAATTAATTTGCGTCTTGGGGATTGTGTCGCTATCTGGTGTTCAGTTCGCTGATGCGCAACAAACCCAAGCAACTTCAGCCAAACCGGCAAGCAGATCCACTGGGAAACCCAGCAGCATTCAGATTCAGCAGAATATACTTGTTCAGCAAAACGCACTTTTGCAAGGTCAACTGCGGGAGGTGCAAAGGTGTATCCAGGACGCAAGCTTGCCTCAGACGCTTCGTGACCCTGAGGGGAATATGAACCGTACGCCGCAAACCGACCTGGTGAACTGCGCAAGGAAGCTGGAGCAATTAAAGCGTCAGTCGGCAAGTCTTTCAAGGCAAGCTTCACAGTTGGCACAGGACGCGCAGTTTCAAGGAATGGAACTACAAGGACTGCTCGAAACCAAGAAGACGAGGACGCGGTTAAAGGGCAAATCCGCGCAATAGATTCGTCTTACCGCGTCGGCCGCTGAGAAGTGTGAGCACATCCGAAGCACGCTCGGCCCTGTCTGCACGTACCAACTCCTCCGAGCAAACCTTTTCGCTTTTGACGGCTTGAACCACTCAATTCACTATACTTCCAGCAGTAGCATAAGAAGCAAGGATGTTTTTCACCCCCGGAGTGGATGATCGATTCCACGTTAAAACCGAGGAGTGCGGTCTCGCACTCCCGGGGTCTGCAATCAGCGGGTCAAACGCAACCGGTGGGCTTGGGAAGTCCAGCCACCTTACAGGCGCCCTTCGCCGGTCCGGATGGGAACAGCTCGTAAATCTTCTTCAGCTTAAAGCCGGTGTCCTTGCAAACTTTTCGGATCATAGGAGCGATGTTGAATTCCATGTAATAGTTTCTAAGATAATGAACAACCTTCCAGTGCTCGTCTGTCATTTCCTGGATTCCCTCGGTTTTGGCAAAAAGAGCCGCAACTTCCTCGTTCCATAGGTCCGGATCCTGCAAGAAACCGTCCTCGTCAACGTCAAAGTTTTTACCTTCAATCTCCAACGTAGGCATTGAAAGCCCTCCTTCATTCAAGTCTGCCCTTACAATATTGGGCAAATTGTGTAATCCGTATGATGTTATCACTAGTAAGGACCAAAAACAACCCAGTATTTCGAGAGATTTTTCTCGTTTCCGGAAAATTTCTCTTAGTGGAACGCGAGAACCTTGAAAACTTCCAAGGAAGGATAATAGCCAACAAACGAACCACGCTCCCGAAAAAAATGAGGGCGGTAAAGAGAACTGCCGACAGCCCTCACGCTATTTTTTCTTTATCTTCGCCTCAGCGTCCTGGACATATTTCTGGAGTAGCTTTATTACTGCAGGCCGTTTTTCGCGTGCAAGAGCTTCCTTGTAGACACCCAGCGCAGCAGGATAATCTTTCTTGATCTCGTATACAAGGCCCATAAGACCGTATGCATCCGGGTAATCCGGGTTAAGCTGTACTGCTTTTTTGAGGTCTTCGATACTTTTGTCGTACTCACCTTTCTTGGAATACGCAATGGCCCTGTAGTGGTAAGCCACAAAAAAATTTGCATTGTCTTGTATAGATTTGGTAAACATCTCAATGGCGCGATCCCAATTTTCTACTCGTAGAGCGAATTCCCCCTGCTCGTAGAAGTCGAGGTAATCTTCAGCCTTAGCAGACTCCCACAAGAGCGCGCAGGTTGAAAAAAAAACCAGGAAAAGTACAATGCGTACCTGTGACTTGAGCATCTCCATGACCCGTCAGTACCATGCGAATGGAGACGAATACTAACACAAAACGCCCCCCGTGGAACCTATCTTTTTGGGCGTAGCCATTTTTTGTGGCGGCTTCACTCCTCTAGGCATTGAGCAAAGAAAAACCTGGTTGCTTAGGGATGGGTAGATTTGATAGCGTGATCTTATGAGAATTGACCGGTTGACCCGAGGAAGAGATGATGCGGGGATCAGCGTCAGATGAACTACAAATCGGTTCCGGGAGGGTTGTGGACAACGAGGGTTCGCATAGGGTCTTTCCGGGAGTTCAATAGATTCCGACATATTGCCACAGGAGGTTGGTCAGAGTTTTCCATGAAACACAATCACATGGTAAAAATCGTTCCCGAGTTCCTCAGGGAGGGTCAATTTCAAAACTTCCCAGGCGTCTTGGATCAGGAACCCCCTTGGTTATTGACCAAGTTGATTCCTCTGCTGTCCTCCAAGGTAGTTATCGACGATTACATACTGGAAGAACTTCGTGACTTGGCAAAAAGAGGCCCTATCATTTACGCCATGAAGTATCGCAGCATGTACGATCTCCAATTCCTCAGGATGCGTTTTGCAGGACTGGGCCTTCCTGTGCCTTCTTTCCTGTTGGGTATGTCGTCTTCTTTTGCCGGCTCTTTTCCTAAGTGTTTTAAGGTCTGGAGAAACAGATTCAAGGCTGCTGTATGTTGCGGTGCGGAATCAACTCCACCGGAAGAACATGTTGCCAGAGAAATATTCGAAAACGGTGGAGCCGGGGTAATGTTCCTGGTTGATGAAAAGACCTCTCGAAAAAGATACGTTCACCCTGACCTCGACCCCTTACGCATGCTCATGGGTCTTCAGGGGCGCATGGCAGCCTCAATCGCGCTGGTTCCATTGGTCATCCTTTATGACAGGACACAACGCCGTACGATTCGTCCTTTCTGGGAGAGTTTCCTCGGAGACCCCGACAGACCCGGAATACTTCGAAGGCTCTTGATGGCCGTTCGAAAATGGACGGTCCCGGAATTGCTCATAGGAGAACCGGTACATCTTATCGCTGAATTCGAAGAATTCGGCTCTGAGAAAACCCTGGATGAAGTCCCTTTCGAAGTCCGGACCAAACTTGTTGCTGCAATCAACGCCAGAATAAGGGTGAACAGAGGACCAGAACGCATGTCCCGGACCGAGATCAAGGAACGTGTACTCGAGGATCCAAAGGTTCTGAAAGCTGTGAGTGATGCCGTGTCCAGGGAATCCGCCGTCGAGGAAAAGATCAGGAAAAAGGCAGAGTCCTTTGTTGACGAGATGGCCGGCGACCAGCGTAATCAGCTCCATCATTTTCTCTACTATGTTCTCAAGTGGATGTTTTCTAGAATTTTCGATGGGATTGACCTGCGGGAATCAGACTTTTACACACTGAAAAAAAAGAACGAAGAGGGTTCTCTGATTTATGTCTCGTGCCACAAAAGCCATCTGGACTACCTTCTCATTGGTTATTTTTCGTTTATCAACCAAATGGCAATACCTTACATGGCTGCAGGGAAGAACTTATCCTTCTGGCCTGTGGGGCCCATACTTCGTAATTCCGGGGCATTTTTTATACGGCGTTCCTTCAAGAATTTAGGTGTATATACAAGGCTCTATACTAGTGTTTTTGAAGCTTACTTAAAGGTTTTAATAAAAGAAAGTGTAAATATAAACTTTTACATTGAGGGTGGTCGAAGCCGGACGGGAAAGCTCCTGCCGCCTCGGGTGGGAATGTTATCCTTTCTTTTGCAAGCAGTGGATGAAGGCACCGTGCAGGATATGACTTTTGTCCCCACCTTCATAGGATACGATCAGATCCCGGAAGAGAAATCGTACCTGCGGGAATTATCAGGAACGGTCAAACAGAAGGAAAGCATCCGGTCCGTGATCCGGGCTCGCGACGTGATGAAAAAGAGATTCGGTAAGGTCTACATACGCTTTCATCAGCCTCTCTCCTACAAGGAGTTCCTTCGGCAGTCCGGGGTAGAGATCGCGGACGGCAAACTCGACCTGGCTGCAACAAGAAAACTGGTTCTAGACTTTGCTTACCACCTAATGGGCGGCATCGTACGATCTGGAGTTGTCACTCCTATTGATCTCACCGCGGCCGGCCTTTTGTGCTCAGGGAAAACCCGTGTTCCCAAAAGCCTCTTGCTTCAGTCAGCAAGCTATTTATCTCAGGCACTTCGCGAAGAGGGCATGGACTTCGCAGAGAGTCTTGAGCATGAGGAAAATGCGGTAGAAACGTGTGTAGGGCTCTTTCGGGTCAGAGGGTTCGTAGACATCGACAACAGTGAAGAAACTTCAGGAGAAACAAATTATATAATCAGTGAATCACGAAGGATAAATCTTGATTTCTACAGGAATTCCCTTGTCAATTATCTCTGGCCGGCATCCCTGGTTGCCTTGCTTTGCCTGCCCGAGGATTCTGGTACTCGAGATTCTCATCAAAGTCTGCTGGAACGCTTCACCTTCTTAAAACAACTGATGACGAAAGAATTGATCGTCAATCCATTGGTTTCCGACAGTGAATTATTGGAAAAAACCGTAGCTTTTTTCCGTGAAAGAGGCTGGGTGAAGGAAAATCTGAAACCTGCCAATACCAGTGCCATGGAATGCCTTGGGGGAGTTCTGCAAGATCTCGTCGGCGTATATTACTTGGCGTTAGTTGCATCGGAGACCATAGATGCATCTGGTATCACCCAAAAAGAGTTTGCCAAGAAGATGGTCAAGACGGCCCAGGATCTTTTGGGTGAGAAAGGGGACAAAGCCTTGCCCCCCGTAACCTCTGTATCGGTAGATAATGCACTAAACAGGTTTTCCGAGATGGGAATTTTCCAGTACAGGCCTGGGAAAAAACTCCTTGCAGGCGTAGCTGATTCCGCCAAGAGGGATGAGGCGAAAAATTATCTAGCTCAAGCCCTGCCCTGGAAGTAACCATTGAAGGTTTTATTGACACATTGCTCTCATTGAGATAATCTTCTGTACAAAGTCGGGGCGTAGCGCAGTCTGGTAGCGTACCTGAATGGGGTTCAGGTGGTCGCTGGTTCAAATCCAGTCGCCCCGACCAAAAAATCCCACACAGTTTCAATGAATTAACCGCCCACACCACGGGCGGTTTTCTATTCCAGGAAGATTATTGTGTCAGTTTTGTGTCTTAGACCTTCACATACCCGGTTAGAATACCCGATGAGTTTAGTTATCTCCGGCGCTGAGTAGTGTCTTAACGCCGGTGCAATAGTGTCCCGGAACTTAGGCCGCATTCCGATCACGAAACCTCGCAGGACATCTCATCCAACTCGCGAAGAATGGTTTCAAACCGGAGCCTGATATGGTCCAGGCGCTCTCGCTCTTCTCCATCCAACCGGCTTGCCCGCTCGCACACCATGGCATGCACGCATTTTACCAAATCGGGTAATATGTCACACGACATCCGTTTACTCAAACCTTCCTCGGCTAGATACTGGGCCACTGCAAAGAGAGTCCGGGCGTGAAAGTTCTCTTCCCCGATCTGCGATGTGATTCCCAAGCGATCCAGTAGCGTACGAGCCGGTAGTTGGACCCTACTCAATCGGAGGCTGATTTCCATTTGGTTAAGTTCCTTGTGTAACCCGGCCAGCATCTCCGCACCCGCGAGGTCTAGATCTCCGGTCATTTCCATATCGAATACCACTGCTTCAATCGGGTGATCACTCTCCCGAACGTCCGAAATGATTTGGTTTTTAAACGAATCTGCATTTGCGTAAAAGATACCCGTGTCCGCTCTTATTATGAGCATTCCGGGAATAGTTATATTTTCCGGGTTTTCCTGTACGGAAGAAAATTGAGGTTGACCGGGGACTCGTCCCAAGAGACTGACATGAGACTGCGAGGTTCTTCCAATCACAAGAAGAAGAGAAAGGAGCGCTCCGATCATAACCCCGTCAAGTATGCCCAAGGCAAGGACTCCAACTAACGCTCCAAGGGCTGTCCAGAATTCCGACGTTCTGAGTTCGAAAAGACTGGATAGCCGCTTCCATTTAAATAGGCCTTTTACCGCCACGATTACCACGGCGGCAAGAATAGGCTCGGGAAGCCTGCTAAATAGCCCGGTGAGGAACAGGACCACCAAGGCAACCAAGACAGCGCTGAATCCCCCGGCAAGTTGGGTCTTCGCGCCTGTTTGGTCATTCAGTGCGCTCCGAGAGAAACTCCCCGCCACCGGATATGACTGTGTCAAGCCGGTTCCAATGCTGGCGAAGCCCAAGGCGAGCAATTCCTGGTTAGGATTGACACTATACCCGTTCTTCGACGCAAAGGTCCGAGCCATGCTCATTCCTTCTACGTAGGCCAGCACGAAGACAGCTATCGCCGCTCGAAAAACCTCTCGGACATCGGGCAAGAAAACCGGGGGTATGCTAAACTGCGGGAGACCACTCGGGATCGCCCCGACAAGAACTATGCCGTGAACTTTGGAATCAACTACACTCATGATGCCAATGGATCCTAGCACCGTCACTAGAGCCCATGGCATTTTCGGCGCCCAGCGTTCACCAGCCAGGAGGACCACAATTCCTGACACGCCCAAAGCAAGAGCCCAGAGGTTCGTTTGGCCGATGTGCTCAACCAGGTGGGTGATCCTTTCAAGGAACTGTCCTTGCGCTCCGTGGATTCCGAACAGTTTGCCTAACTGGGACCCTGCTATGTACAGCGCAGCGCCCGATGAAAATCCCACAAGTACGGATTCGGATATGAAATTCATCAGCATGCCCAGCCTCAGGGAGTACGCAATAAAGGCGATGAATCCCACAAGGATGGCGGTCAAAGCGGCAAGCGCGGCGTATTGGGCCGGCGAATCCACCGTCAGGCTGCCAAGCGCCGAAGCGACTAGGATGGAGACGGCGGATGTGGGACCTACGACGAGTTGCCGTGACGTTCCAAACAACATGTAGAGTAGCGGCGCCGCAATACAGGCGTAAAGACCGGCTTGCGCAGGCATTCCGGCAAGATCAGCATACGCTATGGCTTCCGGTATCGTGAAGGCCGCCAAGGTCGTCCCCGCTATCAGATCGGGTCTTAACCAGTGTTTTTCATAGGTCGGGAGCCAATTGATTATGGGTAAGTAGCTGCATAAACGGTCCGAGAATGTCTCTTGCTGACGCATCGATCCTCCGCCGAATTGAGCGGTGTTTCCGAAGGGCCTGCCTAAGCCGGAACAGGCCCGCTGGACTCAATGGCTAGTAACCGGTTCGTATCCATATCATAATATGGTGAGGGGTGCCGCGCTTTTAGATTTCTGATAAATAGTTGTAAATATAGCTTGTTCTCCGAGGCCTGATGTGCTTTGATTTGAGTATGAAAACAAAGTCAGAGCAAGGAGGTCTCGGATGGATAAGAAGATAGAGGAAGCACTTCAGGAATTCAATACGATTCTGCATTACATTGTCTATGGCGCTGGGTTACTTCCAGAACAACCGGGATCGCATGACCTATGATAAGCATCTGGCCAAGGGCCTTCCCATAGCCTCCGGGATAATCGAGAGTACCTGCAATTCCATCATAAACATACGTAAGGAAGGTGCCGGCATGTTTTGGTCAACAGACGGGCAGAGGCCATACTCAAACTCCGCGGAGTCTTTTTGGATGACCTCTGGGACGACTTCTGGGTCTTCAGAACCAAGAGGGAAAGGAAGAGACTCTATGCACAATACAACAACATCCGTGCGGTTAGGCAGGAACAAGAACAGAACAGGAAAGCAGCGTGATATCCTACAGTAACGGAGACGCGCTGCACCCCATGATGGACCCCCATGAAATTTCGGGTCACATTGTCACTGACAAGTAACCACTTCAGTCGGTTCTTACCTGACTGAAGCCATTAATCAGTCTTCTTACTCTGTCCTGGAGGAACACCGCCCTTATCTTCCAGACCTGGTGGGATGTTTTTGTCCTTTTCAGAAGATGAAGATGTCTCTCCCGATATCGATGTATCACCCGTTCCAGACGATGAAGATGTATCCCCAGGGGTTGATGTACCACCGGAACTAGTCGAGACCGCCAGAGGACCCTTTCCACCGGACATGTCCAATGACCAACCTTTCACTCCCTGGTCAGTGCCCCGAGAAGCTAGGGAAGTTACAGTGGAACCGGAGCCCGTAATAGCAACACCACACTTAGTTGTGGGGCCAGGGTATCCGTACAATCCCACATTTGACGGCGACAACACTGCCGTCACTGCGGTAGGAACATCAGAAACAACAGATGTCCCCTTCAAGGTCTCATCAGTAAGGTACTTTTGAACCGCTGCCTTGACGTTGTACAAATCTGTAAGTGCCGCCTGGTCACAAGCAGTTTTCTTGTAGTTGTTGTAGTAGGGAATGGCAATGGCTGTGATAATACCGATTATGGCAATGACGACCATCAGCTCCACCAAAGTAAAACCTTTTTGATTTTTCATGGATTGCTCCTTCCATATAATGAACCTTATGAGATTATCCTCAGCGCCGGATATCTCTCTATTTCACTAAAAAATGCTTGTTCTAAAAATGCGTACCTGGTTGGTCCTCCAAGACTAAAAAACTGATCTCGGAAAGTATTTGGAAATCCAAGTCGACCTATTGCTGAATAGTCTTCAGGGTGTTTATGTCTATAGCATTCCCAGTATCCGTTGTATGATAGTACCACTGGCTCTTTCCAACGTCATAAATAAGATCCCATTTCAATTTTGGGGTAAGGGTCATGCTTTTTCCATCAAGGCTTAGCATTGTGAGAGCATATCCGACTGCCGGTCTAACTCTGACAGTGCCCCCTACCGGACTATAATAAAGACCATCGATGGGTTGTGCCCAATCAGCGGGGTTCAGCCCTATATCCGTGAACTTATAGTCCCCCCAGCTTCGCGGGTAGCGACCGTTTTGACTGTAGAAGTCGGTTATATTTTTCATAAGTATCCACTTCCCTAGACTTTCCCAGTCTAGAAGCCTAAGGTTTGGTTACAGTAGCAGAGTTGAACGCTACCGATGAGTTGCCCCAGCTTCTAAATCCAGCATTCCCCTGGGTAAAAGTAGTATCGGTGAAGCTCAATACCGTTTGGCCGTCAACCTTGATGGTTTGTTGGCTCCCCTGTAAAGAGATACTGATGTCATGTTGTGTATTATATATGGAAAAATCTGAAGGCATTTTCACTGACTGAAGAGGAGTAGACTGTTCCACACCGTTGACTACCGTTCTCACTATGAACTTGTTCCCCACACCCTGATCATACTGGAAAACATATCCTGTTATTTTGGGATTTGAATCTGCACGATAATACACACCATAACCACTTCCCGATTCCAAGGTTGCCGTAACATCGACGTTATAGTCTGTCCATGAACTATCACCAAATGCCAGTCGTCCACCTGTAATGTTTGGTCGTAGCTCCCCGGTAGGTGTCACACTCCAGGACCCTATCAGCGGGGTCAGTCCGTTCATGCTATCAAAATAGCTCTGGAACAGGACAACAGGAACCGGAGCCTGTGATGTTGTGGCTGTACCAACCCCACCAGCCATATCCACTACCCATTTAGTCCCCGTACCCTGGCCGGCTGTTGCTGTGGCTACACTGCCGCTGTTGGTGATGGTCACACCGCACTTCTTGGTGGGTCCGGGGTATCCATATGTTCCATTTCC
>Ga0007800_10000670_pt1 | contig 12828 bp, 10 predicted proteins | sample CryBogmetaGMA14M_FD_60366 | JGI IMG/M metagenome (GOLD analysis project Ga0007800, IMG submission 60366) | Freshwater microbial communities from Crystal Bog, Wisconsin, USA - MA14M | ecosystem: Environmental > Aquatic > Freshwater > Lake | place: Crystal Bog, Wisconsin, USA | collected 2009-07-06 | reverse complement strand
TTCAGATCATGCGCTTGCCGCGCGGCTAATGACGGCGGATGACAGGAAATAGGACTCAGGCAAAGGGCAAAGGGTGAGCGTATTGAAGATTTGTTTTTTTTCGCCTTTCGCCTTTCGCCTTTATTTTTTTATTTTAGCTTCAACATGATAGTGAGAATTTCATGATCCTTTTATCAGCTTATTGTGCGGTACTTCTAAGCTTTGCTTCCGGTTTGCTGGCACTGATGATGCATCAGCGGCAAACCCTGTCAGCAGTTAGTGAGTATGGTTTTAACACATTCTTTACCGGCAATGTCCATTGCCGGAGCTGGATTAATAAAAATCTTGAAGAACGGCATTTTCCGGTTTTTTTAAGACAAGCCGTGTTTGTTTTATTGGGTTTGTCCGGTGTCTTTGCCGTTATCGCCGGGTTGGCGGTGCTACTCGGCAAAGGGGTTATTACCGACCAGATTGCTTTGGGTTTGCCCTGGCTACCTTGGCATATCCGTTTTGACGGTTTGTCCGGTTTCTTCTTTTTAATTATCGGCATTGCGGTTTGTGCAGTCAGTCTTTATGGCCCCGGTTATGTCAGTAGCTATAAAGAAAACGAACATCCTTTTGCCGCCCTGGGTTTATTTACCGGCTTGTTTGTTACCGGCATGTTGTTGGTGCTATTGGCGGATGATGCTTTTATGTTCATGATTGCTTGGGAATTGATGTCGGTCGCCAGCTATTTTCTGGTGGCATTTCAGCATGAAAATTCAGCCAATCGCCGCGCCGCTTTTCTTTATTTATTAATGGCAGAAGTCGGTGCCTTGTCGATTATTTTAGGGTTTGGCGTGCTGGCCAGTTTTTCTACCGGCTTTACCTTTGATGCCCTGCGTGAAGCCAACTTATCAAGCACTTGGGCAAGTATTGCTTTCGTATTGGCCCTGTTGGGTTTTGGCATGAAAGCCGGGATAGTGCCGGTTCACGTCTGGTTGCCGGAAGCCCATCCGGTAGCGCCCTCGCATATTTCAGCACTGATGAGTGGCGTCATGCTTAAAGTGGCCCTGTATGGCTTGATCCGTTTTTGTTTTGATTTGCTCGGCGATGTACAGTGGCAATGGGGAGTGGTGCTGTTAATTCTGGGTACGGTTTCAGCGCTGGGCGGCATTCTGTATGCCCTGATGCAACCCAATTTAAAACGCCTGTTAGCGTACAGTTCCGTTGAAAACATCGGTATTATTTTTATGGTGCTGGGCTTGTCCATGATCTTTATGGCAAACGGTCATCCGCAACTGGCCGCTTTGGGTTTTCTGGCAGCCCTGTTTCATGCCTTTAATCATGCCTTGTTCAAGAATTTATTGTTCTTGGGTGCCGGCATTATTCATCACCAAACCCATGAATTAAATATCGACATGATGGGTGGACTGATTAAAAAAATGCCCCAAACCAGCGCATTGTTTTTGGTCGGCTGTATGAGTATTTCTTCATTGCCCCTGTTTAACGGCTTTGTTTCAGAATGGTTGGCTTTTCAGACTGCGCTACAAGTTGATGTGCTGGACAATGGCGTGTTGCGCAGTTTAATTCCGGTGGCTGCGGCGGCTTTGGCATTGACAGCGGCGTTGGCGGCGGCATGTTTTGTTAAAGTGTTCGGGTTGATATTTCTGGGGCAAGCACGCTCACGAAACAGTGAAAAAGCGCATGAAGTACGTGACAAAGGTATGCTGGCCGGCCCTGCTTTGTTGGCCGGTTTGTGTTTTTTTATCGGGATTTTTCCTGGCGTGATTATTCATTTAATCAACAATGTTTCAGGTCAATTATTAGGACATACCTTACCGAATGATTCCGCTTTAGGTTGGTTATGGCTGGCTCCGGTTTCTGCCGAGCAGGCATCTTACTCGCCGCCACTGGTGCTGATTGGCGCACTGATTGCGGCCGGTGTTTGTTATTGGTATTTACGGCGCAGTCCTTTGACCATCATGCGAAGAGCAGATACTTGGGATTGTGGTTTTGGCGGCTTGACACCGCGTATGCAATATACCTCCAGTTCCTTTACCATGCCTTTCCGGCGAATTTTCGCCAAAACCTGGATTATCGACGAGCAGATTAAAAAAGACCTGCAAGGCGCAATGGATCAGGATGTGGCCGCTGTGCATTATCAACTGCATATTCAGGATCATAGCTGGCCACGTCTGTATCAACCGATAGCACAAGGCGTAAACAACTTGGCCAGGCAGGTAGGGCGCATTCAAACCGGCAATATCCGAACCTATCTGGGATACTCGTTTGCCACCTTGGTACTCCTGCTATGGGTGATTAGCTGATGGATAAAAATGCAGTGGCGACAGTCGCCTCGTATAACAAAAAGCCCCAACCGTCTGGAGAGCCACAATGAACTGGTTAATCGCCATTTTACAAACTACGTTATTTGTCGTACTTGCACCGTTATTGGCGGGTTGGCTAAAAATGTGTAAATGCCGTTTACAAAACCGCAAAGCGCCTTCCCTGTTCCAGCCTTACCGGGATTTACTTAAATTAACGCATAAACAGCCGGTAGTCTCGGAACAAGCATCCTGGCTATTTATAACCGCACCTTACCTTATATTTTCTGCCACGGTACTGGCGGCAAGCGTAGTGCCGTTAATCGCGGTTAATCTGCCCACCTCGGCCAGTGCAGATGTGATTGTGATGGTGGGATTTTTTGCCTTTGCCCGTTTTTTTCTGGCCTTGGCCGGGCTGGATATAGGCACCGCATTTGGTGGTATGGGTTCATCTCGAGAAATGACTATTTCTTCGCTGGCAGAACCGGCCATGTTAATGGCTATTTTTACCCTGACCATGACGGCGTCCACTACCAATTTATCAGGTGCCATTGCGCATGTATTAAATGAGGGGCTTATATTAAGACCTTCTTTTGTATTTGCCCTGTTTGCCCTGATCTTGGTTGCCATCGCTGAAACCGGACGGATTCCCGTGGACAATCCTGCCACGCATCTGGAACTGACCATGATTCATGAAGCCATGATTCTGGAATACAGCGGCCGACATCTGGCGTTGATTGAATGGGCAAGCCAACTCAAGCTCATGCTATACGGCGTATTAATCGCCAATATCTTTTTCCCTTGGGGTATCGCTGAAACCTTTGGTGCTAAAGACCTGGGCTATGGTTTACTCGCGATTTTAGGAAAACTGGCCTTACTGGCGATATTTTTGGCAATAGCCGAAACCTTGGTCGCAAAAATGCGCTTGTTTCGCGTACAGGAATATCTAAGCTTTGCCTATTTATTAGGCTTGCTGGGCATGTTGAGCCACATCATTCTGGAGGCGTCACGATGAAAGTGAAAAATGTAAAAACCAGTACACGGACACAACGAATTACAACGGATCAAATCATCATAAATCCGTGTAAATCTGTTCTAATCCGTGTCATCCGTGTCATCCGTGTGCCATTTTTTCTTGACTGTAGGCAATAAACCATGAACATTGAACAAACCGATTTTTATACGCAGGCTATTTTGTCGATGGCGGCATTGGTAGGTCTCACTTCTTTTCTCATGCTGGGACAAGGCCGGTTATTACGCTTAATCTTTGTCTTTGCCGTGCAGGGTTTTCTATTAACCTTAACCACCGTTTTGGCCGCCTACAGTTTAAATAACCCCCATTTATATATTTCTGCCATACTGACCTTGGTGCTAAAAGTCATCTTTATTCCGTGGATGTTAAGGCGTGAAGTTTTGCTTATGAACACCCAACGGGATGTTCAGGCGTTAAAAAACAAAACCGTAGTCATGCTGGGTGGTGCCAGTTTGATGGTGTTCAGCTATTACGTGTTGCATCCTATCGTGCAAACTACCTCGCCGGTCATGCTGAATGCACTGGCGGTCAGTCTCTCCGTGGTACTGTTGGGCATGTTGTTAATGATCTCACATCGCCAGGCTGTTGCTCATGTGGTCGGGTTTATGTCGATTGAAAATGGTTTGTTTTTTGCTGCTATCGTTGCCACCAAAGGAATGCCCATGGTGGTTGAACTGGGCGTCGCCTTTGACGTATTGGTTGCAGCCGTGCTGTTTGGTATTTTTTTCCTGCATATTCGTACCAGTATCGATTCACTGGATGTTGATTTATTAAATAAATTAAATGAGGTGGATAAATGATTGCTGTCTATCTTGTATTATTGATTCCTTTAGCCGGCATTGTGTTTTTTGCACTGGGCGGACACCGAGACGACATGGGGAAACTGAATGTCAGATTTAACGCAATCTGTTTGCTCGCGACCATCTGGCTGGCAGTTAATGTGCTTAATCAAGGCACTATTTTATCGGACAACAAGGCTTTTTTGATTGACCCGTTTAACGTATATTTAATTGTTCTGACTGCTTTTGTCGGACTCACCACATCAATCTTTTCCGCGCCCTATATGGCTCATGAAAAAGAATTGGGCAAACTGACGGATAACCGGTTAAAACTTTATTACTCCATGTATCAAGGTTTTATGCTGGCCATGTATCTGGTGCTAACCACCAACAACATGGGTATTATGTGGGTCGCCATGGAAGGTGCGACCTTGGCGACAGTAATGCTGGTGAGTTTATACCGAACCCCTGAATCCATTGAGGCCGCCTGGAAATACTTTATTCTTTGTGGCGTGGGTATTGCGCAAGCGCTGTTCGGCACCATTTTGCTGTATTACGCAGCGATGCAGATTGGCGATGGTGAAAGCTCCTTGTTGTGGTCGGTGCTTTACGAGAACGCCAGTAAATTAAATCCGGAAATATTGGAAATTGCCTTTGTTTTCATGCTGGTTGGTTATGGTACTAAAATCGGTCTGGTGCCTTTACATAACTGGTTGCCCGACGCCCATTCCGAAGGCCCTACCCCCATGTCTGCGGTCTTATCCGGCCTGTTGTTAAATGATGCCTTATATGCCGTAGTCCGTAATAAAATGCTGGTGGATGGTGCCAGCCATAGCCATATAGCCGGTTACTTGATGATGGGGTTTGGACTGTTGTCTTTTCTGGTCGGCGCTTTATTTCTGCATCGGCAAAAAGACATTAAACGGTTGTTTAGTTATTCCTCCATCGAACACATGGGCATGATGACGTTTGCTTTTGGTATCGGCGGCCCCATGGCAACGTTTGCAGCCTTGCTACACATGACCGTTCACTCACTGACAAAATCAGCCATTTTTGTGACTGTGGGTCACGCCTCGCAGCTTGCCGGAACGCAAAGCATGGATAAAATACGGGGCTTGATAAAAACCCAACCCAAGGTAGGCTGGGGTTTGTTAATCGGTACGTTAGCCATTGCAGGCTTCCCGCCTTTTGGTGTTTTTACCAGTGAGTTTCTGGTTTTGCTGGCCACCATGCACAGCTATCCCTGGCTGGCACCGTTATTATTACTGGGTATCGGCATTGCCTTTGCCGGTCTGTTCAGACACATACAGCCCATGGTTTACGGCGATAAGCCGGAAGGTCAACAGCCCGTTAAAGCCAACTTGTGGCCGGTCATCATTCATTTAGGATTGGTGTTATGGTTAGGCTTGGCTATCCCCGAGTTTCTGGCTAACTGGTTTTCACAGGCCACCTTGTTAATCTCCGGGAGTACGCCGTTATGAGCGCTTCAAATTGGACGACGGATTTTTTAAACCAACTCAATAGCGCAGAATTTTTTATTGTTCCCGCGCGTATCAATCCAAATGCAGTCGTTTCTACCGCCTTCAACGGCGACCCTCAGAGCGATAAAATCATGCTGTGGCAAATTGAAAGCAGGCACTGGCAACTATTCAGTCAATACGCCCTCGAACATAATCTGCGCTGGGCAGCCGGTTGGGCAGAACACGCCGAGACGGTATTTATCGTAAATGCCTGCTTTGAAAAAGAAGGCATTTATGTGTTGTTACGCACACGCATCAATACCAACAATCCCGAATTACCCTCACAAGCCACCGTTTATCCTGCCGCCAATCGCAGTGAGCGTCATACCCAAGACCTGTTTGGCATAAGCTTTGCAGGACATCCCGATAATCGGCGCTGGACCCGCCATCAAGCTTGGGGTAAACACAGTTATCCGTTACGCAAGGATTTTTCTGTTCAAGGCGAACCCCAAGCCGTTACGCCCCCCGACATGAATTACCCCTTTGTTAAAGCATTTGGCGCTGGCGTTTATGAAATTCCTGTAGGCCCCGTCCATGCAGGTATTATTGAGCCTGGACATTTTCGCTTTCTGGCAGTAGGCGAACTGATTTTAAATCTGGAAGAACGCTTGGGTTATGTTCATAAAGGTATTGAAAAAATTGCCGAAGGCAGAACGCCGGACTCTTTAGCGCGTTTAGCCGGACGGATTTCAGGTGATACCACCGTCGGACATTGCTGGGCAGCGTGCCGGGCAATGGAGCAAGCCGCCGGTATTACAATCCCGCCACGCGCCGCCTTGATACGCGGCATTCTGGCAGAACGTGAAAGGGTCGCCAATCATTTAGGCGATATGGGTGCCATTTGTAATGATGTTGCCTTTGTATTTGCTCAAATGCAGTTTACCCGTTTGCGTGAGCTGTGGTTACGCACCCATGCCAGCGTTTTCGGCCACCGTTTGCTAATGGACAGAATTGTTCCCGGCGGCGTTAGCTGTGATTTATCAGAAACCGCCTGCACCTTGATTAAACAGGAGATGCTTCAGTTAAAAAATGAACTGTCAGAAGTCATGCCGGCGATAGACCTTAACTCGTCCCTGGAAGATCGGCTTTATACCGCCGGTTACTTGTCGCCAGAAACCGCCGCCGCCTTTGGCACGCTGGGTTATGTCGGTCGTGCCAGTGATCAGGATTTTGATGTGCGCCGCGACGCGCCCTATTCACCTTACAATCAAGTCACGTTTAAAGTCGCGCTGGAAGATAAAGGCGATATCGCCTCACGATTCTGGGTAAGGTATAAGGAAATCAATGCGGCCTTAAAACTTATTGATCAATTTATAGCGCAACTTGCGGAAGGTGACCTCCTCGCCGACTGGCAAACACCGCCAGCGGGGAGTGAAGCTTTAGGCATAGTTGAGGGCTGGCGAGGCGAAATCACCACTTATGTTCGCTTCGATAGCGATAATAAAATCGCCCGTTTTTATCCACGCGACCCCAGCATCCTGAACTGGCCAGCCTTGGAAAAACTGACACTGAATAATATCGTGCCGGATTTTCCAGTGTGTAACAAATCCCTGAATGGCTCTTATTCAGGCAACGATTTATAGGAGGCATTGTGCTACGACTTTTTAAAAAAATATTAACAACCGGTATTGTCACCGAGAAATACAAGGCACCCAAGGACGATGAACTGGAAAAACTGGGCATTGAAATCAAACGCCACATTGATAAGCAATTTTCAGGCAGTATTGCCATAAGGCAGGTCGATGCCGGTTCCTGTAATGGTTGCGAACTGGAAATCCACGCCCTCAATAATCCCTATTATGATATTGAGCGTTTTGGTGTTCATTTTGTCGCCTCACCACGTCATGCCGATGTGTTATTGGTGACCGGTCCGGTTTCACGGCACATGCAGACCGCATTGCTACGTACTTACGAAGCGACACCCAATCCTAAATGGGTGGTTGCAGTGGGTGATTGTGCCGCTTGCGGGGGCGAATTTGGCGTATCTTATGCCAGTTGCGGGGCCGTCTCCAATGTAATACCCGTCGATATGACGATAGAGGGTTGTCCACCAACGCCACTGGCACTCTTAAAAGGTTTGCTGGGCCTGATTAATAAATAGTTTGTGGAGGTCAATCTCTGCCTGACTGTCAGGCAAAGCCTGACCTCCATTGTTAACAAGGGTCTTCCGGAAATATCAGCCAGTTGAAGGATGCCACATTTTTGCTACAACCCAAATACCTGCCTGGAAACGGACGACTGTAGTCTACTGTAACAAGAGATATGATAAAGAAAAAAATGAAAAGATTGGCCATGACCGCCGTGTTTCTATGTTCTGTTGACACGACATCAACCGCTATGGGAGCGGCCGTGGTACAAGATAATTTGCTTCAGGATGCCGGTAGCTGGGCGCAAATCGTCGCAGAAGGCAGCCTGAAAGTTGTCGATCCAAGCTTGGAAAAAGCGCGTGTCTGGTTGGAGGGGCAATCCCGTTGGAACGACAACTGGAACCATTGGTATCAAGGTATGGTGCGTGTAGCAGTGGGTTATTCGCTCAGTGACCGCGCCACGATTTGGACTGGTTACACCTATCTGCCTACACAAAACATCGGTCAGCCTTCTAAAGCACAGCAAGATGTTTGGCCCGGGTTTCGCTATGTTTTACCGACCAGTTTCGGAACGCTCAGCTTTAGAACCATGATCGAAAGTAATTTTATACCCTATAATGATAATCAGGTTCGGGTACGTCCACGCCAGATGATTCGATTTATGCACCCGCTACAATTTGAGCCGCGCTTAAACCTGATCGCTTGGGACGAGTTCTTCATTCGCGCCAATTCGACACCAACGGGTGGTCAATCAGGTTTCGATCAAAACCGCATCTTTGCCGGCCTCGGCTGGACGTTTAATAAAAGCTTTCGCGCCGAAGGCGGTTATCTTAATCAATATCTGGATGATAACACCCATACCAACAACACCATGCACCACTTAATTATGGGCTCTTTGTTTATCAACTTTTAACCAAGTAGCCCGATTAAAGCGATCCCCATAAAAGAAGATCAATTGTAGGGGCGACAAATTCGCCCCTACCGCGTAAATATAAATTATCTTAGCGTTCCTCCACCGCATCCAAAACACACAAAGCTGTCATGTTGACAATGCGGCGCACGGTGGCGGAGGGCGTCAGGATATGTACCGGTTTTGCGCAACCGAGCATAATGGGACCTATCGCTACCCCATAACCCGCTGCGGTCTTAAGCAGATTGTAGGCAATGTTGGCGGCATCTATATTGGGTAAAACCAGCAGATTGGCGCTGCCTTTTAACTTTGAATCCGGCATCATTTTTTTCATCAGATCATGGTTTAGTGCGGCATCGCCATGCATTTCACCATCGACTTCCAGCTCGGGTGCCTGTGCCTGAATGATTGCCAAGGCTGCCCGCATTTTTTGGGCGGACTCGCTGTTGCTGGAACCAAAGCTGGAATGCGATAGCAAAGCAACGCGAGGTTCCACGCCCAAACGACGCATTTTTTCAGCGGCCAACAGGGTAATTTCAGCAAGCTGAACCGCTGTTGGATTTTCATTGACATGGGTATCAACCAAGACAATCTGCCGTTCCGGCAATATAAGCACATTCATGGCGGCATAAACATTAACACCGGCACGCTTACCCAGCACCTTGTCAAGGTATTCCAGATGCAACGCTGTATTGCCAAAAGTGCCACAAATCATGCCATCGGCATCCTCTTTATAAATCAACATGGCACCAATCAGGGTATGGCGGCGACGCATTTCCAGCTTGGCATATTGTTCGGTGACGCCTTTGCGGGCTGTCATTTTCAGATAAGTTTCCCAGAAATCACGGTAACGATTGTCAAATTCAGGGTTAACAATCTCAAAGTCTATGTTGGGTCGAAGGCGTAAACCAAACTTTTCAATGCGAAATTGCAATACCGCCGGACGACCAATTAAAATGGGGATAGCGATTTTTTCATCCACGATAACCTGCACAGCACGCAATACTCGTTCTTCTTCGCCTTCAGCAAAGACAATGCGTTTTTTGTTGGCAGGTGCATTTTTTGCAATCTGGAAAATCGGCTTCATGAAGGTGCCGCTGTGATAGACAAATTGTTGCAGGCGATCAATGTAAGCTTGCATATCCTTAATCGGGCGGATGGCAACGCCGGATTCTTCAGCCGCTTTGGCAACCGCCGGAGCGATTTTTGTCATTAAGCGTGGATCGAAGGGCATGGGAATCAAGTAGTCCGGGCCAAAAGACAAATCAGTGATACCGTAAGCGCTGGCAACAATATCGGATTGTTCCGCCTGTGCCAAGTCGGCAATCGCATGGACGGCAGCTATCTCCATTTTGCGGGTAATGGTGGTTGCACCGCAATCCAGCGCACCCCGAAAAATATAGGGAAAGCACAATACGTTATTGACCTGATTAGGATAATCAGAACGACCCGTGGCAATGATGGCATCCTCGCGCACGGCTTTAGCGTCTTCGGGTAATATTTCAGGGGTTGGATTGGCCAGTGCCAATATCAACGGCTTAGGTGCCATGGTTTTAACCATGTCTGGTTTTAAAATACCGCCTGCCGAAAGTCCCAGAAAAATATCGGCTCCAGGCATGACTTCTGCCAAAGTTCGCGCACTGGTCGCCTGCGCAAAACGCGCTTTATGGGGATCCTTTTCAATGCGACCTTTATAAATAACACCGGAGTGATCGGTAACAAAAATATTTTCAAGCGGAAATCCAAGTTCTACAATCAAATCCAGACAGGCAAATGCTGCAGCACCGGCACCCGAGACCACAAGTTTACAATCTTTGATATTTTTACCGACCACTTTCAGGCCGTTTAAAATAGCCGCTCCGACAATAATGGCGGTGCCGTGCTGATCGTCATGGAATACGGGTATATTCATCCGTTCGCGTAATTTACGCTCAATATAAAAGCATTCGGGGGCTTTAATATCTTCCAGATTAATGCCGCCAAAAGTCGGCTCCAGCGAGGCTATAATGTCGCATAATTTATCGGGATCCAGTTCATTAATCTCGATATCAAAAACATCAATGCCGGCAAATTTTTTAAATAATACGCCCTTCCCTTCCATCACCGGCTTGGCGGCCAGAGGGCCAATGTTGCCCAAGCCCAGCACAGCGGTTCCATTGGAAATAACCGCAACCAAATTACCACGTGACGTATATTTATAAACATTGGCAGGATCCGCGACAATCTCTTCGCAAGCCGCCGCAACTCCGGGTGAATAGGCCAAGGCAAGATCACGCTGATTAGTCAGTTGTTTGGTTGGGGTAACACTGATTTTTCCAGGGGTAGGAAACTCGTGATATTCAAGAGCCGCATCATGTAATTGCCGACTGATTTCTTCTTTGGTATCGATGGGGGAATTCATGTTATGCCTTGTGTATAACGATTATTTTAATGATCAAAAACAAGATTATCACAGTGCTGATCAACCTTGCATGATCCTGGATTTTTTTAAATAGTAGATTCAACGCATCGTAACTACCCGGTAAATGTCAGTTTCGATCATAGAACACGGATGACACTGATTATACGGATTTCAACGGATTTTATTTTTAGGAAAAAAGACCTTAAGAAATCCTTCCTACCCCAATGCCGTTAAGTTAAGCGCCTCTTGGCAAGATAAACCGTTGGCTGAGCGAAGCCGAAGCCAACAAAATCGCTTCGACTCCGCTCAGCGAACGACTTAACTTAACGGCATTGCTTCCTACCCTTCCTTATCCGTGTCTATCAGTTATATCCGTGTCATCTGTGTTCTATTTTATAACGGCTGAATAAAATGCTAGTTTATTGCCAACATATTATTCAGCGCCCGCTTGGCAAATGTGGCTTCTTCAACAGGCACAGAAATCCGGTTTATCACCTGCCCCGCTGCCAAATTTTCCATAACCCAGGCCAAATGTTGCGGATCGGTTCTAAACATGGTTGAACACATGCACAGCGTGGGCGACATAAAATGTACATTTTTGCCCTGTGCCTTGCAATCTTCGTGCAAGCGATTAACCAAATTTAATTCGGTCGCAACCAACCAGCGGGTATTGGGTTCGGCTTCACGCACTATTTTTAGTATGGTCTCGGTAGAGCCGACATAATCGGCTTTTTGACAGACTTCAAAACAGGCTTCCGGATGTGAAATAACCTTGGTTTCCGGATAACGTTCAAGAAAATTATCAATCTGTTCCGGCTTAAATACTTGATGAACAGAACAATAACCATTCCAGAGTATGATTTTGGCATTGCGGATTTGTTCTTCCGTCAAACCGCCCAAGGGTTTATTAAAATCCCAAGTGACCATCTCTTCCAAAGGAATGCCCATGCGGTAACCGGTATTGCGGCCTAAATGTTGATCAGGGAAAAACAGCACTTTAGAGCGTTTGGCAAAACTCCATTCCAGTATTTTTTGGGCATTGGATGAGGTACACACGATACCGTCATGCTTGCCGCAAAACGCTTTTAAATCGGCGGCTGAATTAATGTAAGTCACCGGCGTCACTTCATTTTCTACATCGATAATCTCTGCCAATTCCTGCCAGCATTTTTGAACCTTTAACAGATTGGCCATATCCGCCATTGAACACCCGGCCGCCAAATCGGGCAAGATGGCTATTTGTTCCGGACGAGACAATATATCAGCAACTTCTGCCATAAAATGCACGCCGCAAAATACGATATATTCGGCCTCCGATTGCGCTGCATCCCTGGAAAGCTTTAAAGAATCCCCGGTAAAATCGGCATGTTTAAACACTTCGTCGCGTTGATAATGGTGTCCGAGTATCACACAACGACTACCCAGCTTGGCTTTGGCTGAAATAATGCGGGCATCGCATTCTTCATCATCGAGTAAGGCGTAATCTTGAATCGGGAAGCTTGTTGAAGTCATAGTGTTATCAATGTCACCAGTGTTAAAAAATTGATTAGGTTGTGCATCGTGTACCATAAATAAAAATGGCAAACCCATGCCCTATTGAAGCCCAAACAGGGCTACCCGTTTAAAGCTTTTATGGTACCAGACGGGCAATAACCGAGGGTAATTTTTTGGGTGCCTTGATACGCAATTGTTTGTTAATATTCATGCGTCCAAAGACAACGACAATATCAGCGATAGATACCTCAAACTCTTTGGCTAAAAAGCGCACCATGTGATCGGTCGCCTTACCTGCACGCGGTGCTTCGGTAACACT